>Ga0126342_10023472_pt1 | contig 10087 bp, 6 predicted proteins | sample Cyp1metagenome_FD_92528 | JGI IMG/M metagenome (GOLD analysis project Ga0126342, IMG submission 92528) | Coral microbial communities from Lord Howe Island, Old Settlement Bay, Australia - Cyphastrea 1 metagenome | ecosystem: Host-associated > Invertebrates > Cnidaria > Coral ... | reverse complement strand
TACTCCTCTTCTCGACTGCCTATAACACAGCTTTCATATACCGTTTCTAAAATTGCATCTCCATACTAACAAGAGAAGACCCTGCTCCTCTACGCTCTCGGGCCATCCGTCGTCTAGTTTTTCAATAACGAAATGACCAGCGCCATGCAAAGCGAACGCAAAACACAATTGAGCTGCTTCAGTTTGTAAAGAAAAAACATTATCATCCACGGCAAAGCGTCAACTCTACAGCTTCACAAGGTTCCAAGGTTCAAAGTTTTTCACAAGGGTTTCGGTTTCCAGCCGAGGTCAAGTTCGGGGTTACTCTAGGGCTTCATAGTTCCAACTCCAAGGTTGCTGGTTCCAAGATTCCATGGACCAATGGACCCGCACTATGAGGGTCCAAAAATTCACAGTTTCAGGTAAAGCTTGAGGGTCCCCAGTGCACAAGGTTACCGGTGTTCACGGCAAGGGCTCCAGGAATCCACAGGTGCAGTTTGCATGGTTTCAAAGCTCGGTGGTTTCAGCGTTCCGGGATCTCAGGGTTCCAGAGCACTCCAGGGTTCCAAGGTTGTAATGTCACAGGGCAAAAGTTCCAAGCTTGCACCAGGATCCCAAGGATGCAGGTGTCCAAGCTTCTAGCATTAATTCCAAGATTTTAGGGTTCCAGGATTCCAGGGCCTTTCGTTCCAGGTTTTTCACGGTTCCATGGTTCCAGGATTTAATGACACATGAAGCAGCTTGGCACAGAAAGCGGAGATCAATGCAAACTAATAAAGCAGTTCTCAAACTAGGCTACATCCGCAAGTTTTGTTATGGCTTCTTGAAAGGTTCCTGCAAGACTTCCTGCAAGGCATTCCTGCAAGGGCTCCAGCAAAGGGTTTCTGCAAGGTTCATGCCAGGGTTCCACCAAAGGGTTCCTTCAAAGGTTCAGGCAAAGATCCCAGCATCGCAGTTTCAGCAAGGGGCCGCAACATCAATCAAGAAAGAAACAAAACCCAAAGAAAATCTTGAAGTTGTCTTCATATAGGTCCAGACGGGTTGCAAAACAGTTCCAGCAAAGTTCAAGCCAGACTTCCAAAATCACAACCCGGCACATTAAGCGAAGCAAGAAAAAATAAAAAAGGAAAACGATATCCACACCTGCATTGTCTACCAGCAAGAGGGTTTCAAGGAGGTTCCAGCAAGGTTTCACCAGGTTCCAGAAGAGTTCCAGCAATGTTCCAGCGAGATCTCAGCAAGGTTCCAGCAGGGTTCCAACAAGGTTCCAGCAAGGTTCTCACAAGGCCAAGGGTCGTCCCAGCAGCGTTCCGGTTTTCCGGAGCATGCATTTTGCTGGCGCCACCCCCGGCCCCAGAGATTGAAACCCAACAGAATCGCTGTTGGGAATATCCAGATAATCTTGAACAATTCAAGACATACTGTATGTGTTACTGGACATTATTTAACAGCCCACTCCGCCGGCCCTCTGGCCTCTGGCCTACAGGCCCAAAGCAGGGGTTGTGTAAAGCTGGTTGATGTAAAAGGTTGGTTAGATGATGATGATGATGATGATGACGACGACGACGACGAATAAAGTGAGTGCTAGTTCCCTTAAGAAAAGAGACGAGGCTAGACCAGACGAGACTAGACTATACTAGACTTTGCTAAACTGTACTAGACTTACTAGGCTATAGTTGGGGGGAGGAGGAGGGCAGGGCAGGGCAGCCAAAGCAAAAAATCTTCCGAAGACATGATTTCAGGAAAGCTATAGCAACAGCTACAACTGGATTTCAACCTAAACCTATAGCCTATAGCTAGAGCCATTACAAGTAGGTTTCAGCCTCAAGCTGTAGCTAGAACTAGATTTCACCCTAAAGCAAGAACAAGATCAAGCCATATTGCTGGAGCTAGGGCTAGGCTAAAATCTAGAGCTAAAATAAGAGCAAGGAACTGCTGTAGCTAGGACTAGAACTCCAATTCGAACTAGAACAAGATCAAACTATAACTTTTGTTCGAACTAGAATTCAAAAAAAATCAAACAGAACAAGTTAAAGCTAGGGAGCTATTTCTAACAGAAGCTGAAAAGAAGTTTAACTTATAACACAGGCTAAGTCAGGAGATACTTAGAATTGGGACTCAACCGGACGTGTACCAAGCCTCAACCGAAAGGCTCTACCCAGCCGGAGCCATGCAAGCAAAGCAAAAATCCGTGCAAAAGTAATCTTTAGGTGAAGCTAAAGCTATCACAAGATGCATCACAAGAATATCAAGAAACCACGCCGGCAGGCCGGCGGATTAGATACACATATTTGCTTAAACAAGTTGAATCGCGACTTCTCCAGATGACATCTTTGCCACAGATGAGTTCTCTTCTTGGAAGTGCGAGGAAGTGCTTGTGTGCTTATCAGTCTTTGGGGCGAGTAGTTTCACAAAATTGTAAGGTTGACACTGGCACTCCTCCATTGGCAGCTGTGTTTGCGTTTCTTGGCCAAGCGGAGCAGTGAATCAGCACACCAGGTGTTTTAAGAAGAAGCAGTGTGGCGCAGCTCCCCTGCACCCAAGGTTGGCTTTTGCCTCGAACTTGTTCGGATCCATCACACCGTACTCATCAGCGCAGGCCTGCGGCTCAGAGATCTCCAGATCGAAGCATCAATATATAAGTGACTTAACAGTGCAGACATTGCATGCATTGCACGGAAAACATAGAAACACATTTTGACGATACTGCGGCTTGAGAGACATGCCTGACAAACATGTCTCATCATGTTCGTATCATTTTCCCCACGCTGGATTGAATTCAAGCAGTCCATTTATGCTTTTGTTGTTTCTGAGGCGCCAGTTTTCTTTGGCGGCGGATACGTTTCCCTGAAAGACTGGTACAGGCTGGTTGCCTAGCAGCTGTGACAACTGCTGTGCAATAATCAACCGTTGTTCTTTGTCACATTCGCCTTGCGCCCAACATAGCGCATCTGCGACTTCCTTAACTGAGGCTGGGGTTCATATTCATTGTCTTCAACATCGCTGTGTGGGTTTCTTGTTCCGCATTTGGAAACAAAAAATGCCGCTGCAGGCAACATATATAGAGCTTGATTTCCCTCCAACCGACATCTTCAATTTGCCAGGTTTCTGTTGGCGCGCTGTGGTGGAAGGTGTGGCTACAGCTACAGAAACGGCTACGGTTTGTTTCGAATGGTTTGCTGTCCCGACCTGGTGAAGGTCATTGGTTTATATTGAACTGGCACGGCGAGACCTGCGGACGACCTTTCGCCTTTGAGGCGGGAAGTCTGATTCAGACCGCAGCAGATGGCTACGATAGCTAGGGGCTGTGGGAAGACCTTTCAGCTCGCTCACCGCTTTGGATGAAGTTGCTACAGCTGGGTTTCTTGAGGATCGCGCCCCCCAAACTTTGACGTCTGACTCCCTCCATCGAACGGTTTTTCCCCACTTTCCTGAGGGTATCTAGATTTTCACAAAGCACCCCACCTCTCTTCCTTCTCCTTCTTCTTCCCCTTCTCCCTTCGATCCTTCCTCCCTCCCTCCCTCCCTGCCTGCCTGCCTGCATTCCTTCCTTCCTCCCTTCCTTCCTTCCTTCCTCCCTCCCGTCCTCCTCTTCTGCTCGCCAACTTCCTCGATAGCATGGCAGATAGAAACAGATAGAATGCCAGATAGGATGTCACAATTTATGCGAGGTAGAATGCTAGAGAACATGTCAGTTTCATTGTCGGATAGGATGTGAGATAAAATGTCAGAAAGCGTGCCAGATAGAGTGAATATATGTCTGGTAGCATGTCAGAATATATGCCAGATAGAGCATCAGAAAACATGAGACATGAAAATGCCAGATATCAGATAGTATAGCAAGATAGATGTCCGATCGCATGCCCAAATGTATGCCAAGTAAATTATGTCAGCTAAAATGCCCGGCTATATGCCAGGTAGAATGTCAGAATGCACGTCATTTAAAATGACTGCTAGTATGTCAACTGCTTTGGCAGACAAGATGTCAGATGGATTGACAGGATCTATCTCATTTAAGACGTCAAGCGTTATGTCAGAATATTTGCCGCGACGGGATCACATGAAGAAAAGAAATTGTGTGTCTTTTTGCTTTCTTGCGTGTGCTCTGTTTGCGCTCTCTCTGTCTAAATTTACCTTAGCTCCCGGGGCTTTGAATGGCAGAGCGTTGGCGCAACACTAGTGCCACCAGGAAGAGACCGAGTAGATTGGGGTTGCTCTGGTGTGGAACTAGAATAAATAAACTTTTTTTTGAAACGCGTTCAAATTTTAGCACGCCTATTAGTGACCCCTGCCCGTCCAGGCCCAATGCAGCAGAAGCCTGATTGGCTGCTTGAAAACAAAGCGACGGTGTGTGCATCATTGAACGTTTTCAGGATTTTACCAAACCAGGTCCAAGGCTTCCTGTGCACTTGTATGGAAAGAATTTTGGCACGTTTGGGCTAGACCACCTCAGAATGTTATGAATATTGCCGCCGATGAGAAACCAGAGGATGGCAGCTTAGCCGGTGAGCATTCAGTTCTCCATTCCGCACTTGGGCCTACAGCCAAATTTGGGTGCCTGTCACGGATTCCTAACCCCACTTGGCACTGTGTGTTGAGGTGGTAGGCTTGGTAGGCTTGGTTGGCGGGCCCCACGCACCCACGCTTGGTGGGATAGCCATACGCGCGTTGTGGAGTTCAGAGCAGTTAAAAGCTGGACAAGTATTCATAAACAGCGCAGGAGTACACCACACACAAACAGAAAGCGTGCAGAAACAGGCCAGGAATTGCCAGGGCAAGTATTGTTGCTCAGGCATGCGCCGTCACCATTGCGGTCTTGCTGTAGTTTTCTTCTTTGGGCCAATTTTAGTTTGTTGGTCCGCAGAGATGGGCAGCTGTCAGGTATTGCAACTCATTTGTCGTCATAGGGTGGCGAAACAGTTTCTTGTGTCCATATTTTCGTATTGTGTACAGGCCTGGCTTGGTCGCAAAAAATATGCCCCACAAGCCGACTCGTATCATGCAGCTCCAAAGATGCCACTTTCTCCAACATCCATTCTGTTAGTGCGGGTTGCCAAAGGTTGCCATATATAAATGTCTTTACTTTGTACTCTTTCTACCGACCGTAGTACACACGTGGCATCTAAAGAAATGGGATTAAATCGGCCGGGCCTCAGGTTGAATGGTTGAACCATGAACTTGACGGTCGCCAAAATGCCTGCACCTTAAATTTCCTAATGACCGCGCAGAGACACTTCAGTGACTTGGTTTGTGTGTGATCATGGCTTAAAGGTGCAGCGGCGGAGGAAATGGTCCGCACCATGTCAAACATTGAAGGTTTAGCAGGTGGAGATTCTTTCGACTCATCAGCCCCTTGTTCGCATTCCTTATTTCATCGCCAGGGCCATTTTTGCTCGGCAGGAGTCAGCACCCTGGTTTTTGCAGCTGCTTAGCTAGTAGAGGTGCTGGGTCCACGATGGTGATGAGCGCGTATTATGCAGGACAGACAAGCTTCTTCGGTGACAACACTCCCCTTCCAATCGAGTCCGGTTATGCCATTATTCTTGGCTTCGGAGCTTTCTTTTCGGTGTTGACGACAATTTTGGTGTACTTGGACAAGTATGCCAATGGCACGGAGCACACATCTGAGTTCTTCAACACAGCAGGCAGAAGTGTGAGGACAGGTCTAACTGCATCCGTGATTGTCTCGCAATGGACTTGGGCAGCAACATTGTTGCAGTCTTCCAATGTGGCTTGGAATTACGGTGTCTCTGGGCCCTTTTGGTATGCTAGCGGGGCAACAATCCAAGTGACTTGGCGATTAAGGTGGCCAAACCTGGGGGCTTGCATTCTGCCTTGTCTTGTCCGAAGATCCAATGACACGCAATGATTCAAAGCTTGAGGGTAACAAATTCAAACACAGCCCACCAAGAAATCACAGACAAACCATAAGAATTGACCCAAGAAGGATCAACAAGCACTGCTCTTACCACTGGCAAGGTGCAGGCAGGCCATACAAGGGTTGGTAATTTCAAATTAAAAAATGTGGCCTGTCATGGCTTAACTTCAACATATGATCTCACCGGGAATACTGCCTAGACATGGTTTCCACCTGATCTTTCGGTTAATATTTTCCCGTCATTTCCCACGTCTCCCGACGAAGTGGCCCTTGTTGTTCTTTCCATGGCAGGTCCGCAATCCCAGAGCGCCAGTGCGCTGAGGTTTTGCTCTTCGGCATTCTGGCAATTGAGGTCAAGCGCCGGGCACCCACAGCTCACACAGTCTGTGAGATGGTGCGTGCCAGGTGGGGGAAGGGTGCCCACATCACATTCCTTATCTTTGCTCTATTGGCAAACGTCATTGTGACTTCCATGTTGCTGCTGGGCGGGGCCGCCACGGTGAACGCCTTGACGGGTGTCGACACCAACCTTGCATCCTTCCTTATCCCGTGGGGGGTGATTTTGTACACAGCGGCAGGCGGCCTGAAAGCCACATTCATGGCTTCCTACCTGCACACGGCCATCATTTTCATTGTGCTGGTGATTTGTGTGTACACGGTGTACGTAAAGAATTTCTCGTCTGACTTCATTTACGAGAGACTGCAGACGGTTGCTGGCTACAGCACAGCTCAATGTCAGTCCATCTTCAGCTCAGGTGGTACTACATTCTTTGAAGCTGGCAAGTATGCGTGCGGCCCTGTGCCAGAGAACGAGGGGGGCTCGTACTTGACCATGCTTTCAGGCGGTGGTGCCAAGTTTGGTATCATCAATATTGTGGGCAACTTCGGCACTGTCTTCGTAGACCAATCCTACTGGCAGTCAGCCATCGCAGCCAAGCCCACTAGTGCTCACAAGGGCTACTTCCTTGGCGGTTTGGTTTGGTTTACGATTCCTTTTGCTTTGGCCACATCTTTGGGCCTCTGCGCCGTGGCCTTGCAGCTTCCAATCTCATTTTCTGAGGCCAGTAGCGGGCTGGTGCCCCCAGCAGTTGCTACACACCTTTTCGGAAGTTTTGGGTCTGTGATGATGGCTGTGATGCTCTTCATGGCCATCACTTCCACTGGCTCAGCAGAAGGCATTGCAGTGTCTTCTCTAGTGACTTATGACATTTATAAGACCTACTTGAACCCCCAGTGCACAGGAAAGCAAGCTCTCCTGATTTCCAAGATTGTTGTGGTTGTGTTCGGTCTTTTGATGGGTGGTCTTGGGGTGGCCTTGAACTACATGGGCTTGAACCTGGGTTGGGTCTACAAATTCATGGGCAACGCAATTGGTTCTGCAGTGGTTCCTTTTTGGAATCTGCTGATGTGGAAGAAAGCTAACGCAACAGGAGCCATTGTGGCCGCTTGGGGTGGAATGATTTTGGCTTTGGCCACTTGGCTGGCTGTTTGCCAGGTAGAGTTCGGCGAAATCACGATTGACAACCTTGGCACCCTGAACCCAAACTTGGCTGGAAATGTTGTGGCCTTGGCATCTTCTGCCATAATCCACGCTGCCTTCTCATTCGTCAGCCCGCAAAACTACGATTTCGATTCTATGGGCAAGATCGAAATGTTGGAACATGACATGAGCGGCCTTGACGAGCAGGATTATACCACTGAGTTCTTGGATGCTGCCAAGTGGTGGATTCAGAAGTGGGGCTGGGGCTTCACGATCCTCATGGTTCTGATTTGGCCCTTGCTTTCCCTGCCGGCTGGCGTGTTCACGAAGGACTTGCTGAGATGCCTCAACATCTCAAGCACTTGCACTTGGTAGTCCTGTTTGCTGCTTGTTGCATGACTGACCATAAGACACAATTTTCACGGCGTTGCCGTTTTAATCGCCCGCGTCGCATCTCTTTTGAAATCCGTGCCAGGACTACTTTTCATTCTGGGTATTCATAAGCATTGCTTGGAGCTTCGTGGCCACATTCGTGATCATCGTTCTGCCTATACAGGAGTCCATGGATTCTATCCTGGGCGTTTGCTGCTGGATGTTTGGGAAAGAAGCGCCCAAGGCAGAGAAGACTGCCGAGCCTACAGGTGCTGACTTGTGAGCAGGCCTAGAAAACGTGTTAATTAGTGCCGCAGGTGAGTTTTGTGCCTATCACTAGTTTTGGGACGTGCTCCTAGGTTGATTTGCAAAGGCGATGAAAGGTTGAAGCTTCGCTCGCCTATTAACATGGGTTTGCCTCTTTTGCCGCAAGCGTAATCAGTTGGCCCATCCGTGAGGCGTTGTGATTTTCCTCCTTCGGCTCAATTTGCTGGGGCCGGAGCAGCGGAGCTTGTTGCACCTGGCCCTGGGCGCAAAGCGCCACAAGCAAAGTCCGGAGATGGCAGCGCGAGAAGACAGAAAAGCATGCAGGACGGTTTGCGAGGGGCTTCCTTTTCAAGTTTGTTTTTAAGGTGCGGAAGCTTTTTTCCCATAGGTGGATTGTCGGGGGCATCACCAGTTCAGAGCTGCGGTTCCCTACAAGCTGGACATATACGCAAGAATTGACTTGGCCTCATCTAATAGGGCATGACGCAAGAGCAAGAGCAAGGGTGAAACACAGAGCGATTACACTGATTACACTGAGGAAGGTACGTTGCCGCGTCTCTTGCACACCTGAAGAAGATGGACACCTATGGTAATTATCTCCTTGGGAATTCACCTAGATAGTTCGGACCTGACTCTGCAATTACACAATCACGTGTCCTAAGTCCTGGGAAATACGACCCCAGAGACGGCATTTACAGAACAAGGGGTATCGTTCGTTGCCTGGGTTGTTTTAGTTGGCCTTGGCTGGCCAAGGTTTGAGGCCAGGCACGTCAGCAGCACCTCGTCAGAGCAACCTCTTGCGTTGAAGGAAAACAAAATCAAAATCAAAGCCATGCTTTGCGCGGGGCTGCTGGCCCAGCTTCTGTGTAGATTCAGTGTAGATGTTATTTTTGTTACAATGAGACGGTGCTTGACTTTTTGCCCGAATGATGCGGCGAAGGGGTCGGGTGTCTTACATGAAATCGGTTGCAGTGACGCAACTTTTATGCAAAGATGCGACTTGCATGGCATCGTATGTCGTATGTGAAGATGTGACCTGCATGGCATGACACGGATGCAGTGCATGAGTCAACCCGCCATTTAAGGTGTGAATGTCTAGATGCCTTGATTTAACAGCACGTGTGAACAGGCATGTTCGGCATGTTTGACATGCAAGGCTTTGCAAGATGACTTAGAAGATGGGTGTTGGCGTTGTTTCCTTGCTTTGCAACGTGCTGCTTGGGTATCCAGATGCGCTACACAACTTTCCAGGCTTGCGATTTCATTTTCTTACACGATCTTTCATGTACCCGGCAACCGACTTCGCACTTGGCAATGTACTTGGCCGCCTACTTAATTTAGAATGACTTGCGGAGAACCATTTGCTTAATCTCACTTGCACAGGGTGAATTAGCATACCACTTGCACTGGCTTGTTTGTGCAGCACTTGCCTAGAATTTCTTGCGTAGCTCTTGCATAAGATTGCTTGCACAGCACCTGCGTAGGATTACTTGGGTAGTGTTAACCTGCATTCAATAAGATTACGAAATCTCTTTGATGCAGTTGTCTGGTTCGGCGACATCAATCAGAGGCCTACACTCTCAACAGATTTCTGCCGTTTGATTGCTCTTGCTGTCGCGCGGTTGCGATCTGGGAGCCCCATAGATCGCGTCTGTCGTTTGCTTAACCCGATCACATAGTGGGTCGGGTGCGTTGCATGGTGCTGGCGATTTTGATGCGTCACATGGTGCTTTACCCGGTCACTGGGGTTCAAACAGCGTGTGCTTAACCTGTTCTGGGCATAGGTCATCTTGCGACATGAAAAGGAAAATTAAAGGACCGGATAACCCCACATGCCAACTTCTTCCCATGATCACCAAGCAGATGTGAAAATGAGATGGGAAAGGCAGGAAAGAAAGGAGATGGTGCGAGACAGGTTGGGTGAAAGTTGTGTGACAAAGTTGTGTGTGTGAAAGAGTTGCGTGTGTGTGTGTGTGTACCATCTGTATAGATGTAAAACTTCAATATATTGCAGGGGGGCAACAGCCCATCTTCCTATGTTGCCCAACGAAGCTACGGAAGATGTGGTGGATGGGTTCATGGACGCATGAACCTGTACCTGCATTATTTAT
>Ga0126342_10023471_pt1 | contig 10087 bp, 11 predicted proteins | sample Cyp1metagenome_FD_92528 | JGI IMG/M metagenome (GOLD analysis project Ga0126342, IMG submission 92528) | Coral microbial communities from Lord Howe Island, Old Settlement Bay, Australia - Cyphastrea 1 metagenome | ecosystem: Host-associated > Invertebrates > Cnidaria > Coral ... | reverse complement strand
CAGTCCACTTTCAACATAGTAATCACTATAAAATCAAAAGGGAGGGGGGTACCCTGTACTTGCACCAGTCTATAAAATCAAAAAGTCAGGGACCCCAATGTTTTCTGACAACAAAATGTTTACGTAAAAAAATCAGTTTATACGGACCCTGGCGTCCCTGATTTTATAGAGGATTCCCGGAGGAGGATATATTATATATATATATTATATATATATTATATATATATTATTGTCTGAGCTGATATATAATGCTGAGACATCACCACTATGTCTGTATGGTATTTCCCATTATATCCCACTGAGTTTCGCAGGACTAGCTGATACAACCTGCTGACCCAGCGTTTAGACTCTGGATCGGTTGAGTGAAATTTTGATTGCTGTGAAATGCTGTCAAGATCTGTGAAGTAAGGGATAGGGTTTCTTCCGCGAATCTCAAGGCAGCTACAGAGCCATTTACTGCTGACTGAGTGAACAGTGCAACGAACTCATAAGAAATCCACCAATACGTCCTCAAAGCGCTCAAATGAGTTGCTTCAGGGATTATCCCAGCCTCGCTTGAATCTCTGCTCTATGTCTTGTCCAGGCGCATCCAGTTTCCAGCGCGGAGGCCAGATGGATGGCACCCTCATCATCAATGAAATTGTTGCACCTGGCAAGATGACAAATGGATACAAATGGATACAAATGGGCGATCATTTCGCATTCATACCCTGGGGTTAAAACACGAGCTGAGACCCAGCCATGTTTTCTTTGGCGTTTCAAAGTTTTCAAATCACTTCGACTTAGGCCGAGTCGCAAGAACAGCTGCGTCAGGGTGGAGTTCATCGTCAGCGCCTGCCAGGATCCGAAAAATCTCACAGGGCTTGGGTGTGTCCAAACATGAAGCAGAGCAAGACATAGCAAGGCCATCCAAACTTCCGGGATTCCAACAGCCGTGGCTAAGTGGAAAAAAAAAAGTATCTCAAAGTTGGGTTCCAAGGAAAAGGACCACAAACTGGTCAGATTGACTAAAAGCAACAGGGGCATGGAACTGGGGCTGTAACTGTAATTGCGGGCGCAACAGTCGTGTGGGCGAAATATGGGCCATCAAATGTACGTACAACAATGTGGGTCTGTTTGAAAATTAGGTATGAAAATGGCCATGGCAATTGGAAAATTATGATAAAAATCATCAAATTTTGGGTCACCTGTGTCCTAGGGCCAATGGCCAAATCCCATCCTCTGCAATGCGGGCAGCGCCACCAGACGAGATTCCATTGAAGTCTAACCTGAGCAGTTGCACAGCAGCAGATTGAATCGCCGTGGGAATTCAAGCACAGAAAATTTGACAGAATTATATGATATTATATGATTATATGCCTGAAAATAGGGTAGCCCTTAAAAATATGATGGTTAATCATTAATCATTCTATTCTCCCCATTCTGACTTTAATGGCCACAACTTAGATGGTACATCCAATGGTATTCCCCACTGTCAGACAGACCCAATCAGACCGTTGGTTACTGCAAATCCAAAAAAATGAAAGTATTCCCATGCATAGATATCCCCTTACAATAACCATCCATGGTGCATGTGAAAAACCCCTTGCTTCAGATGCCTTTCGCTGTTGTAGTACCCGAGGTCCAAGCTCCAACTTTTCGAGGCTGCGATTCGCCAACAAGATTTCTGACAAACATTCTGCACCTGGCTCCAAAAATGATTGCTATGGCTACAAAAAACCCCGAAACTGCCATTCGTGTGGAGGAGGCTGATGATCAACCATCAAATTTTGGGTGTGCCATATTTCGAGCAATAGCCTGAAGTCCCTGAAGCATCGAGATTGCAGTGATTGCACCTGCCCAAAGGTGAACTCTTATCTATGGTCGATGGTATGGATCCTATCAAAAGGAGATAATGGAACGACAAGTGCCCATGGCTAGGGTTCTTGGCCACTGTCGCGAGTCATTGAAACAAGTCGAATATGTCGAATCGAATGAAGCATGTTGACTCCCAAAAAACACACTGAAATGAAAGCCCCGCATCCACTAAAATGTCCGCCTCTGTCTCCGATCTTGCGATACCTTTTGCAAAAGGCCATATTTGTATGCATCCATGTCTTCAAACCTGTTGCTGACATACTTACTATTGGCAGTGCAAAGCTTGACAGACCCGCCTCAGATCCATCCGTCGCACGCAACCGGTCCTTGCCATCAGCCACATGGGTACGTCTGAGTTCACTGACCCAGCAAAGCGTGGACCCTGAGTTTTCCCCTCAGAACAGCCATATGGACTACTTTGGTTGGGGTATGTTGGGGTCTATTGTTTATTGATGTCTATTGTTTTCAAACATTGCAGTATCAAGCTGTACCTATGGTCACTCTTTCCATAGCTGGCCGCTCCCAGAAAGGATTCTTGACGTAAACTGATCTGATTTTTGGGGATTGAAAGTTGAAAGCCAGGGGGCTACTTTGAAGCGGCCAGCAACTCATTCCTGAACTTCTCTTCAAGTCCCTAGTAGTGTACAGATGTGTACAGTAATACCCTCAAGGCCTGGCCCTGCCCCTGCCAAGGGGCTTCAAGGCTTCCACAGCATGCTCCAGGTTTCGAGCGATGACCTGTCCATATGGACTTTTAGGGGTTTCTGGTGATGTGTCAAATCCCAAAAAACGAAATTGTATGGGAGTTTCACAGCATTTTAGAATATGTTAGATCTAAGTTGCTATTCAGCTACAGTAGTTAGCTGCTTTAGCAAGAACATCAAGCTCCGGGAGGTCACCAGAATAGAGGATCGCCAACTCAGGCTGTGATTTAGCAGTGGTATCCATTGGTAGTCTTAAGTTTGCCATTTCAAACCTGGCAGTTTATGAAGAATGGCCTGTCACGCAGTCACGCAGTCATGCAGTCATTTATGTTGGAACCAATGAACAATCGATGCTCTTCCATTAGCATTGTTTTTTGAAACTATGATGCGGGATAGTGGATCAATTTATGGCTAAAAATCCATGGAAAAAAAACAGGTGATATGCCTGATAGGAAAGCATGACAGCATCTCCAACCACCCGGAACCAACCCACAATGGAACCAGCCTTGGATGGAGGCTTCATCGGCGTCGGTTTCATCACCATGGCAAGGCCCACAGGGCTGCAGTGCTGCTGTCTAGCCAAGCTGGAAATCGCTGGAAATCAAGACCCTGAATCCTATGAAATCCTATGATCTTCTACAAATTCCCTTTATTTCCTGGAAATTCTACAAATCTCCCAGAAATCTTCTCCAGTGCACCTAGAAAAATGATGTTAAAAATGCATCTTCAAATGGATAACAGCTTGCACAACAAATATATATCTCGAGAGACGCTCCGTGGCCGGCTGCATGGTATGCGTAGCTGGAAAGGACGGGCGAGTAGTCCAACCCAGCAACTGAGGGGCTGATTTTCTTGGCGCTGTGGAGCCCTCGCATCTTTAGGAAAACTGGGATGCATTCAACTTGGTAACTACATCACAGTTTCCCAAACTGGACGATGAAAGTATAGGATATCTTCCAATTTCCACCGTGGAGTCATCAAAGGGCTGTTTTCATGACCTTTCGCAGCCTTTTCCTTCGAGACTCTGGCGCCAGCGGTCCTTCCCACTATCTCCGTGAGGAGAGGGAATTGAAGCAGAGCGACTTGAAGGATCAAAGCGTCCACGTACTGAAAAAGCAACAATTTTGGGATCCCAACGAAAACAATTGGAACAAAGGATTCAAGCATATTCAAGCCATCAAAATCGGAGAATATCACTGACAGAAGTCCCAACATGAGTACCTCGGCAAATTCCAAAGCCCCGGGCCCCAGGTTTGTGATTCATTGGCTTTGGTCCCCCGAGGTGTTTGCAGACCCAGAGAACTTGAGGAGCTTGAAGCTGTTGTGCAAAATCACAACATAAGAACACAATCACATTGAAAGTCATTAGGGAAGACACAAACTATACCAAACACATTCTTTGATTCTTTGCACAATTTGCATCAATTTGCTCGATGCAATGGCACTCTTGTGAAATCGTGAACCTTCAAGCACTGTCTCAGCCACGGCAATGGCTTGGTCATGTCGCAGGCGAACCCAAAGTGGCACCCAGAGCCATCCACAAACATATTCCAAAAAAAAATAATGTTGGATCTACAGGTCACGTCACGTCACCATAGATATCCTTTAGATCCCTTTAGACTTTTGACAGCTTGGATTCTTCAGGGACACATCCGAAAAGCTCGCCGACTGCAACGTGGATGTGCCATCATTGGAACATGTCATCAGGCAATGGCCGACCAGATTTGAATCCTGACGTCCCCAGGGCCCCAGGGGACGGAAGAAGTGACGATCCTGTAGGAATGGGTCAAAACCATGGTACTCCAGTGGTCCAATCCCAAAAATGTTGCCAGAATATGCCAGAATCGTGGTTGTGGGATGTGAATTTGATATATTTGATGCATTTGTAGATGTGAAATTGTTTGGGATTGACCCGTGCCACATCCATTTATTGAGTAGACCACAGGAAGTATCAATTTCATAAGACGACCTTGAAACACGACAAACGACTACACGAAGGTTAGAGCAAACATGCAAATCAGCACCTCAAACTCTACAACAGAAATGATTTTCAGGTTAGAGCAAATCATAATGCAAATGATAATGCAAATGATAATGCAAATCATACTTAATGCATCTGCATGCAGGGCATCTGCATGCAGGGCATCATGTTTCTCCAACAACAGACCCATCTCCTGGCGGAGGATGTGGGCCTCCTAGCAGTTGGCCCATGATTCACTCGATCAGTTCAGGCGACTGGCTACACCCAGTAAAGGTCATACACCATGGAAGAAAACCTACCCTCTGGTAAACGTGTACATAACTATGGAAAATCACCATGTTTAACATGTAAATCAACATAAATCAACTATAAATAGCCATGTTCAATAGCGAACTGTTAGTCATTACCAGAGGGTAACCGTTACCCCAGCGACAGCAAATCCACGACACCTCGATGGTGCGGATGCCTGCGATGGGCCGTTGACTCTTGGATTGGATGGTTCAACATTCCCAGAGATATTGGGTGTTTATATTTGAGATACCCTCTGGTAAACTAACGTAGCTATAGAAAGATCCACCATTATTCATGGGTAAATCCACTATTTCAATGGCCATGTTCAATAGCTACGTAACAAATTACCAGAGGGTATTGATGAAGATCTAATGGTGTTTGTTTATCATCTTCCCAGAGATATTCAATGAATTTCAATGATCTAAATATGAGAAGATCGGATGCCCAAAAATCGAAAAAAACTGTAGAATCTAAAAAACATTAGATAACGACTTCATATATCCCAAACCCGGATCCAGCTCCCAAGCCGCTTCCATAGCACCACATTAATTTTTTCCAGCTGTGCATCGCTTGGTCTCGCCACAAGTCCCTCCACTCGAGACTCGAGTATCAATGATCAATACGCTCTGAAAACTGCTCAGTGCAGCCATTCCCATCTGAGATTCTGCTTAGGGAAGGCAAGGTGAAGAACTTAGCATTTCATCAAGGAGATTCATTCATATTCATAGGAATGAATAGATTGACATAGGGGGAAACCATGTTTTTCTTAACCAAAGATATCCAAAGATATCCAACTGGATTTTGTAGATGTTCCTGGCCCACCAATCAAATCTCGTGGATGCTCCAGTCTCATCTGAGAGTGCTTCGTGGGGGCGAAGCAAAAAGGCGACCACCACAGCTGGCATCACTTCATGGCGGACCTGTCTGTTTTGACTGATATGACAGCCCAGAATTTGGATAGATATCACCTATTCCAGGTTGTCTTACTATGTGTATATTATGTGTATATATATATATGTGATTACTGTAATATACATATATATATAGCCTATAGCCGTAGTGCGTTATCAGTACATGCACACAAACATGCACAAACACATTGGCAATATCTTAGGGGCAGGCTTTAGCAGATGTGGAGGGGTCCCTGAAGCTCCCCCTCGATGAGAACGTAGTGGGGCATCCCATTGAATTGACCAGCTCACCATGAATCCCTCAAATGCGCCAAGTGAAGTGGTAGCTCAAATCCCACAATAAAGCCGCCAAAAAAAACACCATGTATCACCATGATAGTTTATGTGAATCCGCCAATAAAAACATATAAAAACCACCACAAATAGCCAAGGGCCAAGGCTTTGGGCATGTTTTGGCCACTTGAAATTCTTCCTGGCCAAGCCTCATGGTTGCAGGGCAGCACGCAGCACCGGAGGTGCACCGTGTCTCAAGACCACCTGGGTTCCGATGGGTTCCGTGTCATGGTCAGATTCTCTGCCTCCAGAAATCCCAGATCACCATTCTTCACATAAAAATCATAAAAGAAAAACAAAATCAACCAACAAAGATCACTTCAGATGTATAGGGTTGCACGGTTGCACCTGTTTGCCCTCTGCATCCTATACAAGCTACGAGTACTGCTTTCCAGACTGAATTCCGCATGGTCCATGGGTCCAGCATGCTCCCACGGCACCACGAAGGATGCGCCAACGCAGGCCACCAGGAAGGCTTGGATGTCGATCTGCAGGAAGGAAGACCTGGATCTGGAGCTCATGGCTTTCAAGGGGCCCAAGGATAGCCCACGCGTCATACCAAGTCACTGGAGACTCATCTGCAGGAAGCGCCAAATGATGTGCATGACATTCAGCATTTGGTGCCCTGGTTGGTACTCATGCCTGGCTGAGATTGGCGGTGGTGTCCTCGATATAAACCCATCAAAAACTCCACGAGATGGGAATCCAAACATTGGCACATCCATAAACTCGATATAAAACCCGATCTCGCGCCCCTCTACCAGTAAATAATGTAAATCCAGAGTTGAACACTAAAGTCACTAAACTTGAAATCATCCTTTGAACTTTGGGGCTATTCACGCAGTTTCCAGTTAAATCATTCACTAAAGCACCTGCAAATGTCGAAGCGTTGGGCTTCATCTCCGCAGTGCTGCAAGAGGTGGCAGATGGCACCTCAGCAGAGAAGCAGAGCATAGCGGAGCATAGCGGAGCATAGCGGAGCTGTGGCTCAAAACTTTTCTGGAGGTCTGGAGAAAGATGTTCCATGTAGGTCTGTGGCATGTTGCAGTCTATATGATCTATATGGATGAAACATGATGAAACATGATGAAACCCATACGTGCTGTGTCCCAGCAATCCCAGCAATTTGGCTATACTACTATAATAATATACTATGCTATACTGGAGGGAATATCTCGTACCACGTTTGGGATGATAATGGATGATATGTCCAGATGGTACCGCTCGTTCACATCATATTCCAGTCACGGTCGCTCATCTAAGAGTCTGACCCTCCAGCAAATGGCACCTTGGCTGCTGTTGTCTATGCCAACAGTGCACAAGTGTGATGAAGTGTCACGGAGAAACACACAGCAACGATCACTGAGGAGTGAATATTCCATTCAGGAAATGATTGGCAATCATGGTTGATCTACAGGGGGCTTAAGGACCATGATCCATAGCTAATCGCCCAAGTGACATGGCCACCCAACCAAACTCAAAGTTGAAACCCGTCATTTCCTCAGACATTGCCATTGCAGCATCCAAGCCCCCCGACCCAACGGCGATGCTTTTCTTTGACTGGTCCTGGAGCAAAAGCTCACATCTACCATACAGTTACACTGTGCTACAGTAGGTTGCCAAGAAGAATGTCTGAGTCGACAAATTGTGCACTTTGTGCACTTTGCACTCCCCACAGTGTCACATCCAATCATTCAACAAATGTTTTAAGAGGCCTGGGCTCCCCAACGCATAGCATGGTCTGTACCAACCCACCATGACCTGAGCTGCCATCGAAGAACGGAATCACCACCCGGGACCACAGATTCGCATCATTTGATATCATGTGTACTTAGACATGCCATTGGGCTATCCATTGTGATTGAAACACATTGCACTCAAGATCGCTAGGATTGCTGAGATCGCTGCCATCAAAGTTCCTTGGGGTGTCAGCAGTGAAACAACTTCACAACACGGCCGCTGAAAAGCAATGATTGGCATTGGAGGACATCTGTTCTGGTCGTTGCGAATCCAAAAGTGCAATCGACAGATGTGCAATGGACGAGGCCAGTTGTTGTTGCTTGGCATGCTTTTTGCAGAGAATACTTACGAGAAAAAATATGCCGGTCAATCTCAGATAGTCCAAGATACCCAATCCAGTCGCCCTCGAAGACCAGGGAGACACTCCTCGAAAAGCGCATGGACGAGTACGAAATCCCTTCCAACACCAAACAATCCGTGGCTCCCACGCATTTTGAGGGCAGATCACTTGGTTTGATTGAAAAACAAACTTCATAGTGAACTTTGCCCGTGTTATGGGCCAAGATCATCAACATGGCTATAAAATGCCATAAATATCATCAATTCTCGGGGTTCCAATTATCAGACACAGCATGACACAGCCATGCCCACATTTTTGGGTTACCACGCTGTTGTCCAGCCCAGGCGCCTCTGGTGAAGCGCCCCGCGACGGTCCCTACTCCGCTGCGCTGCCTCGTGCTTGGCCAAGGAGTAGAACACGCCTGGCGTCGGTCTCCACCAGGAAATGGTTGGCCCTTCCAGTTGTGTAAACGGATGTAAATGGATGTAAATAATGGATGTAAATGGGTTTTGACACCAAGGAAAAATTGGAACTTGATGATTTAACATATTTAACATAATTTAACCAGGTAACAAGTCGGAATGAGTTAAACACTGAGGAGTCTGATCAATTGCCGGATGCAGCTGGTCGGTGGCTGGGCCACCAGCCCGCACGATTGTTCCAGAAACTCACATCCAAATCGTCAAAATCCTGCAATAGAATTCAATAGATTCATGTATGGGAAGAAAACATGGCATTTAGACTCCCCTTCCATGCATTGACCATCACCGGTGTTTTTTTTCATGGTTTGGGTGCGTATGGAAACGGAAAATCCCAAATGCTTCGCCAATCTTCACCCACATTCTGAACCCAAAAAAAAGATGAGTTCTTGGAGTCACCCCATGGTTTTTCCTTTCAAAAAAACTGCATTTTTGGAGGTTTCCCCTTCCAAAACCCCCACGACCAAACCCGATGTTTCCACCTGGCGGCTGCAAGGCCACCGCCAGGCGATCCGTTAAAGCCCCCACCACCAGCGCGATGCCACCGCCCAGGGAGTGACCAGTCACCACCACCTCCTTGGCCATGGATCGCCATGGCTAAACTTCTAAACCTAAAAAAAATATAATAGGTGGTGGTTGAAGGGTGAAATTCATTAGCCAAATCCTAAACTTCTAAACCCTAAATGAACATCTGGTAAAATGGGTAAAATTACCATTTACGGTTGCAACATCATGCATGTGTGCAGTATTTTTGACTGGGAGGAAAACATGTGGTAGGTTTAAGATTGCTTTTTGTGGATCAAATGTTTGTTGGCTAACCCCGTTATTATTATGGTTTTAGGCTTTAGGGCTAGTATACAATAAAATTGTATAAAATTATATCGTCTGAAAAAAATGTTAGTATGGCAAAAACATCTGGGTCCTGTTCACGTGGTATTTGCCGCACATAGTCCAGAATTTCGCTGTAGTGCCACTGATTATCTTCGAGGCCCAATCCGCCTGAGCGAAATGTCACACTTCCAGCTGGAAAACTATACGAAGAAGATCGAAGAAGTTTCTTCCAACGTTTGACTCGCCACGCCACGTCATGCGGTACCACATATTCCAACATATTCATATTCATATATATATATATACAATTTATATATATATATATAATATATAATATATATAATATATAAAATATATATAATATATATAATATATATAAATAATATATATATATATATATAATATATATATAATATATATATATATAATATATATGTGAATCGGAGGTTGTCACTCCGACTATGTATTGATGTTGGTTCTTGAAGGAGTCGTCTTCCATGGCGATGACAAGTGAATAGCGGCTTCCGCATGGCTTTGCTCTTTTCCGGTACTGCAGTGGGTCTTGAGCCAAAGGGGCGATTTGATGTACCCCCTTGGCAATGGATCCTAGAGTGTCGAAT
>Ga0126342_10023470_pt1 | contig 10088 bp, 9 predicted proteins | sample Cyp1metagenome_FD_92528 | JGI IMG/M metagenome (GOLD analysis project Ga0126342, IMG submission 92528) | Coral microbial communities from Lord Howe Island, Old Settlement Bay, Australia - Cyphastrea 1 metagenome | ecosystem: Host-associated > Invertebrates > Cnidaria > Coral ... | reverse complement strand
TATCCTTCCTGGGGCCTTCTCCGATGTCTGAGTGCCAGGCAATCCCAGGCATTCATCAAATCGAGCAGCTTAGGATTTGCTTGAAAGAAGCGAGCGGGCAGAAAGGATGTGTGCACCCAACAAGTCCTTTTTTTACTTCCGATGCCTTTTTTTCTTTGAGACGACTTTTTTTGAGTTGATTTCAGCCCATGCCTAAAATTTTGCAGGGTTGGGTTTTCAAGGTATATATGTATTACGTATGTAATACTATGTCAGTAAAAATATCCTAAAATTCAAATCAGTTGGTACAACCAGCCTGGTTTGGTGAACATGGACGTTGTGTAGACGAAGGCTTCCGCAGCGAGAGGTCGTGTCTTCCTACGACGCTTTCGCAGCCATTCTGCTGGACGGATCTGTGGTGACCTGGGGCGATGGAGGATCTGGAGGTGACAGCTGCCAAGTGCATCTCAGAAACTTCGGCTTTCTGTGGGATGATGACTCTTGATTCGGGATGATGTGGGTGGGGGTCAAAATTGGGTACCAAAAAAGAATTGGATGGTTAATACTGAACATAGACGAAATTGGTGGTTGTCCGAGGTCTTGAATTTCAACCAAGAACCATGGTAACCATGATCCTATTCACCAAAATTGGGGAAGCTATGGAAAGCTGTTTGGACAATATTTCACATGTTTTTGGGATGTTTTTGGGATGTTTTTGGGACCCTTAACTAAGAAAATCCTAAGCAAATCCAAGGAAGTGTACGGGAAATCGCCGCCTCTGGCGCAGCCTTTGCTGCCATTCTGGCGGATGGTCGTGTCGAGACCTGGGGAGATGATCGCTATGGTGGAGATTGTGCCTTGACGCACTTGGCGGTGGAGATCAATTTTGGGGCTTCAAAAGCGGAAAGACATGGAACGAATCCCAATTCCAAAGGGAATCGTGGCAAACTGCACAACACTTGCCACATAGTAATTATAATATATATATATATGTATAATATAATATATATATATATGATTATGCGTATGTGTTTCTATTGTTAAACCCCAGCATCTCTAAATGATTGGTCATTCTTCTCGTGGGGAAAAACCAAAGAATGTCCGACAGCAGTTCCATCCCCAAAAATCCCAATGATCGGTGACCTTCGAAAGCTGTTGCGAATTTTTGGATGTTCACCGATGTTCACCTATTATGATTGGGTTATATCACCAATATCACATGTTTTTTTTTTAAACTTATTTGCACTATGAACATTGCTAATTTGATATGACTGAACTTCAGAGATTGTCCAAACAAGGCTGTCATGTTCAAAAAATACACACATCCTCCCTTCTAAATCTCCATCATCTTCCAGTGTCCAACTACTACCGGGATGGTAATATCCAGGATATCCCATGAATGGCGCATGGATCCTCATTTTCTGGACACAATACATTTTTTTTTTAAACATATTCATTTATCCCATTATATCACATCCTATTGAGTATATATATATAATATTATTGAAATATATCATATATATATATATCGTATCCTAAATATCATATATCGTATCCTATATATCGTATTGTATCCTATTGACTATATTTGGTTATATCCTTATAATGGTTGCTTTGATTTCCATATTCCCAGTTTCTCAGCAAATTCAATCATCATCAAATTAATATGGCTCGTATCATCTTCAGAGAAACTCAAATCCCAAGGCATCACCATTGTTGCTCAATATCTCATGCTTGCATAAAATCCTAGATTTACAGTACACTCATTTACCTGTATCCTCAGCACAAAATCCAACAAATGCTTGGAAACACATGTTCATTTTTAATGCTTAATCGGAAAATCATCTGCATTTTTGTTGGGTTCCCCAAGGCGATTTCCAAAAGAATCCTTAGGGTATAATCCCCCAGAAGTTGGGATATAACTTCCAGGCATTGCCAAAGCCACTTGCCAAGCTTTATAAGTGGCAACTTATAAGTGGATAGTAAGCTCACTGCCTCACTATAACTGCTGATTGCTGGTATTTCCAAGCCTTTTTAGGCAGCAGTGTCAAAGCTCAGCTGCTGGACGTTCAGACCATCTGCGGCTCCGCCGGCGCCTTTGCTGCCCTACGCTGTGGCGGTTCCGTCGTGACCTGGGGCGGTGCCGACTATGGCGCCGACAGCAGCCGGGTGCAAGGCACTGGGAGTACCACATGGTACCACCAAACACGGCTAAACACTGGGGAGTTCACCAAAAAATGAGGATTCAAGCCATGTTTTTGTTGGATGATTGATATTTGATGACAGGAAGGGTTGGTTTCTGTTGGGTATAAAATATACAGTACAGGGCGTGTATCCATAGTTTGACGGGTTCGAAATTTATAAACCAACTTATAACTTGGGGGCAGCATTTTGGCGGTGGGAACGAAGGATTCCCTCGGTCCCTGTGTGTCGTTTCAAGGGACATTTTGGTGACACCTACAAGATGGAGTTGTTTTTGAATCAACAGATTGAAGACCGCAATTCCTGTGGGGTGGATTTTGTGAGCACAACTTCAATGTGGTTTTGGAGATATTGACCAGCTGGATGTGTTTTTTTTTACCATCAGAGAATTGGGGTCTAAACCTTGAAACTTGGGGTAGAACAAACAACACGTCAAGTTTTAGGCAACCAAGATGAGGGGAAAACTAGCCATCATGGGAACAAATGACCAATATCTGAGTTCGGGAACAGAATTTTTATATTCAATTTTGAACCACAACCATGTTCGATCGAGAAAGGTCAAATCCCAGCTGAATTAGCTAAGACCGGATATTGGCAGATGAGACAGGTGTTCAAGTTGATTGGCAATGTGCAGTTGGTTGATTCTCCACAAGTTTGTCTTGTTCAATTTAGGTCCAATGAAGGTTAAGAGTTACTATGCCGATACACAAAATTTCTAGGGTTTTGAGTCTCCAGACAGGACTGTCAGATTGAGTGTTGAACCAAGCTGAGAACAGTTGCAGCCGCTTCGCCGAGCCGGGGTACAGGACAGTTGAAGAAAGTACAGCAAATCCACTCCACCTTTCATGCCTTTGCTGCGATTCTGGAGAATGGATCGGTGGTTTGTGGCTTTCAATGCACTGAGATGATTGGCTGATATGTTTTCTGATTTGGGATATCGAGTGTGAATCTAACCCAACAAAACCGCTTCACTCAACGGACCCGGAAATTTTTGGCCTCTGAACGGAGGAAATCGCGCTTGTCAGAGATGACAGCCAGAGACCACGTGCCAGACCTGTTGAGTTTTCCATCGAATCTATCAGCACTCGCTACTATCACTTTTCCACATCACTTGCTTTATATATAAAGGGAACACCTGCAGCCTGGGTTGTCATCCTGCAATGTTCACCTTGAATTTTCATACTTCTGGATCTCTGGGATGTTTTTTTTAACAGAAAGTACGTTCTAAGTAGTAAACTTCTGCCCAGGTTGGGGCGATGCAGATTCTGGTGGTGACTGCAGCAGTGTTTCAGATCAGCTGGTGGACGTCCTCCACATTTCTTCCACAGGAGGAGCCTTCGCTGCGGCTCTGAAAGATGGCTCTGTGATCACTTGGGGCAATCCCGAATATGGAGGTGACGCAACGTGACGCCATGGCTCAGAAATATATAGAAATATACCCTCGGGTAAACATACAAAAAACTATGGAACATCACCATGTTCAATGGGAAAATCCACTATTTCGACTGGGCCATTTTCAATAGCTATATTTTGACATAACCAGAGGGTAGGTTTTTAGTTGGATGTAGTGCAACCATTTGACATTTGCTGGCTTCGTTTGAGAATGGTCCCGCCATTGATAAACCATTGGCCTGTTGGATGGAACGGGATGCCATGCCCACAAGCTCCTCCAATTTAGAGGTGCAATCATTTTGGGCCATGAGCTTGCACAAAAAACCTCCAAGAGTTGAGGGATATGTCTTTTCAACACCGGACCTTGAAGGGGTATGGTGGAACAACCAGAAAGCCATAGCTAGTTCATACGATGATAACCTTGTTTTCCTTTGGTTTATAGATTTTTTGCAACTATTTGCCCTGGCCAATCTTGTTTTAACCTCAGATATCCATTAGATATCCTACAATAGGGATTGAACGAGATTGACCCATTCAGAAATTAGACAATTTGACCCTTCTCTCTTCTGGAAAGGGAGTATCGGACCCCTGTAGGCGATAGCAGCAGCGTGCAGCACTTGATCAGATGTCTCTAAGATACTGCACTTGATCGCGCAACGGCGCAACGTTTGGGTCCCCGCCGAAATGCGCTTCGCAGCTGTGGGGTTGTCTGGAAATCTGGTAATGTAATATGGTAAACCATGGTAAGCCCAATAATAAACTATCCTCAAGATTCCTCAATGTCGCCAGAAATGAGTGAAAGAAGCCCTCGGGTTTACTATTGGGTTTACCACATTTTACCCCGATATGGTCATATTTTAGGGGGCAAAATGATGACACACCACCGGGTCACCGCAAACCATGACAAACCATGACAAAACAGTCATGGTTAATATGTGGGTCGGTCTGACAATGGGAGGTACCAAGTTAAAATGGTCATTTTATGATATGTTATGCAATTTTAATCGGAACATGATGCTTACAGTATCCATGATCTTTTGGATACTCTATCTTCAGACAAACCCATGTACAGTCAAAAGCGAATCCAATTCCTACGAACAGTCAATTAGATACTGCACTTCCTGCACTTCCACCCTTTGTAGAAACTGGGCCTAAAATACCGAAGGACGGATTTCAACACAGATCGGCGATCAAACTAGTTCACTCTGCACTGCGGATGCTCATCATCTTTTTGGAAAAGTATTAATTAGAGGCATTTAGAGGCACCATTGGTGCCCTGAGAAAAAAATCAAACTCAAAGAATTCGCATCCCTCCCTGGCCCAGAAAAGTTCCTTGGTCATACTTTCTGGACACAGCAAATGTTTCCAAACACCTTTACCACGGCATTCCACCTCCGGTTGCTGGTTCCCATTTGGTTTTGTCCAAAACTAGGGTGCCACAAGATCCAGCGCAGGCTGGATTTTCCCCCATTTTCTCATCGTAATAGCCATAAATCTGGGTAAACCCATGGCCCTTTTGCCTCCTGCCTGCAGGTGTTGGAAACAGCCTTTGGGCCTTCGGAGTTCTATGCTTTTGGCACGAACCTTTCGTGCAGGCTGGGACGGCATGGGCTGGGGTGATAAACAAGCAGAGATACGGCTTGAACTTTTCCATCAAGTGACAATTTGACCTTACATTTTTTCTGCACGCTGGCACATTTGAAGATTTCCTGATAGCCCATACATCTGGGCCGTCCCAAGCTTTTGAGTCTTACCATAGCCATTTCCCCAAAATCATTGCTGGATTGTTGTTGTTCAAAGCTGTTCACCTTCCTCATTCCAAGTTCTTGTTGGCTCTTATCCGCATTTCTGTTTGTCGACTTGATGGTCAAGATTCTCAAGTTAGTACAGAGGCTGCATTTTTCATGGTAAATATCCAAAACTATGTCTGGTCAACGTCTCCATTGTTGCTATAAACAATTTGACTGAATATCAGCATCCTCGCTTGTTTAGTCCATGTTGATTGCATCTTCGATTCAGGCAGTGGGGCGACGTGCCATCACCAGCGCAGCAGACCTCACTGCACAGGTGGGGGCGGGAAACATGGGCAGATACTTTTGGGGTGTGCGGTTTCACTTCAGAAATGGCTTCGAGTCAATATTTGAGGCTAAACATGACTGCAGATAAACTGGTCATGTTATGATATGTCGCTGGTTGGTGGTTTGGAACATTTTTTGTCCATATATTGAGAAATATTGGGAACAATCATCCCAACTGACTTTCATATTTTCCAGAGGGGTTGAAACCTCAACCACCAACCAGGTCTGATATGCTATGTATATCATTCTGGGTAAGTTATAACGACCTCACTGCGACCTCACTGGAATAATGGTTAGTAAGGGGAATTATCCAAATATGGTCTTATTTCAGGTTAGTGAACTATTATAATTTGCCCAGACTTATCCGTATTATTATAGTGGATTTTTCCATTAAACATGGTGGTTTTCCATAGTTATGTTAGTTTACCAGAGGGTATATCATTGTATATCCAAATTTTGAGGGAGACCAAATTTTGACATCCCCACGATGTGGCCATGCCGGGCGATAGAATCCCAACTTCTGGGGGTGAAGTCACCATGCTACGGACCCAGGACCGGTCACCTCACAGATGATTTTTTCATTCCCGCACTTCGAAAAAAACTGCAATTTTCGGAGAATTTTTAGGACTACCCTCTGGTTATGTCAAAATAGCTATTGAAAATGACCATATATAGTGGATTTTCCCATTAAAAATGGTGATTTTCCATAGCTATGTTAAATTACCAGAGGGTAGTCAGAATTCTCACTCTCCCGAGATGTTTTTTTTTTGTTTTAATCTCGAAAAGCACAGTTTTTCTGGGTCCATTGGTGCCCCAATGCCTTGACACATCCAAAACTGGTGGGTTTTTTCAATGGTGGCTATGATGGGCTATGGATGTTTATTGTTGGTCGTAATTTTCTGTCCTAGGAATGCGGCGGGGTATGCAAATGGCAACAAAAGAGTGTTTGTTCCACCAAGAGAAAGGTTTTTGCCACCAAGACTAAGACTACGGAGTTTTTTTTTCAGTACAGGCACTGAGTGCAGGTGGGAATCGACACATCAGTGACGGGGATATGACATTATATACATTATGTTACCAGCAACAGGGATGTCACCAAGAACAAAGGGTATGGGTATATATGGGTATATATGGGTATATATGGGTATATATGGGTATATATGGGTATATATGGGTATATATGGGTATATATAGGTATATATGGGTATATATGGGTATATATGGGTATATATGGGCATATAATATATGGGTACATATGTATGGGTATAGGTACATGGGGTAAAAAGCATTACAAGTTGGTACTTGACTAGCAATACGAGAGTCTAGTAGAGGTGATCAATCTCCGAGGCTTATAGGGGATTAAACCTGCTTGCTGCTTCAAACATACCATCCGTTAATCAAACATCGGGAACATCCACCAGTTCGATGATTTTCCCAGCTAGCTCCATGGGTTTTCCCCGCCACGTTTGACGACACCGGAGGGTATATCCAATTATTGTCTCATTAATCAATCCCATCAAATTAACCCATTACAATAATGGTCAATAATGGGTTAATTATATCCATTGGATGGGATTATTATGAATCAACCCATTACAATCGCATCCATCACTATTGATAGTCCCGTGAATTAATCAGTATAAACCCACCGACCATAATCCAATGAGTATCTCATTAATTAACCCAGTAAAGTATGTGTTTGATGTGTTTTTTTTCCCTCCAACTGGGCATAGGAGATGGCCAATGTGAGCTTCGGCCTTCGGACACTTCTTTGCTGGCGCAGGTGCTTCTGCAATGGTGGAGGATATGAATAAATGATGGGATGTTGGGAAGTTATGTGACATGAAACATCTGATCAAACATGTTTGGTACATTCTGCCCAACATGAATATACTGTTGGGAAGTTTGTGGTGTATTATCCAACATGAAAACATGATTAACAATGATGACAAATTAAGCATGGCCATGTTTTTGTTGAATGCACGCTGGGTTTTATTTCACTGGCTGGAGCCAACAGCATCCAGAGAGGTTGTCCAACGTGGCAAGCTACGTTTTGATGCGAAGGCAAAGCAAAGATCCCACCGCTGCTGAAGTAAGCTCGCTTGAAATGCTACTGCTGGACGGGGCCGAGGGGGTCCATGTCCATCCTGACGGATGAGTTGTAGGTGATTGGTGGTCATGAGTTTTCCCAACTAACCTCTAGGGCTCACATGGGCTCATACAGATTCTGGACAAATGATTCCCAAATGATTTTCCCAAATGATTGTCCCAAATGATTTTCCCAAATGATTTCCAAGTGATTCCCAAATGTTGAAAAAACGTTGAAAGATTGTTGAAACATTCGAGACTCTATCCTTCTTCCAGTTCCCTCAAGAGAGTCACCTGGCCCAACCCAGCACCAAAGCAGCAGGACTTCTTGGAAGCAGCAAGCAATTCTTTCTGCCGTCCGCCACCCATCATTTCACCAGTGGCAAATTGCAGTAGTTCTGGACATGATTGGGTTTTCTCACAAACCACTGAAGAACGTCGTAGCATGGCTGATTATGCGGGCAATTCAAGATATTTAAAGTTACGTATATAGGAAATACTAGGAAAGTCAACATCGACTTGCTGCTACAAGTGCTTAACAAAAGTTGGCAATCTATCAAAAGGTAGCTTCCACACCCAGTTTGCCATTTGTGACTGGAAGCCTTGCTATAAGTGGACAAGCAGTCGGATCGCTGCACTTAACCCCAAACTTGGATTGTAAAGAACTAGAATCTAGAAATCACCAGCAATTTTGCAAGGCTCAACTGCTAGCCCGTAGCAGTTTTAGCAGATATGACCAGTTGTGGCTGGTTCATCGCACGGGGTCAACATGATCCACCCCACCAAAAGAACGAGGACGCTTTTATAGATCCTTGGAAATCCATTTACAAAGAAAATATCATTTAAAAAACCTCAACAATAATATAGAAAATGTTTCAGGCATATAAAAGAAAACAAACTACAACAAATTATAGAAAGAAAATGAATGCCCCAGTAGGTAAGGCAACAGGCAGTGGAATATTCAAACATCAAGACAGTGCCTATTTAGCGTGGTTAAAGAGACAATTAGATGAAAAGGAGACACGAGATAAATTAATATCAGTCAGAAACGATATAGTTGAAACAAATAAGAGAGTAAATTATAGAAATCAAATAGACAGAATTAATAATGAAATGCAAAGAGATAATCTTAACCATAATAGTTTAGAACATTTACAGCATCAACAAAATCAAGTTAGAAATCTGATTTTTACATAAATATTGTTTTTTTTTTCAAAATAGTTGTTTAGATTAAATTTAACATAGTTAAATTTTACTTGATATAGAATATTTTTAATCTAACATATTCTATATTATCAATGGTTACAACTTTTCAATAAATAAGAGGGTGATTTATTAAAAAGTTCTTAGCATTATATATTTAATTTTTCTAAAATTAAATATAGAATGGAAACAGCAGTGATAGAGAATGTAAATAATGTCCAAGTATGGATTACGCAGAAAACCAACTTATGAAGAAATCACCAATTTAATATCAGAAAATGAAAAACTGACTGGCACATTGCCAGATAGAGACGCAACTGTTTTTAGAAATTCACCTGAAGGCAGTATATTTGATGGTGCTGATGCTATGGAACAATTAAGGGAAGAGCAAGGGAAAATATTATTAAGGCAAATGAATGACATTTTATTAAGACAAAATGTAAGAACAGCAGGTAGAACATATCACACTGAAAGACTACAACAACTACCCACAACATCACCGGTAATAGCACAACCAACACAACCAATGAATGTAGATGAAGAACTAACAACACAAACAACACCAACAGTGCCATCATCTTCAACACAACAAGCATCCCAATTGAATGCTGAAATCACACAAAGAGGAGACAGAGCGAAGAGAAAAGAAGAAACAGCAATGAACCAAACCCACAATACCTGAACAGATACACCACATCAACCCACCCAGAAGTTTTGCTCCAATAAAACCTGAAATGTATAGTATGGCAACTGATGATGAAGTTATGCCTCAAGCAGCCAAAGCCAAAGCAAAGGCATCAGCATCTTCAAGCAGTTCTCAAGCACTACTCGTTATAGAAGTTATGGACACCTCGCCAGAGGCTCGCGTGCTTCGCGACGTATCAAGTTCAAGTAAAAGAGCAGACCCAGAAACAAGAATAGAACCAAGAGGTAAAAGATGTTTAAAGAAGGAACTGAAAGAATGAATGCTGAAAAAAGAGATGGAAGCAGTCCAGAAGAAGAGCCTAAAATGAGAAAGAAGAGAAATTACTTTACTTCGTGTGATCCCCACCATGTCATTTATACGTTTTGTTACTGGCAAATCTTCTGACATTCTATCTGGCATATCTTCTGGCATTCTATCTGGCATATCTTCTGGCATTCTAT
>Ga0126342_10023469_pt1 | contig 10088 bp, 13 predicted proteins | sample Cyp1metagenome_FD_92528 | JGI IMG/M metagenome (GOLD analysis project Ga0126342, IMG submission 92528) | Coral microbial communities from Lord Howe Island, Old Settlement Bay, Australia - Cyphastrea 1 metagenome | ecosystem: Host-associated > Invertebrates > Cnidaria > Coral ... | reverse complement strand
TGTGTAAAAGTGGCTGAGCTCTGGGAGTGGTTGACTTGGTTGCGTGGACGGTCTTAGTGAGTTAAGGACGACGTCCTGGACGCTGACCCAAGTAGGTTTCGAAGGCTGTCGGCCTTCCGCAGGATACTTCAAATGAAGGCCTTTTAAGGCACTGCTGTTGTTCAAGCTGCGTCAATTGTGGTAAAAGTCATTTTTTTCCGTCCGACAAATTCACCAGAAACAATGACAGAAAGAATGACAACAAACATACCCAAATCAAGCCTCATTTTCAGGCCATAAAACCACGTTTGGCGGAACCACTGGTGCAAGGTGAACTTGCTTTTGGTGAGGTCGTGCTTCATTTTGTGCCGGATTCTTTACATATGACACCTTCATGTTCATGGTGATCAGATTACTACGAATATATTTATGTATATTCATCAATATCCAGCACTGTCAAAAAACAGAAGATTAATAAGAGCGAGTGAAGCCAGGGGGGAACTCAGTTGCAATTCGTTTGAACGTTTTGTAATGTTTTGTTTCTAGTAACTTTTTAGTGTTCTAAATGCGTTTCGGTTTGCGTTTATGGATAGTTATATCTTTTGTATGTGATATAGCGCATAATGTAATGAATGTCCACTTGCACTTGGAAGACGCTCTTGATGCTGCGTTGACAAGCTGTTGAAGTAACTTGGAAAAAGCTTTTGATTCTATGTTGATAAGATGTCAAAGTAACGTGGAAGATGCTTTTGATGCCATGTTGACAACATGCCGAAGTAATTGGAAGACGATCTTGATGCTACGTTGATAAATTGAAAACATGTTGAAGTAACTTGGCAGACGATCTTGATGCCACGTTGATAACATGTTAAAGTAATTTGGAAGACGCTCTTGATGCTGCGTTGATAAAATGTTGAAATAACTTGGAAGACGCTCTTGATTCTATGTTGGATAACATGTCGAAGTAACGTGGAAGACGCTTTTGATGCCATGTTGATAACATGCCGAAGTAACGTGGAAGACGCTCTTGATGCTCGTTGATAACATGTTGAAGTAACTTGGAAGACGATCTTGATGCTACGTTGACAAATTGATAAATTGTTGAAGTAACTTGGAAGACGCTCTTGATTCGATGCCACGTTGATAACATGTTAAAATAGTTTGGAAGACGCTCCTGATGCTGCGTCGATAACATGTTGAAGTAACTTGAAGACATTTTGATGCTATGTTGATAACATGCCGAAGTGACTTGAAGATGCTTTTGATGCCACGTTGACATCATTTCGAAGTAACTTGGAAGACGCCTCTTGACTGGATGCTTCGTTGATAGCATGTTGAAGGTATCTTGGAAGATGCTCTTGATGCTACGTTGATAACATGTCGAAGTAGCTTGAAGACGCTTTTGATGCCACGTTGATAATATGTCGAAGTAATTTGGAAGACGCTCTTGATGCTCGTTGATAAAATGTTGAAGTAATTGGAAAGGCGTAACACGATACGAAAGAATCACACCTCAGCAGAGGTGTACAGAATTGGGACACATTTGCGAGTGGCGACCATGAGTAACAAAAGTGACGCTGTTGCCCAAAGGCCACATAGCACGGCGCGACCAGCACCTCCAACTTGTCGACATGCAGCTGCAAGTTATTTGCTTGAGGTGCAAGTCCGCGACGAATATAGCAAGGGTTCTGGCAGTCATTAAGATGATCGTTGGCGGCGGAGCTGCCCGAGGCCACAGTAAGAGGCGGTTTATAAGGATTCAAGGCATTATGACCGTGCTCTTGTTCTTTATTCCTCACTTTCTCTTCCTATTCTGCCGCCAAATCCAAATGCGTGAAAGCAGTTTTGACGAGGGAATTTGATTTCATTTTTCTGTTGATGTGCTATTACTATTCTGGTTGCTGTTTGTTAGTTGGCAGGTCATTCTTTTGGAGGCAAGTGAAGCGTGCAGATTTATGCAGCATGCGGATATGCCTGCAAAACAAATCGTAATAAATCATCAAGTTCAATGCTTGGACTTGCAGTCGTCCTCCATTTCTGCTTTTGGTATTTTCCACATCCGCGATCGATGACTTACGCAGCAAACAACAACACGCAAAACAATTTATCCAAACAAACTGCAACTTTACATCCCATTCAAAGTCTCTCTCAGTGGTTCTTGTTCAGAACAAGGGGTCCAACCGCATCTTCTCCCGCAGGGATCATGATCATCAGGCTTATTCTTCGCGGCCACAACTATGTATAGAAATATGCCTAAATTTACATGTTGGACTGAAAACTCTGTATTGGTTGCATACGTTTTATGACTCTGGTCCGTTCTCGGTGTTGTTTGGTTGTTGTCTGTTTTTGTGTGTTTGTGGGTTGCTTGGTTGTTGTCTGTTTTGTGTGTTCGTGTATAAAGATCCGTTGCCCTGACTGACTTGGGGAGCTCTAGGTCGTCGATATATTGTTTTCGACGCTTTTGTGGTTTAGCCTTTCCAGCGAAGGTAGAGATTGGTGGTGAGAACAAATTTTTTTGCATGTGATTCTTAGACATACGTCCCACCAATCTTTTGACTGCTGTTTGTAGTTGCACAGCCGTCACCGGCTGGATTCTTGTCACGTAGTTCATAACGATTATTGTTTTGAGCAAATCGACCAAACTAAAAAACATCGATATCGCGGCTTCTTAGAAAAAAACAACCTTCCGGGGTACAGCGGCGACGGTGCCGCTTTAGGTAGCTCTACTTTTCATCGCCAAGTAGGTGAAGAAGGGAAGGAACGGGACAAATTTTTCAGACGGACGCCAGAAGAACAGTTATTTGAGGAGGTTGGCAGAACTGGCTGGCAATGTGCAGTCCACAAGGGCAAGGTGGTTCCTTTTGATGCCCTGTGGCTGTTCAAGACCGACCACTTTCCCTCTAGAAACACCAAGGTGGAGGAGCTCTTAGTCTTAACGTCAGTGGTAGCTGGTAACCTTCATTAACCTGTGCGCACGTGCTTGGTGATACGCTACGCGTGCTTATTGGCAATTGTGTTGGCATTTGCGCATGTATTTGATGCTGTCTTCGGCACTGCTTATGTGCACTTGCGCCAGTAGTGGGTTGGACTCGTGTGGTGTGTTGTAAGGATGGTGGAAGTTCAAAATCTTGCTGTCCGTCTGCCACCCTAAACAAGGTCCACTTGCATTTGCAAACATAGTGTGGTGGGGTGTGGTCGACTAAACATGTGTATTTGAATTTGCGCGTGTGTGTTTGATGCTATTTTTGGCATTGTTCACATGTCCAGCAAAGGAAAAAATTGCAATCCACACTGGAAGCGTGGATGGTGCCTGGAAGCTCTTGAAGCAGAACCTGCCCCAAAAAAACTGAAAAAATCTCGGCAAGAGACCGCAAACAATGTGGAGGAGTGAGAGGATACTGTATGATAATGTTGATGATGATGGTGATGATGATGGTGATGATGATGATGAGGAGGAGGAGGAGGAAAATGTTGCGGACGATGATGTTGAGGATAATGAGGTTGTGGATGATGATGCCGAGGATGATGATGTTGAGGATGAGGATGAGGATAACAATGCGGAAGATAAAGTGGAGGATGATAAGGTGGATGATGATGATGATGGCGATGATGATGATGGTGATGATGACGATGATGATGTTGAGAAGGAGGATGATGAGGATGTTGCGGAAGATGATGACAAGGATGATAGTGTTGCGGAAGATGAGGTGGATGATGATGATGTTGCAAACGATGAGGTGAAGGTTGATGATGTTGAGGATGATGAGGTTAAGGGGGAGGAGGAAGATGATGATGTTGAGAATGCTGCATGCTGATGTATGTTGAGGAGGAATAAGATGATGATGTTGAGGAATGTATGTTGAGGAGGAGGATCAATCCCAAGACCGGGACCCACACCTTTTGCGAGCCTGCGCAGTCGAAATGCATTTGGGCATTTCACAAGACCCACTTTGTGTGGAAATTTACAGGAAAACCGCCGAGCCCAGAACCGCGCCGCATGTTTTGTGCGGGCCTGCGCTGTCGAAATGCAGGTGGACATTTCACAGGAGCCATTGATACGGACATTTACAGGGAACATGCCGCAGCCCAGCGTGAGCCCAAAACGCGGACACACATTTTGTGCAAGCCTGCGCAATCGAAACGCACTCAAACATTTCACAAGAGCCTCTTGACACGGAAATTTACAGAGAAAATTCCCCGGGCCCAGAATGAACCCAGAACGCGGACACACATTTTCTGGGACCTTGCATTCGACATGCACTTGAACATTTCACAAGAGCCATTTGATACGGAAATTTGCAGGTAAAATGCCGGGGCCCAGAGTGAACCCAGAACGCGGACACAAACAGTGTGCGAGCCTGCATAGTCGAAATGCATTTCAAGATTTCAGAAGAACCACTTTATACGGAACTTTACAGGAAAAATGCTGTTCCCCAGAATGAACCCAGAATGCGGACACACATTTTGTGCAAGCCTGCGCAGTCGAAATGCACTTGGACATTTCACAAGAGCCACCTCATACGGAAGTTTACAGGGAAAATGCCGGGGCCCAGAGTGAACCAAGAACGCGGACACACATTTTGTGCTAGCTTGCGCAGCCGAAATTCACTGGGACATCTTACAAGAGCAACTTTAGACGGAAATTTACAGGAAAAATGCCGCAACCCAAATCCAGCACCGTGATCAAGCACCGGTCTTTACACCTACCGTAAGAACCCCTCAGTGTGGACACACTGTTTGGGGAACCACTTGTGGATACAGTCCAGATATGCTGTGACTGGTAAAAACATATGCCCATGGAAACAAAATTTCAGCAACATTTTGCGTGGGAGTCCTCAAACATGAATCACTTCGACACATTGAAAATGTTTAAACCATTATTTGTATTGGAATGTTTGTTTACTTTCAATCTTGATTTCATGGTGATTCTGTTTTCCTTCCCTTTCAGCTTGATGCTGGATGCCAGCACGAAAGCGGGGTGCTGATTGTTTGAGATGTGATGCATTGTTTTGAAAAAACTGTAAAAATTGACTTTTTGTACTCAACCGAATACTTCTCCCTTTCTTCATCATGCTTCACACAGTTCCAATGGTTAAAATTTTGAGCGCAAATTTTTGCAATGGTACACAAAAAATGCAAACCGATTTAACCGATTACAACATTTTGTTAATTTGCATTTTCTGCTGCATGTGATGCATGTTTGGCATCGCAGTGAATTTGCCCTGTCATCGCGTGATCCGTCTGATTTGTGGCCCAAAATTATTGAGTGTTCGGACCCCTAACACAGTTGCCACATGTTATTGCAGTGTTCGCACATCCCATTGCAATGTCCGCAAAGTAATCCAGTGGAATTGACTACTTCGCAGCTTGCATGAACAATTCAAGCATTCAATTTCCAACATGAAGTGAAATGGTGCAGATTTGCCTCAAGTGAATTGTCCTTCTATGTCTGCGTGTGTCAGTTTCTGTTTGTGTGTGGTGTCAATGACAAAGGGTTTTTGCTGCACTATTTTCGTTTTTCGCAGCCCAGGCATAAGCGTGCTGGAGTGCGAGATCTACGGCGATGGGGTTTGACCTCCGCAGCTGCAGCAGTCATTGTTCGGTTGCCACGGGCAGTGTCCTTCGGACCCATCAAACCATGCAAAATGAACAAACTTTCGTATCAGTTGATTTCCAAGATCATTGCACGTTACATCCAAAACACTCCAGAGCACAGTTTGCATTTTGCAATCGCATGTCATTTTGAACCTTTAGTAGTAACAAAAAAATTGACGGTTTGGAACGCAGCATTGCCAGTGAAATGTTGCCTGCACTGCATCATCAGAACCCTTCAAATAGTTCCAGAGACACGACCTTCTCAATCCACTTGAGGACAAGACGTCGCATTCAACGCAAAGTCGTGCCTTGTCAATTTCGAAACAACTCTGCGTGTTGTTGTGAAATTCATGACTAATGCACAGCTCTGGCAGTTTGGAACACCTCCTGCAGGTTGAAATTTCAGCGATTGATGACTTAGCCATTCGGAAGATGGAGTGCCCAGGCTTTGCAATGTTGAAAGACGATGCTGATTCTCACTGCCATCATTCCTTGGATCCAGCTGGTTTGAAAGAGTATGACAGCAACCTTCAGCCAATTAGTCACAATGCTTGCGCTGTTGCTGGTGCTGCACACGTTCTTATTTTGTTATGCCCTAGTACCTAGTACTAAGTTTTAATTTTGTGACTCCTCAGATATCCTTGTTGGGATGCTTTGTTTCGCCAAAGGGATTGTTGAGGAGGATTGGGCAATATGAGCATAGGCATGAACGGAGACAAACACACACACACACATGCACATATTACCTTATTTGACAAAGGATGCAATGTCAATGGGAATCTGCACGAACAAGAGTCAGTGTGGGAATCTATATATGGGGAAAATTGGGAACTCCCAACTTTTCATTCTTTTTCAGTTGCATTGTACGGCTTTGGCGGGCCGCTGGTTTTGGCGACAGATGGGTTTGTCTGAGAATAGGGTACCCAAAATCCATCAAAATCCATCAAAATCCATCAAAATCCACTGGTTACATTTGGTTACTGGTTGATCCTTTCTTTACCAAACTTTAGCTCCTATTTTTAATTGTTTTAGGAGCTGAGGCAATGGCGCTCCACTCCTCCTGTTGAAGAACTCGGAGAGTTGGCCTCCAGAGTCGTGGCGGCTGCGGAGGAGCTAGAGGCCGGGGCTGGGGCCCCTGGGGCAAAATCTGGTGTTGTCCAAAGTTGCGTTTTTTTTTAAATGATTTCAATGGGAGAAATGATAAAACATTGATTTTTTTGGTAGCCTATGCTTAAGAAAAGCCATCTGAAGGGGTTCAACCTGGCTGAAACCAAAACAAAGGAGACTGACCAGGGGGAATGTCCAAAATTGATGGACTTCTGTTTTTTTCTTCAACAAAACAACTGGGTCTTGGAGATGTTTGCCCACAGTGGCCGGTTGGGTGATGTTTCAGTGAACAAATTCATGAAGCTTGGGATCTGTATAGTGACGGGGAGTTGAATGGTTTGCGATGACATTTGGACATCCTTTCCTGGCACTTTCAAAAGATTCCAAGGCTGGCCTAGTGGAGAGGTCCTTGGAAGCTCGCATTTTGTTGCTGGCGGCTTTCTGTGGTGAGCATCTTCTGCTGCTTGGTCCGCCTGGGACTGCCAAGAGTTTGTTGGCCCGTCGCCTGGTGCGTTTTCTGGGGAAGGAGGCGGTCTTCTTCGAAGCTCGGCAACGGATCAGCTGACTGGACTTGGGACCAAAGCTGTTGTAAGTTTAGATCACGACTAGTGCATATCACACAGCAGAGAACCGTAGCCATACTATAGTCACATCTATAGCCACATACAGATATTCAAAAGAGATATCAACCATCGGAAGTACACATTACATCAGAAAATCAGAAATGCTGTACATTTGGGACTGATCTGTTGTCCAGCCACTGGAGACACCCAACGTTGAACAGATCCCTGGCCTCCCAGAAAGGCCATAGCATGCCATAGCCTTGGCTTCAGGGCTTCAGGCTGGTCACTCCGGAAATCAAGACCAAATCTTTGGCCCTACATCCTTTTACCATTTGAGCCAAATTTGAGCATGTTTTTGCCTTGTTTGGAACCTTGAAAGTCTGCAATTGGTTGCTGCTTCACAACATTGGCCCAGCTTGAGGAGCGCTTGCTGACGCGCTTTTCAGTACCAGAGGAGCTGTTTGGGCCTCTGTCTCTCAAAGGCTTGGAGCAAGATGAATATCTTCGAAAGACCACTGGATATCTGCCAGAGGCATCGATTGCCTTTGTGGATGAGATTTTTAAGGCCAACTCAGCTATCCTGAACTCCCTTCTATCCATTGTCAATGAGCGCGTATTTGACAATGGCCCTGAGCGCGTGGCGGTGCCTCTCCGCTGTTTGGTGGCTGCATCCAACGAGGCGCCGGAGTCGGAGGAATTGGAAGCGCTCTATGACCGGCTTCTCTTCCGCTTGATTGTGAATCCGGTCTCTGATGGAGGTGTTTCAGCTCTGATTGCTGCTACCGCCTTCAGCTCTGATCCTCAGGATTCAGATGAAGCGATTCCACTTGGTCTGGAGGATGCTGAACGTGCTCTGAAGGGAGCTGCAACAGTCACTGTTCCAGCTGTGGTGGTGGATATCTTCAAAGACTGTCGCAGTCATTTAGCCTCTCTACAGCCTCCTGAACTGGTCTCAGATCGTCGATTAGGACAAGCCGTGCGCATGCTGCAGGTTGTGGCATGGACTTGTGGACGATCGCAGGTGGAAGTTTGCGACTGTTCTTTGTTGGCACATGTTTTCTGGCAGAGCCTGGAGAACCGTGAGACTTTTCAAACATGGCTCCAAGCTCGTTTGGCGAAGAGCCGAGGGCGGCAACTGGCCGCCATCTTAAGTGGCTTGCTGGATCGGGTACTGTCCAAAGCGACGGCTGCTGCAGATCTTTTGGGAGAGCTCCAGGTCTTTCAGAGAGCCACTGAGAAGGAGATTGTTGAAGCAGAAAGGTGACTTGGTGAAGAGTTGAAGAGTGGACGGGACAAGTTAAAACCAAGTTCCTTTTTCAGCAAAGTCTTCACTTGTGCAAGTCCACTTTTGAAGTATTTTGTGAATATTGCAGAACAACGTCAACCATTGAAAGGGGCTCTCCGGCTTGATACATTTTTGTTCCTACTATCTCATGATGATGATGATGATCATCATCATCATAATTAATTAATCCTTTTAGTATGTTTTACAAATTTCCAGTGAAAATGACTATCCTGGTGATGCTGTGGAAAACGATGGCAATGCATGGTGACCATCACAACGATATTCAGTCAGAGAGACAGGCATTAAAGAACAATTACATTCAAGGGCTGTGAGAGCAGACACTTCCGCGCTGGACTTCCACAGGCAGCAACAACTGGCCCGAGCTCATTGCTGGTTGCCCCACAAAGAGACTCAGAACTTTTGTGCCGCGGTGGATTTGGAGCTGGATTCTCGCAGTGGGCCCAGGCGGCCATGGGTGATGTTTTCAAGGATTCTATAGCTGGGTGGTGCTTTCAGCGCTTTCCATACCTGGGATGATACCAATGATCAGTGATTTATATAATATTTAGTGAGTCATTTGATGAATACCCATATTTAATCTTGTTTAGTGTCATTTATTTAGTGGGATGAACATCCATTTACCAGCTATTTTGATGTTCACCAGGGGTACAAGGTTTTGACACACTGCCTCATATAAGTAATTGATGATACTTGAACATCAATTCAGACATTCTCAAAGACATGTTGTTTCGTTCTCCCCGAAAGATCCCTTTCGAAATTGCCAGTCTCCGGGTATCCCGCGCCACGGTTCACCCACTTTGTGTGGGCGCGAAAGGACTCTGCTGATGGAAGTGGCGCGTTTGTCCGCAGCAGCAGAGCTGGCTGCTGAGGAAGTAGATGTTTATGTGAGGTGCGGGGAGATTTGGAAGCGGTTACTTTGCAAACATCCCGTTTTATCCCACATAGCCCTTCTGCCACCGAGTAGGGAACACTCAGTTCTGATAAGCTTTTGATTCTTGGGATTTTGAATCGAGAAGTTGCTTGACAGCTGATGTGATGCAGTTACATGATATTGCTTGTGATTTCGCGATGGGCTCAATTGATCCCAGTTTACGTGTTTGTTGGTTGATTCTAGGCCTCTAGGCATGAAAACTCACGTGGACTGTGGACTTCTCAAGTGGTTTCAAACACTGGTACTTTCACTTCAGCATGATTCGGAAAATGTCACCAACTGAACAGCATATTCTTTATAGGTGGCACAGGATGACACTGCACTAGATCAGCACATAGCCCCATAGACCAGCACGGCCTGGCGGTAGCACTGGCTTGAGATCAATGGTGACCTTGATCAAGGTGATCAAAAAAGCGAATTCCAAGGACATGAAGTCAAAGAAGCGGAAGCGCATTGATCCCAAAGCCAAAGATGATGAGTTGTTTTGTGAGAAAGCCAGGCGCAGAAGTGCTGAAAAGGAATGCGCCGAATTGCAAGAGTCGTTGGACGCCATGTCAATGAAACTTAAGTTTGCTTGTGAGAACTCCATGTCAAAGAATGACGAGTT
>Ga0126342_10023468_pt1 | contig 10088 bp, 14 predicted proteins | sample Cyp1metagenome_FD_92528 | JGI IMG/M metagenome (GOLD analysis project Ga0126342, IMG submission 92528) | Coral microbial communities from Lord Howe Island, Old Settlement Bay, Australia - Cyphastrea 1 metagenome | ecosystem: Host-associated > Invertebrates > Cnidaria > Coral ... | reverse complement strand
TAGACATACCAGCTTTCACAAAAATTAACCACCAAAAGTACCGTGGAGGAGGTACATAATGGCCTGTGAAGCAGAATGTAGAGCATTCCTGACAATTCAGGCCGGGTTCGCTTTTCACTTGTTTGTTTGGAAAAGAACAATCACAAGAGGATTGCAACTATTCGAAAGGTGTTTTGCAAGATTGGTACCCTGGTATAAGATGATGCGAAGAAAAACGCGTGGTCCGCAAATATACTGCCCGACACATAAACAATCACAAACACCTGCATTGTTGAACAGCCTGAATCTAGCTTAGTGATGCTGAGTCGTGCGCGAACAGAGGTTTTGGAAAGCCCGCAAAGATTCAGCCAAAAGCAACTTTAAGTTAGGTGGATATCCAGATGCTATTTAAGCTGTGAAGTGCGAAAACTAGACAACAGGCTTTCTTCGTAATACGATTCCTGCTCTCTGTGGCTCAAAGACTCCAAAAGAAAGTGGCGAGTTGTCCGGCGAGAATGGTCAGGAACCCAGCGCCATTTTGCAGCCAAAGCTCTTGTCTCGAGTTCAACCTATTGATTCTAGAGATCAAAGTTGGAAGCGACGAAAGAAGCAAAAGCATTACTTCATCATATTTCCACTTTGTCGCAATAATGATGCAAAGTTGATCTGTTCAAAGAATTCCAAGCCACACTTGAGTTGTTTTCTGCAATAAGCTCTCACCATGCTCTCACCCAGTGATTTGGTCCTTGAAGCTGCTACATTGCTACATGTACCTCTTTGATCCTCTTTGACGAAGGCTGCTGAAAGAGGAGCAGATGCGCTGAAGCGACATTTGCAACGTCTACAGCAGGCCACGCAGAGCCGTTTTCGCATCACTACAAGTTAATCGATTCTTATTACTTACTATTATCATTATAACTATTACGGTCGTTTACCCTCAAGACAGCGGGATCTAGAAACCCGTGTGGCAACCTTTCACGGTCTTTATCATGCTGGCGTCAGAATGAGCCTTTTCTCGGAACATGTGAGGAGCATGCGGAGCTGAAGAAGGCACGCTGGAAGTTGTTTCCTTGTTTCAAGGTCTCACAATTCTTGACGTTGTGATAAATTTTAATACATTTCATATCATTTCATGACATTTCATGACATACTTCATGACATTTCAATGTGATGTTGTCATTTTGAGATTGATTTTCAGATCGTTGAAACTTTTCCGAGTGGCTGCTGCTTTCTGCACTTTAGCTCATGCCGTTTACCAAACTTTCAATCCTCAGGAGCGTGACCGGGCAGCTTCAGTGGTGGCGGGCTATGAGGCGATAGGGCTTTGACTCAGACTTCGAATAATTATTCTGATTATTCTGAGTCAGATTTCGACTCAGATCTCACATCAGACTCATCGAGAAAGTCATAGCTTGTCTATTTCTGTGGGTATAATTTGACGACCCCAGCTTTTGTGTCTTGGGTAAGGTATAAAGTCACAGGGAGTCACAGGTCAACGTTACGTTGCCTCTGCAAGATGTTTCGGCATAGACCAAGATCAAAGCACGACTGCTGTGAGGCTGGATCGGTGACCTTCGACAAGGACCAACGTGGAGCAGTGGAAACACATGGCAACAACGTCGACATGTTTTCTTTTTAGATATGCATCTATAATCTACACATATTTACCATATATGGCAAGATGGTGAGAAAGAGTAAAAAGACCAGAACATCGTTCTCTACACTTGTAGATTTAAAAGAATTGTAGAGATCAGTGACATCAGTCGTAGACTTCCAGTCAGTGATTGCATGCGTCCATCGTTGCAGCATGAGGTTTTTCGAGTCCTCTGTACACGGTTGGACTAGACATTCCACGATCATCCAGACATGGACTCCTGAGATATCCTGAGATATCCTGAGATATCCTGAGGAGTATAGCAAGTTGCTGGCCAACTCAGATGAAACCTACAAAATGGCAGCGATCCCAAAACCTGCGAACACCTCTGACGAGATGAAGAGAGATGAAGTGCAGCATGTTGTGGGAAGTAGGTTTCCTCGCGCTTGGAATTTTGTGAGGTTCGTACGAAGCAGAAGGAGGCGATGGGAATTCTGCCCCGCACTCGGATAGGTAGTGACGCGAACTCTTCATCACTTCCGTGAAGGAAATCTCGAAATCTCGATCTCTTAGATCTCTTAGATCGCTTAGATCCCTCAGGCAGAAGGAGGACACTTTTGCCTACCACCCTGCCTACAAAAGGCTCACGGATAAGTCTGCATCTTGGGGCTGAAAGCCAACACGTACATGGTGTATACATGGTGTATCCAGCCATATGCATTGTAAAGGACTTTGTTTGGACATCAAAGCCACCGTCTGCATGGTTGGCGGATCAGTGTTTATTGTTTTGTTTTGGAAATGCTCGTAGCTCACAAGAAGGCCATCAGTTTGTTGCGTTGCTGAATGCCTTTGTGTGGTCACGAACCATGTTGTCGAACAAAGCCTCACAGTGTCTGCGGCGTGTGTGCGGATTTGTTGTTTCACTATCAAACTGTTTGTGTTTAGTCTTGGAAAGACAGCGTGCCGGTTTTGGCGTCCTCTTCATCGCCTGGGGTAGGAAGCTGGGGAAAAGGGAAGTTTCGCGCTTTCCAGGGGGAATGCTGTGCGACCAGTACAACTCACCAGGCCGGTTGGCTTGTGTTTGGATCGAGATGCTGGACGACCAGGGAACGAGAAAGTTATGCTTCCGGATATTCTAATTTCTGACTTCGTAACCAACAATTTTGGTGTTCGATAATAGGAGATGGTGCAAGATGTTTCGGGATTCTAAAGGTGTTAAGTAGTCGATCAATGGTTACTGGAGGATGACAAGCAACGTATTCGAGATTCTAGGGGTTAATAAACTGGATCAGAAGATTAGTGCAAGAACTGCTAGTTGGTGGTTCTTGCATGGTTTATGAATGAACCATATTCCGGTTTATATTGGCTGCGTCAATGGATGAACTTCATGGTTAGCTTGTTTGCTTCTGAGGAGAATTTGCTGGATGCTGCATTGCGCCCGTTTGCTTGGGACTGAGAATCGGCCTGTGTGCAATCGGCAGAAGGTGTGCAATCTGCATGTGGTGCGCAAATCTGATGCCTTCGCATAACTGTACTACGTGCTAGGGCATCATATCGATTAGAGTCTTCATCTGTTCATGGAACTAAGCAGCGCGTAAGTATTTCTGATAAATACTTGTTGCAAGAATGTCTTTCCACAACTGCGTTCCATGCCTGCATGCTGTTCGTTGCCAAGGCATGCTCACGATTAGAGTCTTCATCTTTGTTTGTCTCTCACTGGTAGCATCTGTTTAGAGGTATAGCGATGGCTGTTGATCAGTGTGTACAACGGGGGAACGGTCTCTCGTTGTGTTTACAGCCGCTTCAGTGCGGGCTTTTCTTCCGCGCGCTGCCTCCAAGCTACTTGCCATGCCACGACGTGCTGCTGTGGATGGCCCCCGCCCCCTCATGGACAAAAAAGCGAGGCGGCAGGCACGCTTCTTCGTGATCAATTGCATCCATTGGCTTTGTTTTTTTGGACTCGATCGCATTTGTGGCAGGCGACTCCAGCTGGCACTCCAGCGGCGGGTGTGAAACGCTGGCATAACAGTGAGCATGCACTTTGATATCAAGATATACTCATTGCAGCTCTACTTTTGGGAAGGGGCACGTGTTGCTGGCCACATAGGCGTTGCGCCATCAACTGCAACGCTGGGCTCTTCTCTCGCGGAGGCGGTTTTAGATGATTTTCTGCGGATGACGGGATGTTAGTCTATGCTGCAAATTGGTCGGAATTGTTTCGATCATGAGGTATAATCGGCTACGCATCGATGTAAAAGTTCTTGAATTCTTAGATGTGTAGCGTTTAGTGTTTTTCCGTTGCTTCAGGTTGGCTAGGCATCTTCAGTGCCCGAAGTCGAAACAACGAGTCAGTAGTGGATTCCATCGGGTTTGGGGCAGGCGGCTACGATGCCGGTTGCTACAGCTGCTAATCCAACGGCAGGTGCGAAGCGCTGGCAAAACAGTGCGTGTGCAATTTGATATCAGGATATACTCATTGCAACTCTACTTTTGGGAAGGGGCAGCTGTTGCCGGCCACGTAGATGTTGCGCTATCAACTCCAACGATGGGCGCTTCAAGCACGGAGGCCGTTTTAGGTGATTTTCTGTCGAGGAAAGCATGTCACTTCATGCTGGAACTGTGTCCTCCTTCTTCAGATCATGATTTCACACGCGGCTATGAATCCAGGTCTGAGTCCTTCAATTCTTAGATGTGTCGAGTTTAGTGTCTTTTCCGATTCTTCAGGTTGGATAGGCATCTTCCGTGCCCGAAGTCAAAAACAAAGAAGTCATGACTGGATTCCATCAGATTTGGGGCAGGCGGCTCTGATGTCGGCTGCTACAGCTGCTAATCCAACGGCAGGTGCGAAACGCTGCCATAACAGTGAGCATGCAATTTGATGCCAACATATACTGTACTCATTGCAGCACTACTTTTGGGAAGGGGCAGGTGTTGCTGGCCACGTAGACGTGGCGCTATCCACTGCAACAATGGGCTCCTCAATCCCGGAGGCCGGTTTAGGTGAATTTCTGCGGATAAAAGCATGTCAGTTTATGCAGCAAATTCGTCCTCGTTTTTCAGATCATCAGTTCACAATTGGCTACGAATCGATGTCAGAGTCCTTCAATTCTTAGAAGTGTAGAGGTCAGGGTCTTTTCTGATTCTTCGGATTGGCTAGGCATCTTCGGTGCCCGAAGTATCGGATTTGGGACAGGCGGCTCCGGTGCCGGCTGCTACAGCTGCTACTGCAGCGGCAGGTGCGAAACCCTGGTGCAACAGTGAGCATGCAATTTGATGTCAACATATACGCATTGCAGCTCTACCTTTGGGAAGGGGCAGGTGTTGCTGACCACATAGATGTTGCGCCATTCACTGCAACAATGGGCTCCTCAATCCCGGAGGCCGGTTTAGGTGAATTTCTGCGGATGAAAGCATGTCCGTTTATGCTGCACCTTCGTCTTAATTTTTCAGATCCTGAGTGCGCAATCGGTTATGCAGCGATGTCAGAGGCCCTCAATTCTTAGATGTGTCGATGTTAATATCTTTTCGGATTCCTTCGGTTGGATAGGCATCCTTCAATGCCTGAAGTCGTGGTGGCTGGTGCAGGCCTATATGCGGAGTAAAGCTCGGTAAAGATGCGGTGGCTAGTTGTGCAGGTTGTTTCTTGCGTGCAGACCACATCAGGAGCTCCTGGCCATGCGGCGTTGTCGCCCTTGATGCCCAGGATGGCTCCAGGGGCAATGCCAGAGGCCGGGCAGTTGCCCATTGTTGTTTGCAGAACCCAGCTGTGAAGTGTCCAATTTGTCCAAGGTTTGGTTGATAGCCCTTTTGTAATGCGTTGTTCTGTCCTTTGTTGCAGCAGAGGACAACAAGTTTGTCTGCGTGGCTGTTTTTCCGTGTGCGCCTTGCGACTCTGCTGTGTCCACAGATTTGCATAGGTGACTACAATGTGCGCTGCTACAGCTTCGAACCCTACTGCAGGTGCAAGACTGGTGACAAGTTTCACTGCGAGCGTGCAATAGGATGTTACAAATTGCAGCCCTCCCTTCCAGACGTGGCAGGCGCTGCTGGCCACACAGAGGTCTTGCTATCACCTACAGCAATGGGCTCGTCAACCATGGAGGCCTTTGCATTTCCGCAGATGATCGTTCTCGAAACTTTTCATTGATGTTGCTTTCACCACCAGAGTCCCCACCCCCCAACATGTCCTGATGCTTCTTGGGTAGGCCTCAGCTGCTGGCGATGCGGCGTTGTCGCCCTTGATACCCATGATGGCTCCAGGGGCAATGCCAGAGGCTGGACAGTTGGCCATGGTTGCTTGCAGAACTAGCTGGCACTTGTCCAATCTTGCTATCAACTATGGCGATGGGCTCGACAACCATGGAGGCCTTTGAATTTCCGCAGATGATCCTCTCGAAACTTTTTTGGGTAGCATAATCATGTTGCCTTCACCGGCAGCGTCACCACCCCCAACATGTCGTGATGCTTATTGAGTAGGCCTCAGCTGTTGGCGATGCGGCGTTGTCGCCCTTGATGCCCATGATGGCTCCAGGGGCAATGCCAGAGGCTGGACACTTGTCGATTGTTGCTTGCAGACCCAGCTGTCACTTGTCCAATTGCATCCAAGGTTTGGTTGATAGCCTTTTTGCAATGCATTGTTCTGTACTTTGTTGCAGCAGAGGACAACAATTTTGTCTGGGTCAGGTTTTTCGCTGCGCTTCTTGCGAGTATGCTTTGTCGGTGGGACCCGGTGCAGGTGACTCTGATGTCCGCTGCTACAGCTTCACACCCAATTGCAGGTGCAAGACTGGTGACAAGTCTCGCAGTGAGCGTGCAATAGGATGTCAGCATGTACAAATTGCAGCCGTGCCGAGACGTGCCAGGCACTGCTGGCCACATAGAGGTCGGGCTATTAAGTGCAGACATGGGCTTTCAACCATGAAGGCTGTTTCAAGTGAATTTCTGCAGATGAATTGTCTGACATGTTGTTGCAGTGATGTCGTTTGATTTTGCTACGTCTTATCATCACACTGCAGTCGGCTTTTTGAGCTATTCCGTTCGTTTCAGATGGTTTCAATAGTGCATGAGAAGCTTTCAGTCGATGTCGTCGTCGTTAAGTGTCATGTCCGATTCTTCGGGTTGGATCTCCAACTACGCCTGTAAAAAGTCGCCTCACCAACTCGGACTTCGCACGCCCAGCTTTCAAGGGTCGCCTTGCTAACTCTGTTTGCCCTACGCGCTCGCCTTCTTCTCCTTTCGGCTGCCTGGGTTGTTTTGACGCAGACCTGTTGCCACGAGGAAGTTGTGGCCCCTTCGGCCGTTGCGTCCATTCCGGCCGGATGCTCAAATCCTGAATGCAGCATTCTTGGCTGTTGGATACCTGCATGATGTGTGACCTCGGACCCACCTGCGGAATTGCGGCAGTTGAAGGCCTGCCCTCAGATGTGATGTTTGAACAACGTCTTCAGCTTTGCTGGATGTCTGGCATGGTTGCAGTCAGTACGTGACATGTGGGTGAGAGTGCTGCAACACTTGTATAGATGGTTTGCAAGTCAGGCTGCCGAAGCTTCTCCGTTAGCTGCAGCTCTGCCGCCTGTGGCAGTGGCATTGCTAACAGCTTTGCAGGTGGCATCTTGCGGCTGCAACACAAGAGTATGGCAGCTGATGCGGAGCAGTGTTATATGAATGCCATCTGGGCTGTTGGTGTTACATGGCTATAGTCAGGCCTCTGGGTTCACCTTGCAACAAAGTGCAGCGGCAGTGCACGCGATCCAGGTCGGATGCCGCTTTTTTGGCTGTCTGTTCAAAGCTTTGCTGCGTCTTGATGCATGTTGTAGCGTTTGTTTGCGTCCATGTGTGCTGACAATTGCTTGCGGGCTGTGTTTGTCCTGGCGCCCCTTTCAAGGCGCATGCGCCTGGAACTTCTACACCCCAGGTTGGAGTCAGATTCTTTTTCTTTTCGGCCGCGTAATTAGCCATTGTGCTTGCTAGCATTTCCTGAATAAACAATTGATGCATTCATTGTGCTTTGCTTTTGGTAGGCAACCAGCGCTATGAATCCTTCGTTGCCTAAGCAGGCCTGCGCTCATGCTGTGCCAGTCTAAAGTTTCTACGGCCAGGTTCTTCGGCATCCTCGTCATGTTGTAGCAGCTTTCCCTTGCAGTGATTTTTGTGACTTCTATCAGGCTTCTGCTGCCCTGATCGCTCCTGCCAAGGCAAGAAAGTTCCGCATGAAGCTTGCTTTTGTTTTGAAGTTTTCAGCTTTCTTTGCCATTGTGTTGACTAGGCGAGCGTGTCGGCGCCGCTTGTGGGTGTCAAGCAGGCGCCGTTTTCTTTTCGGGCAATACTAGACTATGACTTTGGTCGTCGGGAGTTGGGCATGTGCCTTGACTGTGCCTTGACAGTGCCTTGACAGAGTCACATTGCTTTCTTTCGCGTATGCGTACCCGGTGGTCAGTGCGTTTGCTAGGTGCGCATGCCTGGGCAGCCTATGGGTGTCAATCAGGTGCGTTCTTTGCTTTGGGCCCTCAACATTTTTGCCTCGAAAGAAATGCTTTTGGTGTGTGCTGCAGGACACGACTGCGAATACAGCTTTTTTTCCCGGCAGGCCTTCGGTGCGGCAGCCATTCCTGACCAGCCTGCCAACCAGGCCGGCGTGGAATTCTTTGTGTTGGCAACGTTGCTCGTTGCCATTTTGCTACCTGTCGTCGTGGCTGCCGATCATTACGATGATGTTTATGCAAATGATCATCATGATCATGGTGATTACGACGACGCTTTTCATGTGGATGATAATGATGCTGACGACGACACTACTTGTGAACCTGACGAGACTGATGCTACTGCTCATGATGTTGCAGCTCAATTGCTCACTTGTGTTGCAGGTGTCGCCTCGGAAGCGTGTGATGAAGCCACAGCGTATCTCTGCTCCGGTAGGAGGTCTTTTGAGTTCGGGCAGCTCATGGACGGATGACTCCACGATGCATGTTGTCATTTACATGCTTACACGCGCTGCCTGCGTGCTGAGCGAGCGTTTCAGTGAAGATGATCATGGATATGGCGTTGGATGGCAGTGTTCCAGTAGGCGCCATCAGCAGCACTGGAAGGAGTTCCTGACCAAGGAAAACATGGATGACTCCACGCTTCTCTCCAGCTTTGGGATTTATCACCGAATGGGGCCAGCGCCGGGATACACCCGGACACTGATCACGTCCGGCTGCAATCTAGAGAATGCCCTGTCACTCTGGGAAAATTTTCAGACCTGGTGCAGTGAAGCTGGCCAATCCAACGTGAGCACTATCTACTTACACAATCGTTCGGACCAAGACATTGGTGCATGGGCAAGCGGAGCCTCCCCGTGACAGTGGATAACCTGCCTTGCCCGCAGGTGCCGTGGACAAGCCTTGGCACGGTGGAACGGCGCTGCCATCTCACCCTGCGAGAAGATCATGGGCAGCTCCAACTGACTTTGTCGGGGCATACATGGCCCTACCGTACCATTCTTCATGATTGGACTGGTTGCTATGTGACAAAGGACATGATTGTGGTGGAGAAGTGTCAAGGTGCCCAGTACATTCGCCACACGCCACCTTTTCCTCCATCGGAGTTGGGTCGCTGGCTTGCTACGCTGCAAGAGACGCATCTGGAAATGACTTTGGAAGGAGTGACAGACAACACCGCTCTTGCAACCATCTCGGCGACGGCATGGCTCCAGACTCGCTGAAGGCAAAGCGACCGGCTAGATGTAAGAGTCTAGGCATTTGGTTTTTCAACGGAACGGTGCCGACAACACGGCGGGTTCCTGACAATGGCAAGGCATGGCAGCAAGACGCTCTCCAAAGAAAACAGGCTACTTTTTGGGGATAGCGTTTTGGAGTAGCAACCAGCAAGTCTTTCAATTGTGCAGCGATGGCAACCTTGAGAGCAGTTGCCGAAACCTGCCTTCCATGTGATTCTGCAATATTTCATATCAAGCAAAGGGTCTGCCATACACGGTGATAGAACAGGCGTCCAAGCACTCTAACAGGCGCATGAGCCAGTTCGGGAAAAAAACAGAGGCAACTTTTAGTTCCTTTATTTTGACGTCAAAAAGACTTCTAAAAAGCACACGGATAAGTTAGTGGCTATGACGGAAGCACCTCTGGGATTCTCTGGTCGCCGAGGCGGCTCGCGAAATGTTTTTCAGGGAATGTACATGTGCTGCAAGTTTTCGTGGGAGGCGAATCGTGCCCTCCACTGACGGCCTTCAGAGGCTGGAAGCTTTGCATCAATCCAACATTTACGTCCTGAAAAAAGCTAGTGCAAACTTGCAAACTTCTGATTGCATTAGCTCTCCTTCTGTTGCCAACTTCTGATTGCATTAGCTCTCACTGTGCTGCAAGGACATCGCAACCCTCCTCAAACTGCTTTCCACGGCAATGGTTTTGAAGCCTGCAGACTGCCGTGACAGCAACTATTGCCATTTTGTAACATCTTCTTGAGAGAAAGCTTATGTCATTCAAAGACAGGAACTTCTGTTGCCAACTTCTGATTGCAT
>Ga0126342_10023467_pt1 | contig 10089 bp, 11 predicted proteins | sample Cyp1metagenome_FD_92528 | JGI IMG/M metagenome (GOLD analysis project Ga0126342, IMG submission 92528) | Coral microbial communities from Lord Howe Island, Old Settlement Bay, Australia - Cyphastrea 1 metagenome | ecosystem: Host-associated > Invertebrates > Cnidaria > Coral ... | reverse complement strand
CGAGTGAGCGAGGGAGGGAGTGAGTGAGTGGGTGGGTGGGTGAGTGAGTGAGTGAGTGAAGGAGTGAGTGAGTGAGTGAGTGAGTGAGTGAGAGTGAGAGTGAGAGTGAGTGAGAGTGAGTGAGTGAGTGAGTGAGTCAGTGAGTGAGTGAGTGAGTGAGTGAGTGAGGGGAGGACGGGCGGGCGAGGAGGAGGAGGCGGCGGCGGCGGATACAGAACTAAAAACAAAAACCCCACACGTCAATGTGGGGAACAATTCTGCGAGACTTCCTCATTCTTCGAAGTTGACAACATCAAAAACGAACGATTTCTGTGAGACTTCCTTCAAAAATGGAAAGTTGAGTGCAGAGCTGATGGCCTCGTGCCAATGTGTTTTGCAATTTTTCCACTCCACCTGTCTAAAGTACTGCGCCTGCCACGAAAAAGTGATGCCAGGTCATACGAAGTGCTGCACCTGTCACGCAAAGTCATCTCAGCAAACCTGAAGATCTGCAACAAAATGCAACCCCTCTCAGGAAATCAGCGCCCTGACCTCCTAACATCTCTGATGAACATGTCTCTTGTACTGCGCCTGCCACGGAATATGCATCTTTGCAGATCCTCTTCAAATGTCCCACACCTGCCATCTAGCCAATGGAAAGCCGATGCCGCCTCATAGCGCCAATTCTTCCAGCAGAGTGCTATTCACGCCAAATTTGACCTCCGCTCTGTCGACCTGGGCCAGGAGGAAGGTACCGCATCATCTCGACCTTGGACGACTTGAATGGGGGACTTACCACAGCGCCTCATCAATCTGCTCTTGGCCTGTGTGGCCATGGCCAGGCATAGCGAAGCTCTGACTCTTTGGCTAATGTCAGCCCATGGACCATTTTCAAAACCAAGAGTTTCAGGATTGCGCCATGGCGCTCCGCCAGACCGTTCTTCCATTTCGCGGAAGTTGGCAGTACTTCCAGATTGATGTCATACAATCGGCAAAGCTGTGGCATGTACCCTCTAAACTCTGGCCCACCATCAACAGTGAGCTTCTTCATGGGTCCATGCATCAAAATCCAACGATCAAACAATAAATCGCAGCTCACGTGAGAAGATGGGTTGTTGGACAAGATGGCATACTGCAAAGAGCAAAACCCATCCACCACATGCGTCACGTTCCAACGCTGACCGGAGGCACCCAAAAGGAAAAAACTATCGGCAGACGTGTGTTGGTTGAATCTTTCAGGGTCTGTAGAGGATGACGTGGGAGCAGAGACTGGTGGATGGACCCGGCTACAAATCTCGCAACGCAAGTCTTTTGCTGCTTGAACGACTTCAGAACATGCTCCTTGCAGATGCAACATTCTGGCAAGGCGCTCATTGGATGGATGGCCCAACGAGCCATGGAGTTTGCCACTGAAGTCCCTTCTTCTCATCTTCTTCCACTTGGAGCTTTTTGAACAACTGGTTGATGGCCACATCCACTTTGATGTCCTCAGGGCCAATGCCATGCTCCAACCAGTTGTCATCTGCCTCCGCCACAAATGAGGAAATCCCCAAGACTTCTCCAGTCGTGCACAGTTCCTCCATGATCCTCAGCGCAGTGCGTGCACCAATCACGGCGGCACTGCTCGCACCATTGTTGCCCAAGGTGATAGCAACAAAGGCTTTGGCACCAAGGGAGCGCTGCAACCAGCACGAGCCATGAGACAGCGCCAAGGCGGCACACATCATGCTTGCCAAACAGCGGTGTCCATGTGCCTGCCACCAGCGAGCGATTGGGCATGCGTGCAGCTAGCACCCTTCATCAAGGCTGCAGCGAACAACTCAGAATTGACATCCAATGCAGCCCGTTTACGATACAGCTTGTGGTTCATGGGGTCTGCAAGTCCAAATTGACACTGAATCAACAGCTGCCCTAAAAACACTGGGTCGCTCCACCATGCACTCCAACAACAAAGCAGCACTACGCAAGGGTTGCTCCAACAAAACTAACCTACCAGCATCCAAACTTTTGCAGAAAAATCCACAAAGGCATGTGCATTGCTCGTTAAAAATCTACGATGGCAGCATCATTGAGTGCTTGAAGTGATGACCAAGGTCCACATGGCGGCTCTGAACAAACCAGGTCCGGTTCCCACTCATCTAGTTGTTGCAAAATTGTTCTTTGCTCTCGTGGGGATAAAAGATCCGACCCATACATAAGGTCCACCGGTTCCAACGCCACCCATTTTCCAGTGGAACGGGCGATCAGAGACAGTGCTGCGCTCCCACCAAAAAAATCTAACACTCGCCAACATGGCTCGTCTGTTGAACTTGCAACATTTTGCAACCATTGTCAATTGATCAATCACCTCGCCAACCTTCTTCACACCTTGTTTGAGTTGTTACCACGCGACCATGACTTGACTATTTTTCCATGTTCGGGACTACATGAGTCGGTGCCACTCACTTCATCAGAGGTGGTCCGCGAGGACCCGACAGAGTGCGGGTGGCTGCCCCCAGATGGCCCCAAATTGCTGCAGCTTCGCGCCTGAACATCATTGCCAACCAGCGGGGATGCCGCTTCCAACGGTTTCCACTGACTCCATCGCATTCTTGGCCCGAAGCATCCACATCAATTGCTTCCACTTGTGCACCGCCAGGCGGCCGTGCAAGATCCAGGACATGTTGTAGACCGGGTCGTAGCTGCGAGTCATGGCCACCGCGGGGAACTCCGCCTCCAACCCGGTCACAGCCAGCTTCACCTCCTTCTTGGACAGAGACTTGGTGCTGACCTTGTCGGTCTTTTCCTTGACAGCCGTATGGCTCTTTGCCTTGGGCTGCGTCTTGGGACTGGCCACCATGTTCTCGTCCAAGCGAGTGCCGGAGTGCTGCTTCCGGCGCGACACCTCCACCGTCTCTTCCCAATCCTCCGGCTCCTCCAGAAGATGAGCTGACTCCGGAGAGGTTGGCATGAGGCGCGGCCGCGACGACTCATGGCCCAACTCCAAGGCAGGGACAGTTGGGGCGGTCGCTATGTTCTTGGCCGCAATCACACGACGAACACTTTTCCCAACTGGCATGCCCTCTCGCAACTCAAACATGTGAATCTCCTCATGCTGTATTTTGGGCTTGTGCCCTTGTCCTGTCAACTCTCTCCAGGTGGGCCACTGCTGCTGAAATTCATCAATTGCTATCAACAAAAATGCCTTCACCCGATGTGACAAAATGCTGTGACCGCACACCCAACTTTGTCAAGTCAAAACGAGCTGACCCGCAATCTAAATGCAAACCCAAGGCCATGCACACACCCTTTGACAAAAGAGGAGGACAAGGATACTCAACTGCATTGATCGCCAACAAACCAACATGACCGCAAATACCAACTTCCATGAAGACCCTGAATTTAGATGGTCGCCTCTCACCGTCACCAAATCGGAAATACGCCATGGTTCGCCGTATTTCATAGTGACGCCCTTACTGTTTACACCTCTCAGTTTCAGTCAAAACCCATTGAAGACCAGCTACTGTACGCAAACAACCAAGATCAACTACCACTTGCCACGCGCGCCGATGCAAAATCTCCAGAAGCATTTACCAGTGCGACAAACTCTTGACCCCCATTGCCCTCCGCAGAACACGCAGCAGCCATGTATGCGCGACTGAACTGAGCGGCTTGCTCCTTCATCATTTGTTCCAAAGCAGCTGACATGGCTGCATGTTCAGCCTTGTCCGGAGAGCTAGTGGCTGGGGTTGTCACCAAAGATGCTGACATGGATGAAGCCGAAGAGGTCATGGCAGCACTGCTCTTCTGATTTCTTGGACATTCAAGGTCTTCTGGCCAATGTCCCAATTGCCCACAGGCACGGCATGGATTCTCTTGCATCAGCTTTCGCAGACGCTTTTTTCGATCTGGCTGAGCTGCTGGCTCTGGTTTGCGGAAGTAGCCTCGGGCTTGGCGAAGCGCTCGAAGCTTGGCCTGAGAGGCTGAGATGGTGTGACGGGCTGACAAGAACTGAGATCAGCTTAGGAGGTGTGAGAAGAGCTTGGAAGATGTGAGAAGAGGGAAGAGGACATGAGAAGACGTAAGATGAGCTGACATGAGCTGCGGAGAGCTGAGAAGAGTTGAGAAGAGCTGTGAAAATCTGAGATGTAAAGAGATGAGAAAAAGTGATCGAGTTAGATGCTATGGCTCTCCTAGAATTACCTAGAGGATGCGACTATTGGCATGATGAAAGGATGAATCTCATCATCAACAGCACCGATTCCCATATCCATGACTTCGATGGTTGCATGTATGGTCTTACAACTCTGGTGATCAACGTGTTCCCATCAAGAAGCCGTGGAGGATCGTATCATGGGGGGTCAAGTTTAGTTTAAACAAGAAATGTGATCGGAATCATGATCATGGAAAGTGTGAAGGACGTGAAACGAGAGTTACACAAACCTACACCTGTCAGATTGTCGACATCATCCTCAAGACAGTTCGTCGACAAATGACAATTCGGTTCAAGGAGTCGTTGTTGATGTTGGACAATGCATGCAGCAGTTGCAAGCATGATCGACGTTCAGCAAAGAAGATAGCGGTTTCAACCATCAACAACACGAGTGAAGTTGCATTGGATTTGTCTGATGAGGTATGCCAAATGGTTATGTACCAGTCATGTCAACCTCGGAAACTCAGGTTATCCATCAACACGAGGTCGATTGTCCACGACATCATTGACTTCATCATCTTCGATCATCGCCGCAAGAGTGATCGGAAACCTGTGTGTGGGACCGCCACAGGGAGTACGTGACCCCGGGGTGAACGGAACCCCGTCCGCTGGTCAGCATCGGGTAGTACGGGATCCTAATAAGGCGAGCGCCATGTCGAACTACACGAGTGTGGTGGGTTCGGCGCAGAGCGACCTGAAGGCGATCCAGGCTATTCTCGTGACTCTGAGAGACAACGGGAAACATACTGTAATCCCGCCTACATACCGAGAGCATGGGCCCTCCTACGGTAGCCTGCCTGATAGCACGGTCGCCAAGTGGTCATCGATCGGGATCAGCCCAGTTGCGGCGGCATCCGCATGCTTCCTGAGAAAGGTACCTTCAAACAGGTCCGAGGTGGACGCTATCACGTTGTTCCTTGAGGTCCTGGAGTTGGGCGCATGCCCAGAAGAATTGAACATGGGTGCCAAACGATTTTTGGAAAGATGCGCAACCTATATGAAGACGTTCGTGCAGTTGGCGTCTCGGGACAACCACATAGTATTAGGCTTTTGCACCACGGGATACATCAACGGCTTGGGGAACATGTGGGAACACATCAAGAACTTCCACGTCCCTTATCCGATCAAGAATGAGGGAGAGTTCACCCTGGCCATGCTGCGTGATCATCTACGTGAATTCAAAATGCGTCCTTGTGGTGATCTACGTGGAGTCAGCCAATCGGGACCCGCAGACAACATCTGGCTGAGTGCAACGAGGAAAAGGGACGGATCCATCAACTTGTCCGATCCCTATGCTCCGATTGTCATCTCTTTCAGAGCAATCCATCGGGAGCTGCACTACTTCATGATGGACGCTTCATGGGAATCCAACAACAGCCAGCGTTTGTTTAAGCGCTTGATGAATGGCAACGCCAAGTTAATGCACTTGGGTCATGCTTGGAGATGTTTTAACCACTTGGAGGACGACGAGGGCAACCCATTACATTGGAGACCACGATCACCGACCTCATCGAGCAGCGGACAAAACTGAACCGAGAATTCGCTGCGGCGGTGAACCATTTCACCTGCATCCTAGCTTTGTCTCCGATGATTGCCAAGTGCAAGACGAAGCTGAAGACGTACAGGCCGCTTTCGAACAAGGCGAGAGAGAATCTCGGAAAGCTGCTGGAGTACGAGAATCGGGTGCCAACTTCATTGATGCCCACGCCGAGATTATGGAGAACCACGGCTACAACGTCATCAACGTTGAAGAGGGCAACCACGAGGAGATCATGAAACGAAACAGATGCTTCTCGGCCTTGGGGAAATTCATGACAACCCTCACGGAAACTCAAGCTGGTGGAGGACAGCCTGGAGCACAAGTAGCTGCAGGCAACTGGAAGAAGGTATTGAAGTTCGGCGACGGCCAGTGGCCGCCAGAGCCCCCACATGGTCAAGTGCCTGGTTGGGCAACGATTCCTGATCCAACATTGCCCCAACCACGGGCGCCTGGGCCACCACCTGGGTACAAAGCACCACCACAACCGTATCCTTTTCCACCGCCGAAGGCAAGACCTACGCCTTCAGCACCACCACCGAAAGCCACTGCAGCGGGATCACAGTCATCAAGTTCAGACAGACCACCACCACAGGCAGAGCCCAAACCTGCGGCGAAGCCAATGCCGTCTAGACGAGACGTGCCTGAAACGGAGTTCGTCAGGGCGGAGAAACCGATGTATGTGACACTTTACAACAAGGTATTGCAGGATTACACGGGAACGCCTGTGAGGTCTAAGTTGAACATCCACGAGGAGAACGGAGAGTTCGCACTATCCCACATTCAAGGGCCAATGGCAAACAGCGCTCAACAAACATGGAGACAGTACCTGAGAAGGACTGCCGTGTACACCTGCCTATGCTTCGGTCTAGCCAATGCTAAAGCCATTGCGGAGACATCGTGGGCCTTCAGCGACATGGAATGGCTGAGGATCTACAATGCTGCATTGAAGCGCGGCGGCATGCTGCACCAGAACTACTACCTATCGGTTAGTTCGATGATGGTGATGATCGGCAAGAACAGCGACGCACAAGCAACAAGCAATGGCTACTACCAATGGAAAAGAGGCCTGATGTCGGGCATCGGGGGAACCATTGTTGAGCGGCCATTGGTGCGGAAAGAGAAGGATGAGTTGGCAGGGAAGTTCCGGTATGGAAGAACCATCCTGATCACCGACCTCATGTATAGATGTCAATCTAACGCAGGGGGAATGACCAAACATTCAGTATGGGCTCGATGAGATGGGCTACGCGATAACGGTCGTTGATATCAACAGTTTCAACAGCACGTCCAAGGCCCAGAAGTTTTTCGACGCGATCGAGTACCTGAAGAGACAGGTGATGCAAGGCCTGGAGACTGAAGCAAAACGTGACATACCACGTTTGGGTGTCATTTGCCTTCCTCATTGCAGATCATCCAACTTACAACGTTTGGGTAGAACGTGGATTCGCAGAGCAGTTTGCTGAGGCGATCCGTGGGATTGACAAGAAGGCCAATAGACCGATCTTTGTGTCGCTATGCAAGGATTCCACGGCATTCCCACTGGCATCCATGACGTCGCTATGGACTCAGCTGACATCCTCAGAAGTTTTGGCATCATGGTCACGACTGACGACGGAATGTGGAGGCTGATGTATGGTCATGCCGGAAATCACTACATGAACAACCACCACCATCCTGAACGACTTGGAGTTTTTGCCACCATCGAGAAGTTCCTCTTTCGACAGCGAGTTCTGTTGATGTGCTCGGTGAATGTCGAGGCTGCCAAGGGGATGAACGACCTAGTGAAGGAATCGTCGATGAAGGTCGGGATCAACATGGAGCTGATGGAGGACGTGCTCAAGAAGCCCGCCACGGTCGAGATTGGCACCGGAGGCGGATCCCCGACACTACGAGTACGGGATCAAGGGCTGCGGGCACCATCGGTGGAGGCAGGAGAGTCACAGTAGAGTATGAAAAAGCACCATGGGTGGAAGCCACCGTGAGAACATCATTGCCAGAGGCGTCGGCCAGCATGTACGACATGTGGTTCTACGTTAATCATGGATGTGACAGTACGATCCTTTGCATACAGCATTACAATGGAAACGACGATGAGGACATCCCTCACGACTTCATGGGGAAGGACCTCACGTGGGGAAAACAATGCATTGTAAAAAGCTGAGAAGACATGAGATGACTTGAGATGAGATGGGATGACACACACTGCGGTGACAGTGGGATGCGGTGAGCAATTTCCAAGAGAAGCTGTGATGCGATGAGATCAGATGAAATGAGAAAAGATTCAACATTCGAAAGACATGGCATCAGGTTGACAAGTCAAGAGCTTGTTGCTGCGAAGCACAGGAGGCTTGCTTGTCACCTATAGGCGCAACCTTTGCTCCGCTCTATAGGCTATAAGCGTTTCAAATTTGAAACTTCCGCCCCCTGCTTGCCCGGGTACTACTTGAATGATCTTGTATGTATTTTTATGTATTTGCATGTCATGCATGCATGAATGGATGCATGTATGCATGTATGCAATGCAATGCAATGCAATGCAATGCAATGCAATGTAAGGTAATGTAAGGTAAGGTAAGGTAATGTACGTAATGTATTGCAATGTGTGTAGTGCATGTAACACATGTAATGTATGTAATGCATGTATATAATTGTATATAATGTTTATAATGTAATTATGCGCAACTCTATTAATGCATCATCTTTGCTCACTATTGTTTTTGACTGGTTTTCGGACATCTGATGATTCCAGCATACCAATTTGATTTGAGAGCCTGTTCCCGTCAAGTGTGTAACTTCTGAAAGGCAAACTGGGTCTGTTTGCTAGGGGTCTCATCATTCAATGCATATTTCTTGAACCTGCGCTATTTGAGAGATGCTTCCAGGCGTGGGCGCAGTCTCGCTACACTCCAGTGAATTGCAGCGTGATTTTCCTTCTCCAAGTAGCGCTCGACATCGCCCCAACCTCAAGCGAGCGGCTGGACTATGCTGGACTGGCTTTCCTATCTTTCCTCAACTTCAATGGCAAACAAGGATGGTGCAATGCCAGGCAAACAGTAGGACTGATGACGGCCAGCAGTGCTCTTCCGGCTGTTAGGTATTTAATTCGAATATATTGCAATTAATTAGGTGCTGGAGACGGGCTTCTCTTTCGATGTGGTGTTAGCTCTTGTGGAGGCAAATCGGTGGGAGAACGGTTGTTAAGACCTAGCTCCTTTTGGGCACAGGCCGCTCAACACACAGCTGGCCCCAGATTTTTTTCCTGTCTAGGGAGTGGTTGTAAGACATGAAACATACGCACTACAAGTACCCCGTTGCAGGAACGCCGTTCACCGATGGCCGCTGGTGTTTTGGATTTCAAGGCTCATTGAAATTCTAAAGACAGATCAAAACGAGGACCTCGCGGAAAATCTTATCTGGAGGGAACGCGGTGCTGGAAGGGCGGTAGCGTGCAATGTGCCCTCTAAGCAATCTTTTTTCGAACGCGTGAATCTTTTTTTCTTCTGTCCAGTCAACATGCACTAAGCTCTGGACTTAACTCTTGCTTGCCCGTGTCTGTGCACAAGCCCTTCAAATTTTGCAAGCTGATTTTTTCCAAGACCATCTCAAAGTTCTCCCAACCAATTTCTTCTGGCACAAGATCTTCCAACTTGGGCTTCAAGAGGACGATGAAAAAGCGTGATGTATGGAACATGTCCTTCTCGAGCTTCTGCAGGAAACCATCTGGTCGCTCTAAAGCTTCTGCGATGACAAGCGGCGGCAACTTCAACAGGATAGATTCAATATCCTCCAGGCGGCCGCATGCTCAGGCAATGGTGGAGTCTGGTCCCCAAAATTTCCACTTCGGCAAAAACAGTCACATTCACATGACATCACATGACTTTTCATTTGAAGCGATCTCTGATTTAAAAATGCAAGACACATGCGACACCCATGAGGTCTAAACCAAGTTTAGTCCGAGACATGCATACTTTAGTGTGAAAACTTGCATCTCAGGAACTGTGCGTTCCTTTTAACTTCTTCCGAGTTTCGTTCGTTGTCGCTTCGTTTGTTTGCCCTATTCAACCCTCTGCGTTTGTGTCCTGCATTGTAACAGATCCTGCGGCTAGCCCTTGCAAGCTGAATGGTTCCTCCTGCACAAGAACCCGAAGAAAAAGCAGACTCTGCAACAATATTGTTCTGCAGGTGAGCCTACAAAACGCCAGCAGAAAACATGACAAAAAATACCTGTGCAGTGCCAACTTATCACGTCTTTCCTTCACCAAAATAAATAAGTACCCTAGATCAGCTGGGTTTAGATCAGAAGACTTTGTGAACCCCCATGCGCATAAATAAACTCAAAATAACTTAAAAACGCATTAAAAAGCACTTTTTCACATAT
>Ga0126342_10023466_pt1 | contig 10089 bp, 9 predicted proteins | sample Cyp1metagenome_FD_92528 | JGI IMG/M metagenome (GOLD analysis project Ga0126342, IMG submission 92528) | Coral microbial communities from Lord Howe Island, Old Settlement Bay, Australia - Cyphastrea 1 metagenome | ecosystem: Host-associated > Invertebrates > Cnidaria > Coral ... | reverse complement strand
TCATCCTAGGTGGGGGGACGCATTCTAAGTTCCGAAATGCTGGTAAAATGCAATTTTTCAGTTTTGCACGTGTGGAGTGCCGCTTCCAAGTGCGCATTCTAAGTTTCAGTCCGTCGATATATAACCCATCAAACTGTATACAGCATAAATCCCGCCCTAGTTTGCCCAGTTGTAAACCAATGTTCATATTTTTCAAGGCCCCTTCCTGTCCCACTCTCCTCGCGCTTTCCAACAGCACGGGTGACTTTTGCTCCTCGCAGGTCTTGCGCTATACCCATGACAGATTTGATGCCGGGATTCTTCCCACGTGCCCTGGCGGAAGGGCGATTGTAAATACGGGCAGGGATATGATGTCTGGCTGTCTATATGTCTTGCCACAAATGGGGAAATACTTACCCAGTTGCCGCCTGACAATAGGAATATATTTTCCCCGCGTATAAAAGATCTGACATAACTGCGTTATTTTGGAACTTCAGGCACGAACCCAATTATCTTTCGTGTCTTCGCTCCCAAAGTTCGTTTGGTACCCTCAAAATTCTTCAGCACGAAGACAGATTCACAGACAATTTCACGTGCAGAAATTGGATTCCTGGCCCCATTGCAGCCTCCCAGAGACTGCGAAATCTGTGCAAAGTGGCGCCGGACACTGCCACGACGAGGACTGGCACATTGAAATCTGGGACACGAGACGCGTCAAAGCTCGGGTTTGGTGCACACCTTAATTTTGCCACAAATTGACTAGGGCCCATCTAACTAGGTGAATCTTGGATGGGTAGAAACATGTAGAAACTAATCCTTTAGTCTTTTGGTATCAATGGGATTAGCTACCTTCACCAGCTAAGAATTTTGTTTTTTGCAGGGTATCTAAGATTGGCACTGATTATTAACCACTATTAACCATTTATTAACCACTATTAACCTGCAGGGTATCTGGCAGATTGGCCGTGCTAAGAACCATGGGATAACATTTTTCACGACCTCACGACGCGTCGTCACTGCCCTGTACGTTTTGGCCACAGGCCACCAGAACCTGTTGCCGTGGTCCTTAGGAAAAAAACTTAACAAACTACATTCATGTGAGTGATTCAAGTAAAGATAGTAATGCAACCAACGCAGAAATGCACCAAAACATGGGGAATTCATGCACAATAAACAATGATACGAATTAACATGTGGTTTCTTCGTTGGAAGGGTAAATACTGGTTGACCCACGCAAAAGTTTATGCCTATAGACTATAGAGGAAATACAATAGTATCATCCCACCATTAAATCGATAGTATCGATTATCGATCTTATGTTGGGCCCCTCCGTGCTATATGCAAAATTATTCAAGATTTGAGTAATATCGGTCAAAAAATTATTCTGGAGAGCCGCACGTCGTTATGTTTCATAGTGACAACTTCGAATAGTGACCAGAACCCCTTTTTGTGAGAGGTCATGCTGCCTGCTACCTGGTTAGTCGGTGGCTATTATGACCCATTTTGAGGGAATCCCGCCTTCAACCAATCACTGTAAAGGAGTGACAGAGGGTTTTGATCCATTTATAGCTGGTTGGTGGTTTGGAACATGGATTTTATTTTTCCATTCAGTTGGAATTTTTATCATCCCAACTGACGAACTCCATCATTTTTCCGAGGGGTGGGCTCAACCACCAACCAGTTAACCATTATCAACCACGAAAAAAACCAGTTATAAACCACTATAAATCTATAAACCACTTAAACCACTATACATGGAGCATATGGGGTAGGATAGCTTACCACCATTGTTTTCAGGTTCTGTACTGTACCAATTCTGCTGGGCAGTCCCTCCTCCTCCATCAACTCCATCAACCGCTTGGATCATCTTGGATCCTAGCCTCGGCGCACTGAGGGTAGCCATGGACTACAATGTAAAGAAGGCAGCGACTGGGGAGTGCTGTGCTACAAGGGGTGACTTGGTCTTTCACCCCAGGTATCGTGAGTTGTTTAATGTTGCTTAATTTTGTTTATATAACATTGTACTCAGTTTTATGACAATGATTAGTTGGACTAACCGTAAGCTTACCCTGTGACTTGTTGCGTTCGCAGTGAACGCAAAACCGAGAATTTAAGCAGCGGTTGATCAAGGCCTCTCCGAAACCTCCAGCGAAAGCTCGGTTCCGCATTGTTGGGAAACGTCTTGGCAGTGCTGGAATACTCTGCTGAATTGGGTTTAAGCCAGTGAAACCATGTTAAACCAATTGGAACCCAGGTGCTGCTGGACCTCCAATCCGAAAAAAACATGTTGGATGCGAAGGCCCATGTGTTCAGGTCCACTCGAGGCTCCGCAATGGGAGCAACCGTGCGCAGCACGGGAAGAGGCTGATGCCGTGAATGTTTACCACAGCAGGGGCTCTGACAGCCCGAGCTGAGGCCATCAAAATGGAAATTCCAAGCTGGACAGATCCTTGTGCTCCCCTGCCGAGGAGTATATCTCTCCGATACCCAGACCCAAAGGCTCTCAGATTGGAAAAATCAATCTTGAGATTTGTTTTTGGACAAAGCCAATCTGCCATTGAAGAACTTAATTTGTAGCTCGGGTTATAACCAACTTCTTGCTCTTCCTAAGGGGAGCCACCAAGCAATTTGTTTTGGCCAGGCATGGTGCAGTAGACTAAGCAGTGTATGCAGTGTTCAACGGTGTCGGTTTCATAGATTGCACTAGCCATGGGTTATAGTTAGCATTACATAATGTGTAAGTCAAAAAAGCCTTTGAGTCAGATTTGAAACTTTATTTTAATATAGATTCCAATTTGTTCAGGGTATATGTTGTATCTTTGTTCTTATTTGACCTTGTTTGACTAATTAATTGACTGACAGAATGAAATCACTACTCCAAGTTCACCGTGCATATATATATATGTATATTCATACATATATATGCATATACATATATATATATATAATTATATATATATATACATAGGTATATGACCCGATTAATCAATCCCTAAGATCCAAATGCAATTTTTTCCAGATTAATATGAAGGAACCCGACCCCAATCTGATCAAATTTGGTGGGGTACCTTCTTCTAAGCAAGGTAAATCATCTACACAGGGCGGGTATTTTTTCCATGACGGTGTTCTATTACCAGAGGATACCCTCTGGTTATTTAACATAGCCATGGAAAATAACAATTTTTAATAGGTAAACCATCTATAAATGGGCCATTTTCCATGACGGTGTTCTACCAGAGGATAGTGGCGACGTCGCAGCTTCAAGGTTTTGTTGGAGATACCGATATCGATATCTGCATGTAACCTCTGCCAGCAAGAAATTGTCATGTGTACTGAATAACCCATATGCTCCATGTATGGTATATTTACCTACAAAACTGGGTGATTTTTAGGGCAAATGTTGGTAAATATTCCATACATGGAGCATATGGGAATGATTGTGCTATCTTGTGCTATAAAAGGTCGCAACGTTAGATGAAGGAGCCGTGAGCAAGAACCCCGTTCGTGGGGTTTTCTCGTGGCACAGCTTCAAATGACTTGTCCTGTTTTGCAGCAATGGGTGAAGGAAAGTGATGAAAACAGCACTGGCATACTTAGCTAAGTTGGTTAATAACTCCAATTTCACTATGGTTTATGGTAGGTATAACGAACTAGGTACTGCAACTAGTCAATGAGGTGAAACTAAACCAACTTATATTTGGGGGCACCACATTATAATTATTGTCATCGTCCTCTTTGTGCGAAGTACGATGGGCCTGTCCTTGACAAACAGCCCGATTCTTCACATACATGTGATGACCAGTGTGTTGAAAGGTGAGGTCAGGAATGCTACACACACACATTCTTTGAGATTGTGCTGTTGACAACGGTTGGGAAACTTAAGCCACTATATCAGAAGACTATATCCAATGTAGGAATCTTGGAGAGAATGCTCCAACATTTTAGTGAAGCCATTTATGAATGTCTTTACGGAAGAGGGTGGTTAGGACGGCAATGCAATTTTAAATTCATCCTCTTTGATTGGGTCTTGGATGTGTCATGACAGTGTCATGATGGGTTGGATGTACAGTAGCTTAATCTGTTGTGCTTGAAGTGGGAAGATATAGACGAACCACCAAACATCCATAAAACATATTCATCGATGTTGCCCATTGATGCGGCTTTCAATCAGCACACGATAAACATCAACCCAGAATTTAGCATATGTAGTTCATGAAGACTTGTATGTCAATAATCAGCTCACCAAGTAAGTGGCTTGTAAATAATGAAATACTATGCTGGTCAAGTTTGGATGGCTACTGAGATTTTTTAATGCTTTCCTACAAACGGGAATGCTTGCTAGTCTTGCTAACCAGCAGCTAAATTCTATGTGTTTTGCGATTGGTATCAAAGATTGGCCATGTAGTCTCTTCAGCCTAGCATGAAATAGCCCGCAATGGAACCCATGTTCCCAGGCCCCAGCACTTTGTTTGCGAGAAAACCATGGCAGGTCCGAGTGCACGACCAGATGTTGAAGTTGAAGTTGTGGGATACAGTGACTTGGTGACAAAGTCTCATGGAGGGATCATTTTTCCATTGAATATGGGATGAGACAGGTACATGTCCCCCCTGAAAGTCAAGATGATATATCCTTTTGTTTCCAAGGGAGAAAATGCGCAAGCTGATTTTCCAGACCATGTTTTGATGTGTGTTTGTTTGCAGGAGGCTCGCTGGCAACAAACGTTTTGTCAAAAACGAGTTTGATAATAAACAATGATAAAACCAACCGTTAATGTTCCCGCGTTTTAAAAACACTCAAAACTGGATCGGTGAACATCTATGACATCCAAAACAGTTTTATGTACACGTGTACATGTTATGGATTTATATGTGTATGGAGGGTATATACTGTATACATGCTAGACTATACAACTAGTTTCTTTGGCTTCCTCCTAGCCACCGGATAGTTCATGCCATTTCATACATGATTGCTCACAGTATTTTACACACATAATCATGCCCACCTCCCAAATTCACACGGTTTGGTTGGGCGAAGGGCAAGAGACAGCCTTCCGCTATATACGCATCTTTAGTCATTTTCTGGAAACATCCTTGAATATAAGTATCTACAATCCGCAATCGTTTATTTCATTAGTTTAGTGTTTCATATATGTACATATATAAATTATATATATATATATATATTTACTGAACATATATATTCATATAGTTATACTAAGTATTTTCCAACCACATGGAAGTGCAACATATGTAGGCCCCCCCGGAAATTAAAAAAACAAAAGCAAAAACAAAACATAGAACAACTTTTGGAGGCTATATGAGAGACGATATTTCTTCCATATTCCCCAGGTTGCCAACATTTCAGCAATTATTTGGGGGTTGCGATGATTAGTAAAATGTGGTGCCCTCCGCAGTTGTTCTTGTTTGCTGACATGAAACCCATGAGACAATGTCCATACATATATAATCACATATATATATATATATGTGTGTGTATGTATATGCAGCAATGATAGCAACACATACTATATATATATATATAGTATTATGTACTAGAGAAAGGTGGGCCTAATTTTTACAACATATTGAAATACATTGATTTCTATTATCTTACATCAATGTCTATATCGGATTTTCTTTTGGCCCGTGAGGATGTTTAGGCCACGTCCTGCCGCCCACAAAAGCAAGGCCGGGCAGAGTCGCTTTCAGAGTTTGATTCCCATGTACATTGCGGAGGCGGACGTGTTGCTCATTGTGTACCTTGGACTGGGACGGAGAAAAGATGCCGGCCAGCGGCAGTTGTTTTTTTTGGTGGGTTACCCTCTGGTAAACTAACAGTTTGCAAACTGGAAAATGGCCATTTATAGTTGATTTACCCATTAAAAATGGTGATTTTCCATAGTTATGCTAGTTTACCAGGGGGTAAATGTGAACATTCCTTTTCTTGAAAATAAGATATAGTTGATGTTGGCTCTTTCAAGCAAGTTAGTTATTTTAGTTCACTGGTGATCAATTTTGCAGTTTATATCGCGAGTATACACTACAATGTGGGCCACCCCCAGCTATAAGTTGGTTTATAATCTCGAGTAACTAGTTCGTTATAAGTACCATAACCATTGGAGTTACTAACCAACTTAGCTATCATAAATCAGCAACCAAAATCCCATTAAACCCCCCATTGATTTTGGTTAAATCACCATATTCTATGAATACCTGGGTATTTTCATCTATATTGCCATATATTTGTACACATGTCCCATTGTTTCTGGTGCCCGTCCCATTGGTGTCACCGACGAATCCGACGAACCGCCGAGGTATGACATCACCAAGACAGAGTCCTTCGCTTGCGCCAGGCGCAAATACGCAATCCGACCATTAGACATACAAGGTGGTGCCCCAGTTCGTTAGCTAAGTTGGTGAACATAACTCCAATTTCACTATGGTTTATGGCAGATATAACGAACTAGTTAATGGGGATCATAAACCAACTTACATCACTGGGGGGCACTATCCTGTACGGATTTAATGGAAGAAATCTTGCACCTGGGGTGGTTGAAATCTGGTGTAAACAGAAAAATTTCAAACCCCAAAGATGGTTGAATAAACAGTTTCCTGGGATGATTGAAGCCAGTTGTTTTCTGGTTAGATGGCTTTTACTCTTTTACTCCATACCAATTTCCTTCAGATTATTCCAATAATTTGGTATGGAGACCCTGCAATAAACCAAGAAATCGGTGCAGGACTTCATCCTACAAGTACGGACGTGGATGTACCCAACCGGAATAGGGGTGATATCATGGAACATCCAATGATAGAATGGAAGATACTGAGTTTATAGGACCATAGATGATCATAGATGTCCTTTTCCCACTGGTTGGTGAATAAATTCCCCACATGAAAACCAACTGACAGGTAGATGATAGCAAAACATAGACCAAACTGGCTCTTTTTTTTTCTCTCCTAACTAGGACAATATTGTTTAGAAGATTTTAAAATTGGGATGTACTTGAATGGGGATGATATAATGGAATATCATGGGAAATATCAACTCAGATACGATGATTTTTGGGGTATCTAGGAAACGGGTGGTATGCCCCCAAATGGTTCTGTGAATGGTGGGAAAGGAAATTCCATGGATTTGGGGAATCGCGCCCCAAAATTGTTTGCTTCAGGTTTGTGGATTAGTATGTTAGAAGAATGGTGGTGCATCTTTGTGAGTATGGCTTTGACTACTGTAGATATGGTGAACTTGACAAATGATAATAAATGGATATACATGGGGTATGGTTTACCGATGTTTACTGTCTAGTTCGCCAAAATGTTCAAAAACAACCTCGGAATCTGGCAACACTTGTCTACATATTTTTGAGGGTCCTGCAAAACACGGGCCGCTTGGGTAATGAGGCGTCCCATTTTGATATTGAAGACTGAAGAGCTCTTGGTACCACCAAAATCACTAGAGTCATGGAGGTGTATGATCGAACGGATTGTTTAAAAAAACAGTCGAAATCAACATTTCTATATCCACATTCTTTTTGGCTGGCTAGACACCCATTGAACTATCCTTGCCCCTGTTAATATAGATAATTATAGGATTGAACACTTTCTAAACCAAAACTTCAACAAGGATTGAGCATTAATCTGATTATCACAGGCACGTAGATGGACGTTTAGATGGGTGTATCACACTTCCCACTCATAAGTTTCACCCTTAGGAGGCGATAAACAACAGGCCGAAATATATTCCTGGGTAGACTACAGCGACCTTACCACGACGTCACTGGAATGATGGCTAGGATTGGGTGCACCATCCGGTGAATTATCTTGGTTGACTCACAGAAGCCGTTTGTATATACCTATGGCACCCTTAACCCACTTGCTTTTGGGTTAAAATCGAAAAACATGTTTTTTCAAGATTTTAAGAAAATACTTTTTTTTTTTGAAAATAATGTTCCAAAATTCTACCCGTAATTTGCCCGTAATTTACCAATAATTTCCCATAATTTACCCGTAATTTACCATAACCAAATGCCTTGCTGGAAAAACGGCTTATTTTGAAAAAACATGTTTTGGTTTTTCTCTGGCAACCAAAAAAAGAGTGGGCTTTGGAGGCTGTAGGTATATATATATATATACATACACAATTATATATACGATAATTATATATACGGTAACGACCTTTTAATATGTGGAGCGGGCCAGACCACGAGGCCCCGGAGGTAGTATGAAATACCAGTTTGTATATTTAAATGTAGTTGCCGTATGTTTAAATGAATTGGATTCCATTTGTTTAAATGGCCGCGCTGGCCAAGGAAAACCTTCCCGGAGGTAGTCTAAAATACCTGTTCGTATATTTAAAAGTCTGTATATTCATTTTAAAATGTAGTTACCGTCTACATATTTATTTTATTTTGCTTACCCGGAGAAAGTCCTGGCAGCAGTTCGTGGGGCCTCCTTGCAACGCAAACTTTGCCAAGAGAGAGTCTTCCCAACAGGCTACGGCCCTTATCCTTTCAGACCGCGACTTCCAGAAAGGGAAATAGATACGCATTACATTATATATATATACATACAAATGCAAGTGGGTATAAAATTATTTAATATATTTACATATATCATATATATATATGATATATATATATATACATATATGTATATATATATATTACACACACATATATATATATATATATGCATATCAAATTCGAGGGTTATCAAAGCTGATGAGCAAAGAAGCCCCGTCAACCAACAATTCAGAAAAACACTATTCCAACAGTTCTATGACATTGCTCAGAAGATGACCGCCAAAATCCACGGTTTTCCCACTGAAACAAACCAATTTGGTGAACTTCTTGAAATCCTCCTAAATAGCCCTCTGGTTATTTTAACATAGCTATTGAACATGGTCCATAGAAATAGACGGTTTACCTATCAAAAATGGTAATTTTCTATAGCTATGTAACAAATTATCAGAGGATATCACAAAAAACGACAGGTGTTTTTCCATTTTCTCAGTGCTTCATCCGCCGCAGGCGTTGGGTGGAGAGCATCCAGAATGGCCTGGGTCCTTCGGGCGCGCTACTGGCGTTGGTGGCCAACAAGGCCCAGGGGCAGAGGAGGGATGAGAAGGAAATTCTTTGCTGGATTACCCTCTGGTTATGACTAACATAGCCATGGAAAATGGCCCATAGAAATAGATGTTTTTGGATGGTTGACAATGGTTTACCTAGTAAAATGGTGATTTTCCATGGCTATGTTAAAGAACCAGATGGTAATTAATGGGGATCACCTTGGAAAAATGGTGATACAAAAGCTACCAAATACAAAAAAAATACGGGATTAATTGAAACTTGAAGCAGCAGAATTGGACATGGAATGGGGTTTAAGCAACAAGGATGTACTGCAGTTGCAGGGTTATCCTCGTTATTGTGTCATGAATTCACGCAGAACGTCCCAGATTGGAGGGTTCCAAACATAGAATGTTTCCTGGGCTGGAGGGCTCCAAAACCGGAGGGTTGGACGGCTGCAAGTCTGGAGGATTTCAAGGGAGGAAAACTTTCCATAAAAATCATTAAAGCAGATAGGCGCAGTAGAAAACTCGAAATCCCTGGAAGTTACAAGTGAAGATTCCCAGAGTCACAGGCAGACCAGCGCCCCCGCGCGGTGCCGGCGGACGAGGTGCAACAATTCTGCAAGGCCCAAGGGGTCCGAATTTGGCCATTTCAGCTTGTGAAACATGATGTTTTTAAGATGTTTAAAGGTAGTACTCTAATGTAAAAGTAGATGGCTCAGAATCTTGAGTTGCGCCATCTATGTCAAAAAAAAAATGGGGGATAGATGGCTCAACTCCCTTTAAAACAGGGCAGTTGACCCATCTATGTCCCTAAAAATGACATATTTTTTGCAATCTTCTGCGCTGGTTTCTCCCCATTTTTTTTTCTCAACATCAAGCTGCTTTTTTGGGACATAGATGGCGCAACTCCGGGAGTTGCGCCATCTATGTGGGCATTCCCAGCCTGATTTTGGCGAAATGACGGAAGTTATTTTGAGCCAGCAAAGGCCGAGATGCTTTAAAACCCAACTTTAACAAGTGACCTGAGGAACCGTTTT
>Ga0126342_10023465_pt1 | contig 10089 bp, 9 predicted proteins | sample Cyp1metagenome_FD_92528 | JGI IMG/M metagenome (GOLD analysis project Ga0126342, IMG submission 92528) | Coral microbial communities from Lord Howe Island, Old Settlement Bay, Australia - Cyphastrea 1 metagenome | ecosystem: Host-associated > Invertebrates > Cnidaria > Coral ... | reverse complement strand
GCTAGTGATAATTTGCGTTGTACAGCTCGAACTTGCGCTGACGCATTGCATGCCATAGAGTAGGCAACCCCGGATCCACTACGCTCGTCGGGTGTGGGTGAAGGGGGAGCCGAATGGTTTGCGCGTACAAAGGCGTAATTCGTGCACCACAAACAATATAATTCAAAGTTCCCACTCTCGTGCCTGCGGTGCGAAGCCACCGTAGGCATGGGGGGTGCTAAAGGGAACTAAACGGTACTGCGCACATGTATAAGCATGTGGAGTAGGCCTAACATGACGCCAAATATCTGGCTCAAGTCGCAAGGGAAAACGGCGTTCGCGCTGCCCAGCAATGCTGCCGGGATTCCGGCTACTAACTCGTTAGGGACTCCAACATCTACCACCAGATATCCGGAACAAGGATTAAAATTGTTCACATATACATATATACATATATACATATATACATATATACATATATACATATATACATATATACATATATATGCACATTGATTTAGCCATAGTTCAATGGATTTAAGTGGATGTCAGTTTTTGCAGCAAAGCAACAACGTACCTGAGGTTTGCTGCACGCTTGCAGACGCTAGGCCAGCGCATCGCTCGTCCTTGCAGCGATTGATGGGTTGTTGGGTACCCCATATGTTTGACCCCATGCTAAAGTCACAAATACCTCAAGACATCTCAAGACATCTCAAGACATCTGTCGAATTACCGAAAAAAAAGGATATACTAGGATATGATTAAAATGCTTTATCCAAGGAAATAGATTCAAATCCTTTGAAATCCATTTAAATCCATAGACAAACACAACATTTCTACCTAGATACCAGTGTTGATTGTAGAAAATCCATAGAAATCATGGTTAGACCACCATGCCACGGCAGGCCGGGCGAAGCGCCTTGAGCTAGTGGAAGCGGCCAGTGAGGCCGATCTCAGTGATCCCAGGAGAAGGGCGCAGATGTACACATTAATAAAATCTTAAAATATGATACTGTATATAGTCTGTATATATTCGGTATATAATCTGTATATATATATGTATATATACAATTATACATGTATTTTTGTATTTGTAACTGTATGTAATGTAATGTAATGTAATGTAATGTAATGTAATGTATGTATATATATATATGTATTTGTGTATATGTGTATATGTGTATCTACGTATTTATTATATGTATGATATTTGTATTACATGTATGTCATTTAAAAGTTATGAACCTGTATTTGTATGGTGTGCCATCCTCCAGCAACCCATATGGCTGCATATACAGTGCAAACTTATTGGCGTACCAGACGTTTAAGGTCTCAAGTGAAATATGTCCAGGGTGATGCAAGACACTTCTTGCATGCCTTGGCTTGTGAATGATATGAAATCATGAAATCAGCAGAGCACGGAACGTGTGAGGAGGCCTTTATATACAAATATATCCAGTTAATAGGAATTGGAGATGATATGTGGGTTTGTTTGAAATATGGTACTCCAAGAAATCCAATATTTTTGTTATGATGTTCCCATTGAATTGTTTTTTTGGGGTAGTATAGCCTATTTTTGGACAAACGCATATGACCCTTGAGTTCCAGTTGAAAGGTAGATGCGTCAGCCATGAGAGGAGACTTGGATTTTGGAACTCCACGGTGGTTCGAGTCAAGATGAGCGAGTCGCTGAGTGGCAGTTGATCTTTATTTGCACAGGAGGATATACATATATATACATATCTTGATATGTACATACATATATATATATACAATATATATATATACACAATATATATATATATAGTACAATCAACATCAATTGATATATGTTTCGTGTCGAGGAATTCATGGAACACTCCCTGAAATTGCTGAACATTTGTCCATCCATCGACAGAAGACCACTGAGCTCCAAGGTACCTGTGTGCTTTAGCTTATAAAGAAGCTGTACTGCTCATACGCGAAGAATTGGCGTGGCCTGGCCAAAGTGGTGATTTTAGAACAATCATGTTTAACTAATAAGAATTCCGTGCTGCATGTCTGTTTTGTATTTCTCTATGACAGCTGTGAAAGCTGGATGCCCGCATCCATTGCATTGCTTCGACTTGGTTGCTTGGTACTGTACCCGATGCAGTACATACATTTCTTGGCATGCTCTGCCTCGAGATGCAACCCAAATCACAGGTATTTTATGCGCTTGGAGTCAAAGCAAAGTTTCATGATGCTTTAGAAGGCTGGAAATATTGGCTAGCCGGAGGTTTACATTAGCCAATAATGTTTTAACCAATATTCCGTTTTTCTCGACAACCTGGAGTGTCCAGCCAACAGAAGCAAGCCCACAAGGCCTTCAGACGCTATGACTGAGTCGCAAAGAACTGCCGAAACACTTCGGCGTGTGCTTGAGACACCTTAGGAAAAATAGTGAGATGTGTGTCAGAGGTCGCGTAGTGGAATTGAGTGCTTGATAGGTTGATTTCTTGTCTGGTCGCTAGGCTGCTTGCGTGGTTTGGATTGGTTTGGCTGATGCATCGATTTAAAGAAGCAGTCACTCAATTTTGTCAGTTAGACAGACACGTGACGTTCTATTGAAATTCTTTGATCTTAGCAAGTGTGATCTCAGTAAGTGACTACGTGAAGATGCCAGTGATTATTTGTAGTGCGATTGGAAGTGTAAACGTCCAGTGAGGTAAAAGGTATTCTTGGAGACAACATGCGACTATTATCAGAATCATATGTTGTTGATGACACCTACATACGTTCAATGCAGGCACGTTGATAGTCATCTCTAGATACATTCACACACTATTTATATGATTTTATATGGCGGTCTCTGAAAATGGGACCCCAAAAACAGGGTTCTTGGGAATTTCTCGGGTACCATCATCTTAAGAAATCCCCTATATAGATAAGCTGAGCATGCATATATATATATATATATTATATATACATACATATGACATATCACATGTATATATATATGTATTTATTACTACATTATGTATAGATACATATATTATACAATACATATCAATACACATCATACAATATAAATATGTATGTATGTACATTTGCTGCATTGCAGGAGGCCACACAGGTCTTCACCAGCACGATGCCGCGTGCTGTCTCCTCAGTATCTTGGTGCCGCGCCGGGATTCAACTGATTCAACCATCATTAGGGATGTATAGTTGATACCCTCTGGTAAACATACAAAAAGCTATTGAAAATGGCCATAGAAATAGTGGATTTACCCAGCTAGAAAATAGTGGATCTTTCCATAGCAAACTGTTAGTTTACCAGAGGGTAAATGATATATATATATATATATAAATGTCTTGTGATTCAGAATGGGCTTTTGTGCATCATAAAAAAGGATTGTGACCATTCAACATGGATATATATATATAGATGTTATAATATATTGTGGATGAATGATCGTTGGTTGATGATTGGTTCGGGGGTTATAATCTCCATATATTTTGGGAATCATGAGCAATTATATATGTGGGAACCCCTCTTAAACAACCAATTGGATTGACCAGATGGCCATGGTTGCTGCTATTGTAATTAGTGAAGTCCAGAAGTGGCAACAGTTTACATCTGCCCACGGAGTTTGGCAGATTGCCGAGGACACGACTTCAAAAACCCACTTGACTTTTTTAAAATTTGAAATCACTTGAACTTGGATAGTTGCTAGCCCGTGATTTGCCAAACTGGAAGGTTTGACAACAGTGGTCGAACTATCCGAGGCACTTTGCGTAGACCTACAACCAGATCAGCAATCAGCAGCTCAGCTGGCTATTCATTTGAGAGTGGCATGGTTTATCACTGGGCCCATGTCCATGACAGGTCAGAAACCTGCACCAGTCAGAATCCGAATGCTGACTTTGGAATATAGAATGGCTTTGTTTGCGGTGTATGTGTCAGTTTTTGGCTTCTATGTTGGACACATCCTGAACTTCCCAATTGTACACCAGGCAGTCGCTAGGCCACCCTCCTGATGGCAAAAGGGGGGGAATCTTGCAATCGTTGTCCACGACTGAAGATTGTAGCCAAGGCCTTGAATCCCATAGACAAGGCTTGGTGATGGGCGGGATGGAACAGGATGGAAATAATCGCTCGCAGGTTCAGGGATCTTGTGTGGAGTCAACTGCACGAGATGGATTTCTTTCTACTTACTCTACCTTACTCGAGAATATGCGAGAACCCTGTTTCGATTGTCGTTTGATTGTATCATTTGTATCTTGTGCCAAACGAGCTTGTGCGCTTCTTGCTTCATCGAGCATCATCGAGCTATCGACATCTCAAGATCCGCCAGGGTGTGCTTGGAGTTGGCTGGTGGGACGTGGAATGTGAGGACGATGTGCCTCCTTGGAACGAGGTGCTCAGAGCTGTTTCTTCAATATGATGCATAGTCGCATGATTTTCGTTTTGTTAGACTTACATGATTTTCCAGGAGGCTGGTATCAACATGTCGGAAAATGTTGGCAAGCTGCACCAACAGTGCACCTTGAAACATATCATATATCCAGTGTCGCTTAAGGGTGCTCTATGGCGTTTGCGATGTCGCAGTTTCTAGAGTGAAAATGTGCTGATACTTGTAGCATGTTAATGTTAATGTGTTTTTCTTTCAATCTGAAACGTATTCAATGGCTACTTGTGTGGGTTGAAGATGATTGAAGACACTATCTTTTCCTATTTCGGACACGTATCACTATTCATCACTGCATCATGGACCTTTTTAGGTTTTGTTTGCTTCTTTCTGCCCTTTCAATCCCTTTCAGATGAAGAAAAGACATCCAGATCTGTTTCAAGAGCTGTGACCTCAGCAACCGTAACCGGCTCCCGCGTCCCCTGGCTTCGGGACTGGCGTGTAAATCTTCGCTTCGTGGGGTCGCTGAGGTTTGAGGTCGACCCACTGAACTGGCAATTTCCTGGTGGTGAGAGCTTGGAACTGAGGAGGATCATTATGAATCAGTGCCCTCAATTTCTTATGAAGAGACATGAAAAGACCACAATGTGAACAATCTATTGAGTGCTGAGTGTTTCTTTGCGGCTGACATGAACTCTGATTTGTTGATATTTGTCATAATTACTCAAGTTGCATTTGGAAGCTAATTTTCCTGCAATTGCGCAACAGAGGGAATGACAGGTTTTGACCGTAAAAATCTCAGGATATGTGGACATGGTCAAGCGCTTGGAGAGCGTCCTGATCGATGCGACCTGGTGTCCGTCCGGGTGAATGGCCCATTGGTACAGCGGTTAGGTTTAGCCCATAGAAGGACATGGCCACAAAAATGGCATGACTTGACATTGTTACATTGTTACATGGCAATACTGTAATATTATATATATATAATATATTTATTTAGCAATATACAAAACATGTAAGAATATATACAATACATGTAATTCATTCTATTTTCAGTACATCACATGATACGAAAGGATATCAACACAAATTCCCTTCGCAGTGCACGTAGTCAGAGTTTGTTCATTGAGGTAGAAATGTGCACTCATCCCGTGCTTATAGTCTGGAACTCAGTGAAATGGATGGGCGCCCCCCTTGCATGAGGCAATAGGCGGTTGCCCCAAATCCCGCGGATTCCCTTTTTTATTACCTTTGTCACATTAAAACTGCCATAGAATGGGTGTATCCCCCCGTTCTGATGATCCTGCAGATTGGAAGTAAAAATGCGAAAGTTCCATTGAGTAGCTGAAAAAACACATCACTCATTGACAACAGATCCGGGTCTCAAAATGGTGTATATTATTTGACAAATGGCTGTTTTAGTTTGTTTTGTTTTGTGGGGAATATTATTGATGTAGCATTGGATTTTAGCAGGCTTTCCGCCACGGCCAGGTGAGTCACATCACCACTTTGCAGGTGCTTCTATCTTATTTCAAAGGGTGATTTGGCTGCAATTTGGCGGATCTGCAAAAAAACAGCGGCAACTCAAAGTTTAACTCCAATTTTTTGCGCTACTGCATTCAATGCATTGCTCTAGCTGTACCGCAGGAATTATGACAGACTTGTTTGAGAGCCCTTTTAAGCTTGCTCTGACGAGCCTGAAGGTGAAAGACTGGTTCAAATTTCGGAAACCCCCCTGTGAATGAACATGCCGACTCGCCAGCCTAGGCCAACATGATGTTGTTTTCAAGCAAATATTTCAAGCGACTTGAGTAGAATTTTGGCATGCTTTTTCTGACAGATGCCCAGGCTTCCCTTAGAAGAGGCTGGAGTCGGCTGGAGGGTTGTTTTCCCCATCTTTCCCCAAAGCTTGGATGACTGTCAAAGCATCGCAGGCCTGGAAGCTATCCTTGCCAAAGGATGTGGTGGTGGAGGTCTCACCTACGGAGGGAGGTGGCTTTCTTACCCAGGCCGGTGCAGCGTGCAAATCTTCACCGTTGCAATGTCTTGAGGAACACAGAATGAGATTGAATGAGGCGCAAGCTTTTTTCATATTAAAATTGACCAAACCTGTTATTATACATCGGGGTAGTCTATGTTTATAATGAATTGTTATACATATACTTATACATATGACTGTGTAATTATATGTAACATGTATATTCGTATGTTATAAAGTATATTACAAACTTCCGTCATGTGAAACAGAATCACCGAATCACCTAAAAGTTCAACAGCAGGATTACAACTTGGCTTCGAGCGGAGGTGCCTGCTGTATCAGTCGGGGCCACGGGAGCTTCGTAAAGGTTTGTTGCCATGGGACATGGAAAGTATCCAAAATGCAGCTTTGAATGAGAAAATGTTGTAACAGTTAGTAACATATTGTAACAGGACCTAGACATGGAGGTTTTGGAAAATCATCGACATAGGAAGTTTTCCAGCCATGTTTGATGACCAGAGCGTAGTCACAAGTGACTCATGGGATACAGTGGAGGCAGCAACATGGAAGGGATGACTGCCTGGTTATGCGGAGCTGTGAACTCCAGGAACTGAAAACAGCTGCGTTGCAATGGATAAACTTCTGTCAGAATGTCGTAATGTAGTTCAGTACCAAAGAAGGAACACCAAGGGAATGAGCCAGTAGAAGGATAGCGGCAGGATGCGGCAGGCTTGCTGGAATTGGAGCCTTTTTGGTTGGCGACTGTCATACTGTTTAATCATACCAGATATCTTGTATCGAACTTCACCTACTGTATTCCCAAACGATGTCAGAACAAAGCCCTTAGACCATCTAAAGATCAGAGCACTTGCCTTAGTGCCGCAGTGCTTGTCTTGACGCATAGATTATGTTAGTGTATCATATACAGTATATAATGATATGATATATTCTGTTCCTATCTTGTCTTCAGCATATTATTTCCATTTAGCAGTACTGTACTTTGAACCCAAAACCAAATCGCTCAGAGCCTCAACTTCTTAGCAGTTCAGTGATATTACAACCAGCAACTTCTCAATCAAGCTGATGCTTTGGTCAGTACAGTTTGGGAGTACTTTCTTTCGCGAGAACAACTGAACTTGTAACAGATTCAGGTAGGTTTCGGTATGGAAACGCAGACTTGAAATATAGTACTCTTAAAACCCGCTTGAAAGTCATCAAAAGAAGCAAGTGCCTCTCTAGGTAATCCTATGTGGATTTCTGCAGTTAGAGATGCACATCAATATCAACTTTGCAGAAGAGTTGTGAGGGCCGCGTTCGATGATTGTCTCTCATTGTTTACGAACAAATCAAGCAAGAAGGAAAAAGAAACTAAAACAAGCAATGCAAACAACAAGAGACATCGTTAAGGAAAAGTCGATTGAAAAGCAGAAGAAAGGCAAGGACCAAATAGAAACATGACAAGAAGAACAGTGCTGAAAGGTAAACAGAAATCAAGAAAATGGATAGGGTTAATTGAGCAGGTAAAACGAGAAAAGACAGCGGACACGGGTATCAGCAAAAACGTTCGCATTTATAGCGATAAGGAAATCCATCAGACTGGAACTGGCAAACTTAAATATTATCAACCACCCTCATGAACTGCACTGCTAGTGACTTCCTGTAACCTCTGTAATATTTGATTGCCTGGCAAAAGTCTGAAGTCTTAGAAGGGTATTGATAAGTTTCTGTGATGTGAGTATTTTCTCGGATTCCTAACCTTTCCTTCGCGTGTTGTTTTTATTTTAAAGGACCCTAGCAGTTTCAATGATCGATCACACTGAGAGTCGACCTTGTTTCTCCAGGCTATGTTGTAGCCAGGCTCTCAGACTAGAAATGTCGTCTCAGGGATTACCTTGTTTTTGTGAATATGATAGTGATATTATAGTCATGGACATTAACGTGTTCTGGCTCTTGCAGGCCAATCTAGGAAGGATACCTCTTTTTAATCCTTTTTCATGGAAGAATTATCATCTGGTTACTTAACATAGCCATGGAAAAACCCTTATAAATGGAGGTTTTAATGGGAAAATCATCTATAAATTGGCCATTTCCACAAGCCTATGTCATTGAGGATGCAGAAAGGCCATTGGCCTAATCAGGCTTTGAACTCAGCGTGATGCTTTCACGCTTTTTGCATTTGATGTCGATGAAGGTCAACAGAAAAGCAACCTTAAGCTAAGCAAGGTTGGCAGAATGGCGAATGATTCTACAATATTCTACATATGTTTCTAGATGTTCCAAACCTCGAAATGGCTGCACTAGTACATGGCAGATCACCCATGTGAGGACTGGAGATCGAAGCAGCCGAAGGAGATGAACAAACATGGTCAAGGAACAGCTTGGTCCCAGAAGATCACGTTCCTGCATTCAGAAAAGTGAAAAGCAACGCGAAGCTACAGATTTTTGATAAGACCTGAAATCCAATAAACAACCTGCTAAGCCTGCTAGGTGCCTTGCGAGCACACCTTTTGATATTTCATATTGGCCAATAATTCGGGGAATTGTAGGGAAAGGAATTCCAAAAGCTTTGGATAGCGTTGGTTTCTTTTAGGTTTCAAAGTATTCTTGGAGATATTTCCCCAAACAATAGAGTGTTCACAATGGGGTTCCTACAATAATAGTTAAGGCCTGGTAAATCGAAGATGGCTGCCGGCGTGTCCGGCATATTACAAAAAATATCCATAAGAATCTCAAAGAATTCCTCCAGGAATCCCATAATAATTCCATAGAAATATTATAGAAATATCATGCAATTCCCATAGGAATATGTAAATTTGGGTATGAAATTCTTTATTACATAAAATATTATAGGAATTCCACAGGAATTTCAACAAAAATACCACAAAAATATTATAAAAATATCGTAAAAATCCAATGGAAATCCCATAAAAATATTATAGAATTCCCATAATATCCTTTGAATAATTTTATAGAGATAACATAGAAATATTATAAACATGTTTATAGGAATATTATAAAAATCCAATAAAAAAAATTATAAATAATTAACAAAAATTTCATGGAATTCCATAAAAATTATTTAAAAAAATCCATAGAAAAATTATAAAAATATTATAAATGTCACATAAATATCTAATAAAAATCTAATTAAAATATTATAAATATATATTTAAAATATTAAAACATATTTAAAAAATAATTCTGAAAATTATATATAATTAAAAAAAAAAAAATAATTCATAATAATATATATAAAAAAGAAATTTGGAAATTCCTAAAAAAAAATATTAAAATTATATAGAACCCTTATTAATATCTTTTTAAAATTCCATAGGAATTTTAAAAAAATTAGTAATATTTAATAGAAATTTTATAAAAAATACTTAAAATTATTAAAAAAATAATATGAAAAATTTATAAAAAATTTATTGAAATATTATAAAATTATTATAAAAATTTTAAAAAAAATCATAAAAAATTTATAAAATTACTAAAAAAATCTTCTAAAAATAATATATATTTTTTTTAAAATCTTATAATAATTTTATAGAAATTATACTAAAAAAATACCATAAAAATATTATAAAAATATCATAAATTTCCTATATAGGAATAAAAAAAAAAAAAAATATAAATATAAATATATATGTTTTAATACTATAGGAATCTAAAAAAATTATTATAAAAATAAATTTAAAATTACCAAAAAATATTATAAAAATACAAAAAAAAAATATATAAAATTTCCATAGAAATTTTGTT
>Ga0126342_10023464_pt1 | contig 10090 bp, 8 predicted proteins | sample Cyp1metagenome_FD_92528 | JGI IMG/M metagenome (GOLD analysis project Ga0126342, IMG submission 92528) | Coral microbial communities from Lord Howe Island, Old Settlement Bay, Australia - Cyphastrea 1 metagenome | ecosystem: Host-associated > Invertebrates > Cnidaria > Coral ... | reverse complement strand
GTGAGGTGTGGAGTGTCGAGGGAAGGACACGGTCGGGACAGGGTGTCTTTGAACTATAGGTCATTTATGTTTGGGAAACTTCCGCCGCCGGCTTGCCCGGGTCTATGTTATTATATTATATATATATATAATAATCTATATGGCTACAAAATTAGCCAGGTATGTCATGTCATGAACTCCCTGATTTTTCAGGAATTCTTGGAACGATTGCCTGTATGAATAAGAGAGAAACATGTACATGACTTGCCCAAGTCACAGGTCGACTTGTTTTCACCTGACCTTTTTCCGCGACAGCATCGCTGCAGGTCAGCCAGATCATCCTGGGTCCCGCAAAGATGCCGATGTCAGGCATCGTTGCGGGTAGCTTTGCCCTGAGATCAGTCCACTTCTCCACCTGGTTCATGTGCTCCTGTACTTCCTGCCAAATGGATCCAAATGGTCCGGTCCCCGAAGGACCTCTCGCGTGCATCATGCGGGAAATTGCTTCACCTGAGTCAGCTCCGTGCAGGGCGAATCAATAGCAGCAGATCATCTACTGATTTGCCGTGGCACGGAGCTGCACTTCTCAGCTGGACTTCTGTTCAGCCAGCAGTTCTTCATCATGGGGCGCAGCTGCCAAAGGCCGAAACCACGACTCTGTAGCTGCCAGGTTATCATTATTGTTGGTGGTAGACCTACCCCTCTGGTTGGATGATTTTTCCCAACTGAATGGAAAGTCATAAAAGCCATGTTCCAAACCAGCAAGCAGCCATTATTGCTGGGGTTGAAGGATTTGATTTTACCACGATCTCCCGTGTCACCATGACCTTCACCGCCATCACCTTAACAGATCTCAGACGATCCCAGGTTGGCTCACGCTTGGGATCGCTTCACTGCGTAAAACCTGAGCAAACTTGAGCCAGACGTCTCTTGAGATGACAATAGATTGTATACTGTGTGTCCTATGGTGTCCAACTTCTAGGGTTCCATGTCGCAGGAACTTGCCGGAACCATGTTCAAGTCCAGACCATCCCAAGCCTAGGATTCATCAATTTACTGTCTAGATCTTTGCCCTGATGCTCCATGGAATATATGTTCCAACATTTACCCCAAAAACATCACCCAATTTTGTAGGTAAATATACCAGCACCATGGAGCGTATGGGTTCTATATACTTATAACTGGTTGTACAAGGGGATTATGCATTCAGTGGTGTTACAAGTACTTATAACTGTTATTTCGGGCCATCACTGTAGATCTTTCTGTATACATTCTATATGCCTTCTATAGAAACATCATGGTTTTCGAGAACTGGAACTGCTTGGTGGTTGAGCCCTACCCCTCTGAAAAATGATGGAGTTCGTCAGTTGGGATGGATTGAAATTCCCAATATGAGGGGTTTTTGTCATAATCCAGCCATGTCCCAAACCACCAACCAGTCTTCAGTTTCGAACTAGCTATAGCTTAGTTTACCAGAGGGTAAATCACCATTCTTCATGGGTAAATCTCAATCAACTCATCAACAGAAACACCAAAAACGGAGGATTGGCTCGTCCCATGCATGGATCCAGACCCCGACCCCGAACCAAGCATCGCAGCGGCAACGCCGAGGCAACGAAGGACTGTGAGCAACGCCTCGAGCGAATCATGGGGAAACCATATGGGGAAATGCTGGGAATTTTAGCTGGGTTTTGATGTTGGGAAAATATGGTGATTCTATGAAATGTTAAATATATCATAGATAGATTTCATGCATCAACCAATGCCATAGGATCCATGTATAGTATATATGCTAACATTTGGGGTATATTGATGGTAAATGTTACCATATATGGCATACATGGATCCTATGGGAATGTATATTATATACTGAGAAATAATGAAGACATACCATAGGAATATCTAGGAATAAACCATCAATATCTGGGCCCTATGGATCCAAGTATACCTTTTTTAGCAAGTATTTGGGGGTAGAGTGCTTTGCCGGAAGCTATTTGTATCCATAGGGGGGATATAACATGATATAACGGGTATGGAGTGGGAATACAAAATTGGGATATGAACGATACAACGTGTGAAAAAGAATCAAGATAGTCTAGAGGTTTTCTGAAGGTGGCGCCCTCTGTGTGATCATTGTTGGGTTTTAAACAAAAAACCATAGAGATATTCTTTTACCAGAACCCCTTGTGAGATTGGAAGTATAAACCAACTTAGCTAACTATCACAACATTGAATCGATGTTAAGATCTTTTAGCCCGATATGATGTACCGTATGTGATATGTTTATCCTTTGAAACCGTCAAGACAAGGTTCCCATTAACAAGGATTATATAGGTTCTCCTCAGCCAAAGGAGAAGGGTTTTGCTTCGTGATTGTGAGGTCAGAACTTCATAAGTTGCCAAATCCAATAGACACTGTGAGATAAATATGTGCAGCAAAAACGTGAGAACATGTTAGTAAAAGTGGTAGTTCCAAGCGACACAAATTCGAAATCTAGTTGTTAGAGTCTAGTCAACACAAGTCTGGGTGCCCTCACAAAGGAAAAGCTGAACAAACCACCAAGGCGGTACTACCAATGGTAAACCAACATAGCTATGAAAAATCACCACTCTTCATATCTATAAATGGGTCATGTTTCAAAGCTAGGTTAGGTTACCAAGGCGGCTGCCCTTTGATGCCCATCATTGCCCATCCAAAACGTGTCTGAGAAGAGCCATCCCAAGGCCTCCCAAGCACGTTCCTGCAACATCCGATTCTGTGGATGGAGCTTGATGACCCGCAAAAGCTGCTTGCCCACCTTACCTCGGTGTGTGAGGAAAGGTGATGCCCACTTCGGGAGTAACTCACAGTATAAACAACGCCTCAAGATGTCCCAAGCATATCTACACATGCAAACATAGCACCTGTCTTAATGATGTTTTCTGTTGATTGAAACGTTTGCAATCGCAGCACTAGATCAAAATATAGATTAGAAGGGTTTTCACACATGCACTACGAACCCTGCATGAAACAAAGGTTTACCTCAATATGGTGCTTAATTGGCCCCTGTCGCTATAAATAATCCAACCCGATTCACCTCCAAAATGCCTCAGGGACCCCACCTTGAGTTTCTCAACGTTGCTTGGTGACCTAGAAACCCAAAGAAAAAATTGTGTGACCATATGACCTCAAACAAATAACCACCTCATTTTCATGGTTTAAACTCCCGATTTAATTTTTAAAATTTGGTTTCACGGACGGTTGAGCAAATGTTAACCGTCATTTGTCAATTTTGCTCAACATTTCAGATGGTCTCAACGGTCAGTGAAACCAAAGCGCTGCAGATAATTGCAATTAGAGTCGTTAGAGACCATCTGTTCTTTTGAATTTTAAAACGCACATTTTAATCCCACATCATGGCCATTTCAGATCTAAATTCTCGTTTCTAGCAGGTGAAACATCCCAAATGTGAACAACCCATCATCTCCATATCTTTGCTCGAAGCCAATGCAGAGTGGTGCCCCGCAGTTCTTTTTGTGGGTTTATTTCCATCATCAAACTATACACATATTGGATATATCTACATTTTCAGCACATCCGTTCACCTATTTATGTCAACCAACTTAGTCAAGTATGGGCACCACGAATAGCTCATATATCCTAATATTTCCCGATATTATACCTCCATCAAAAGTTTGGTTTTATCATTACCCACTAGCCAGAAATTGGATGAAATTGCACTCCAAAAGTTGGTCCATAACCCCCTCTTGCTATATAATTATACAATTTTTTATATATATATCCCATAAACTCTAGCTAACCTGTTGCGTTTATCAACTAAGTAGTAAACTTCCATTTTGTTTGGTCAACATTTCTGGTAGTTAACTCTTCATCTTTGCTAAACGAGCACCACTAGGAGCATCACCCGCGTCATATGATTCACCAGCCTCCAAATTTTGGGATAATCCATCTACTCATCATTCCAGGACTGCAGGCTTCGGACGTTCTAATTCATCCAGATTCATGGCCTTATAGATGCTTATATCAAGTTATATCACTTGGATATGAGCTCAATATAGTCATCCCACCTAGTAAGTGGTTACTAACCCGACTTGATACGTGAATTAATTGCCGTTATCCACTGATAACTGCGTGAACTAACCCCACAAATACTAATCAGCCTGCATGCGGGGGGATACCCACCTATATCTACAAGTGTTTAATGGTTTTTCTCTAAAAATCCCCATGAAATCGCCATGAGAAACCGGTTTTTAATGGTTTTTATACCATCTGTCCCCTTCAAATGGCGAAACCGTCTCCACCACGGCACCGGGCACCGCGCTCTGCGCCGCGTCCGCCGCGTGGCTCAGCACCGCCGCCGCCAGCGTCACCGTCTTCGGCGCCGCCGCGTCTAAGGCACCGGCGGCCAGGTGGACGGCGGACGCGGCATCGCTGATCCCCTCCTGTGGATGGGATATGGGATATTTATGGGATATTTATAGGATATTATTGATATGTTATGTCTATGATATGAAGTTATAATCTATGGACTATGGAAAAAACACTGTTATATATGGATATATCTTTATCTATCTATATGGTATTTAAGCAGTTTATATTGGAATCACATATCCAAAGGCAGCTATAGACAGTCTGGAAATAGTTTAGAGAAACGACGGCAACAATCAGGGTTGAAATTGGTTCACTTCTTGGGATCGGAATAGCATCCCGTGGTAAGTTTTAAAATTTAAGTATAGGTAAAATAATGGAATACTGGACTAGTGGAAATCTAATGGGATATTATGAGTTTGTATACATAATGGAAAAAATAAGTGGCAATATTTAGGTAACTAACCAGAAATATAATAATGTATATACCCTATAGAAATTACTCAGAGAAAATGCCAAGCAAATACAGTAATTGTCTTGTATTTATTCATTCCTCTGAAAAATATAAGAAACTAAGAAAATGAAATAATGGAAAAATGGGATAATGAAAAGTGCTATATATTCTGTATATGTATGGAAAACAGGCGAACAAAAACAAAAGGGGAAAAAATCGTGGTGATTAACACTGTGAAAATAACTACTGGTTAACTACAGATTTAAAATGGTCCATGTTCACCAAGTTATGGGAATTAAACTGTTAGGAAAGGAAATCCACCAATGGATAAATATGGAGTTTTAGCCTCCAAATCGTGGAATGGGATATGTCTAATGCGCATGTAACGGGAATATACTGCGTGTTATATGAGGACATTTCAAAGGGACCACCAATCAATATACGAAAACAAACATGGGCATGCACAGGAAACAAACATGGTTTAATTCATCTACTACCCTGACCCCTCCGAAAAAAGACTATAGCTAGTATTTCTTATCCCCTATCAAAATGACAAAAGCCATAAATTATAGACATACAACACTACCACGTTGTGGGAAACTTTGATTGCAGTTTCTTGGCTGGCTCCCCATTTCATATGAGGAATAAGTACATAGCTCTGTTTTGTCATTGGGATCAGGCTAGGTAGCTAAGCGGCTAAGTTTGTAGCTAACTGGAAGAGGAATCGGGAATGAAGCTTTGTCAAAAATTGTAAAAAACACATCATAACTTCAGAGCATAGACCTAGACTACCAGTGACTACCACCTTCTGCACATCGCTTTGGCAATGGCAAAGAAGATACGGAACCGACGGGAAGCGACGGACTCCGCGGTCCGAGGTCAAGCTCTGCCCGTCCGCCCGTCCTTCTCCAAAGTGCCCCACAGCAAGGCCAGAGCCGGATCCAGGATGGAGCTGTCCTGGCGATGGCATGATGGAGCTGCGGAGGGAATCCGTAGCTCAACCGTGGTGAGTGATCAGTTGGATAGTGCATTATATGTTATGTGTATATATACATATATATAATAATGTATTAATGTATAAGCAAATAAAGAAACAATGTAATTGATTGTTAGATTTTATCACATATTGTCAATACATAGAGAGAGAATACTAAAGTAAATGGATTGATACATCAATAAATAAAGTAAATAAATCAATAGATACAGATAAACTAGATAGATAAGAAACAAATAAACAAACAACTGGATTGTTGGATGGATTAGTACATTGATGGATAGGCAACCAAATATATTTACAGACATGCTCTCATCCTGGGGTGTCAAAACTACCATGAACATGATTTGGGTGGCATCACATCTACCTCAGTGTGGTTGCCGTGCCGTGCGTACATAGCTGACTTCGGATACCTCTTGGACAGGCTATCTGACCAGGGCTTGGTCAGCATACCAATGGGTTACCTTGCTGAAAACACAGCAAGGGGGACCTCTATGTTTTGCTGGTAATGTGACCATTGCATAGTGAGGATTCAATTCTACTGATGCTGAGAACCCCCTCAGTTGGCGATCCCAGGTGCATTTACATATTCCAAAATGGGTTGAATGGTACGACTTGTACTTGATCCTACTACGATTCGTAGATCATACGTGCACAATAGTTGATATTTAATTTGGCTGAACTATATAAATAATTCACTAATCTGAAATTTTTGGGATAGCTACCCCCTACCAATCACTAATCATCTTTCCAGTGAGGTCGCAGTGGGGTCGTTAATTGATCCAAATATTGTAGAACACTTTGTGTCATAGGGCGCTTGCCCGCTGATAGCCACCAAGTGGTACCCGCCAGTGGTGTCTGTTGGTTTTTAAACCCACTAACTTGAGTTCTATCTACCAGTAGCCTATCCCCCCACAAAGGCCTTTTAGCGATACCCAAAAAATAGAAAAGTAAACACTTACTAACAAAAATGATGGTCCCAATGGTAGTCTAGTACCTATTAAAGGATAAGTATCCAGTGGTTCCAGCATCAACCCTCAATGCCTGGGGTACCAAAAAGTGAGTGGTTCAAAGGTTCTCACCAACAAGGTGGTGCCCCACTTCATGAGCTAGTTCGTTGAAACAAGTAGGATACCATACATATAGTGTATGATAACTAGACCCACATAGTAATAAAACTACAAGGGTATAATTATATATATATATGGATATATCTTCATATCCAACATATACTAGGATAGTTAGTTAGTGATTCGAAACTAGAGATAAACAAACACCACAGCGCCAAGGCTCCGGGTACCGGCGCAAAATCTGCATCAGCAGCTCTGCGTCACCTGGGCCAATGATTTTACCCTGAAGGGTGTCATCAAACATCGCTGGGAAGGCCCCTGAAATCTCCTGTAAATGTAGGTTTTGACATGTTTTAACATTGTTAACATGTTTCTGGTTGGTGGTATACCTACCCCTCTGAAAAATATGAGTTCGTCAGTTGGGGTTATGAAATTCCCAATATATGGAAAAATAAAACTGATGTTCCAAACCACCAACCAGGTTTTCATTAGAAAATCATCTAAATATAGAAAGGCGTCACAAGTTCCAGCGTTTCTGCTGGCAGAAGTCATCCTGCAAGGTGGTGCCTCGCAGCTATGCTGCTCACCAGTGTTCCAAAAACATGTGGTTCCCTTCCCCAATATTAACCCATATTCAAGCCCCTATGGAACCGGCAAGCCCGTAATATTTGTCAGCAATTCAACCCCTATTGTTGGCTTGTAAAATTTCATCTATTTATTGGTAACCCATCTAGTTTCGCTATTTCACATCGTGGCCAAGCCGCTATGTTCCGGTATTACGATAATATGTCCATTGAAACCTTCATGTTTGGCCACTTTCCATTGCCATTTGGTGGTGTCTTGAAATAGGAGTACCCCCAAATCATCCATTTTAATGCTATTTTCCATTATAAACCATCCATTTGGGGGTATCCCCATGATGGAAACCACCATTTCCAGCGCCACCCCGTGGCCAAGCCACACTCTCTGGGTGTCTTCGGCGCCAGCACCGCAAAGCCAAACTGCTTCGCCACGGGCGCCGGCGACGCCGTGAGGCTTTGCAGCGTGGCGAGGCAGGCGCTCAACACGCGCTCGGCGGTGTGGAGGCGTAGGGCGGAGACCAGGACCTGCTGGGAGAAAACGGGTTCTATAAGGATTATAAGAGGAATGTTATATATATATATAGATTTATATATTTATGATACTTTTGGATATATTGGGACATATGTTGAGTATATAAAACTGGTTTCTCTCTCTCTCTCTCTCTCTCTCTGTCTCTCCATCGCCTATCTCGGGAGATCAGCAAATAGTTTTGAGTACAACATGGGATTGGATATTTTTGGAATATCAATGGGCATATGCTTCGGGAGTATTAACGATATATTTAACAAAAGAACATGCCCAATAGGTAGTGAAACACTAAGAACATGGTAATATGGAGATTGTTGGTTCTTAGGGTATATATAGTTGTTAGCTTGATGTTTGTTGGTTTGCATTAAATCGGGAATATACAGACTAAAACAAAACCATGCGCAATTCGGTTCCCACCATCAAAAATAGAGGTTTAATATGGTTTTAACCTTCCTGAAATGATGATAAATGATATAGCTGATAATCAAATTTCTGGGTAAACCGACTTGGTGTAGTTCTGGCACTGTTGATATGATGGAGATTTGCATTTTTACGAACAATAATTAAACAAATTCAACAAACAAAGGAAAATCATGATGATCATCAGAGCTGATTATTTCATAGATGAAACGGTGGCTTTCTGCGCCGTCTATCCAGATACCTACTATGCCGCTTCTAAGGTGTTTGCCGCATGGAATCAACGGACGGAAGCACGTTTGATGTAGGAATCACCTGAAACAGAATAGAAAAGTACCAGTCAAATGCCCATGACTATGAAGGAATATCTTTGTATGCCTAAACCTTTATCACATATATATATATATATATGTGTAGATATAGGTATAAATAATATATAGAGATAGATATATGACATATTCATCTCCAAATCTACCAGCTAAGTTTAGATGTACATACATATACAATATTTCCATAAATCTGGAAAATCACCATTTTGAATAGGTAAATCAACTATAAATCAACTAGTACAGATGTACACACACATATATATATAGATATTGTATATATATATAGATATTTTTTAAATATATATATTCAACATCATATATTAAATATATCATAGATTAAATCATATTATTATAGATTATTACATATATCAGATATTAAATATCTAGATATTTTATATAGATATTATATATATATATATACTATATATACAAATATAATATGTTTCACAACACATCGAGCCTCCGCCGCTCCCAGGCGCAACGCCACGGAGCCGTCGCTGCCCACCACCAGGCGGAGTGCCTGGGGTGGACCCGGGTGGCCGGGATTAGCTATGGAAACCACTGGAAAAATGGTGGTTTAATGGGATTTTAATGGGATTTAATGGGATTTTAATGGGATTTAATGGGATTTTAATGGGATTTTAATGGGATTTAATGGGATTTTAATGGGATTTAATGGGATTTACTATGATTTAATGGGATTTTAATGGGATTTTATAGTGATTCAATGGGATATTAATGGGATATACCCTCTGGTAAACTAACATAACTATGGGAAATCAGTATTTTTAATGGCTAAATCAATTATAAATGGCGATATGCCGATATTCTCATCTGGTTGGTGGGATACCTACCCCTCTCAAAAATGTGAGTTCGTCAGTTGGGAAGGATGACATCCCATATATTATGGAAAAAATGTTCCAAACCACCAACCAGTTATATCAAATGGTGAATATATCTCACTGTTTTTCATCATTGAATATATTGTTTCCAAAATTAAGACTGGTCATGACTGGTAATTTAAGCAAAAAAAACATGACACTTCAAAGATTGTTTTTTCACATGTCTAAGCATAAACATGGTAACAGGGCCACAAAAGGGCCCCCTTTCAATCAGCCCAAGGGACGTTGGCGGCCTTCTCTTGTACCGTTGCATTGCTGCCGTGCTGACGCATGGCCTTCAGGGGTCAATAGCTCTCACCCCCGTCTCACCGGCGACGTTTAAAAGTTTTGAGGCTAATAGCCATTACAGTTGCAGTACATCACACTACATCCAGCAGTTGTGGGTGAGGTGACCACTGCAACCATTGCAACCATTCCAGCAAACACAACTCCAACCACCTTTCGGTCAATCAGTGGATTCGCTCTGC
>Ga0126342_10023463_pt1 | contig 10090 bp, 9 predicted proteins | sample Cyp1metagenome_FD_92528 | JGI IMG/M metagenome (GOLD analysis project Ga0126342, IMG submission 92528) | Coral microbial communities from Lord Howe Island, Old Settlement Bay, Australia - Cyphastrea 1 metagenome | ecosystem: Host-associated > Invertebrates > Cnidaria > Coral ... | reverse complement strand
TATATATATATATATACATATACGCATATATAGATGTGCGTGTATGCATTTATGTGTTATTATATGCGTTTATATTTTGTTTTTTATTATATATATATGTGTGATTGTGAAAGGTGATATGTTAAAACCAAACATGAATCCCAAATCAACTTCCTCTTGTGTGGAAAGCTTCGGGGGTGGTCATCGCGAGGCTTTGCAGACACGGAAGACCCCTACCTTGCGGTATGTCGACATCTACACTCTTGGTGCTTCTATGCCTGAAGAGACGCTTCTCCGCAGACCTGCGGATGTAGGGATGTGGAAGAGCCAGTTTTCGGACCTTTTTTTCTCGGCCATGTGGCATCCACATATTCAACCCAGGGACACAAAGACTTTCGATGGCCAGTACTTTTATCTAGAACCACCTACCTCACTACCAGGTCACTACCATAAAGATTCAACTTTGGAATGCCATTTATGGTTTCATTGCTTCAAATCTCCAGGACGGTGCAGGGCCACGGAACGCAGATCCTTCAGCTTTGGACCTGGCAAGCTCTCTTAGGCCAGGGAAAAAAATGCCAGAGACATATGGTAAATCTATGGAAAGTCTATGGAAAATCTATGGCCCAATGGTACCAGATATTTGTACATATGGATAATCCAGGGAACATTTGGATCATGATGGATTATCATGGATTGTCATGGATTATCATATATTATCATGGATTATCCATATGTGCAGATTATCCAAATAAAGTCCAGATAAAATGAAGATGTTTGCAATGCTATGTGTCATCCTTTGCCCTTTGCAAACATATGCCATATGATAACTTTCGATGATTGGGGATATTGAAATGATGTTTTGCCATTTGTATACCTTGAAGAAATCACCTACTGTAAATATGAGCAAATATGCCAGATGGATCTATGGATGATCTCTATCATGTCCATGCACAGCATTTCATACATTCCATGGATACTCTGCATATCCCAAGCCCAAGCTCAGCTGCTGTCTCCGCTGGTCAGGTGGCTTCTGCCCCAGCTCCATAGCGAGACCAGAGAGCCAGGTTCAATTCGATGGACCTTTATGCTGGAAGACTTCGGCCCGGAACTCAGAGTAGAAAAACCTGGCGTATTTTTGGGGGTCAACTGGGTCAACATATTTCAGGCTGAAAGGTGTTGAAAGTCCCAAAAGGGCAACTTTGATGAGTAGATCTCATTAATCTGATGGATCTGATGGGTTTTGATGGGTTTCAGGGCCTCCATTTTCGCAAGGTGACAGACTTGGCGGAATGCAAAACATATTCCACGTACACGGGGTCCTCTTTCTGGCAGTGTTTGAACAGCACCTTGGAGGCAGATGAAGGTTGGAAGCTTCAGAAAGTGTCAGGACATCTTGGAAATCGAGACTTGTAAAGTGTGGAAAGTGGTGGAGTTTGACAGGTGAACAAAGATGTTCAGGGATTTGTGGGGCATTTTGTTGGAAGATGCTATAAGACGCGCCCCATGTGTGAAACATCCAAGGCCAACCATGCTCGCTCACCGTGGTCTCAACGCAAACACTGGCCACCACCAGCACAGTCACCACCACAACGATGGCCAGGTTTGAGCCCGTGGATGGCGGTGTTGGCCGTGCTTGCCGCGGCAGCAGTTCCAGTGACAACTCAGCTCAGTACTTCGATGTAGCCTGGCGGATTGGCCCCGCCTGCAGGGAATCTTTAGCCCCACATGGTGCCACTTCGGGGGACGAAACACACCACAGCTGGAAACAACTGGAAGCCAACCATTTTCAGCACACATCAGCACACATCAGCACACAAAATTACCAAAAGATACAAAAAGATGGTAGTAGTTACTGTACTGTAGTAGTTTACCAGCCATCACCATGGTTTTTCTGTCGTCTCAACAGCTGCGTCTCTCAGGTTGTGTCTGTCCCGACCTTGGACGAATGCAAGGAGCTGTGTACCATGAAGCAGGAGCCGCCCAAGCCAACAGCATCCAACCGCGCAGTCACACTGCAAGTCACACCTGCGTGGTGTTCCCAAAACTACACCATCAAAATTGTCAAAATCCATCAAAGATACAGAACAAAACAATGGGGTTCCCCGGATTTCCAGTGTAAGTTTGCCATAATTCACCTTTTCACTAAGCCGAGTCGACTTTGGACGTGTTGGTTTCCAGATCCCCGTCATGTCCCGTTCAACGTCAGGAGTGCGTGGGCGTGGAGTACAGTGGGGGTCGCTGTGAGCTGTGGACGCGACCAGAAGGCATTGAAGCGTCGATTCCCTTGGCGCCTTTGTGGCACTGAAATGATGGTGGAGGAATAGCAGCTGGAGGGTTCAAAGATGTATACAATATATACGGTAACTACCGTATGTATACCCAAAGTGGGATGAGGAGGATGAGGATCAGGATCAGGATCAGGATCAGGATCAGGATGATGATGATCATGATCATGATCATGATCATGATCATGATGATGATGATGATGATGATGCTGATGATGATGCTGATGCTGATGCTGCTGCTGCTGCTGGTGGTGGTGGTGGTGGTGATGATGATGATGATGATTCACTGACTCAGAATCTCACAATACATATACTTTTGGGGATGGGTTGAAAGTACCATCAGCAGTGGATTTTGATGGAATGATTATGATGTTTGGGCGTGTCAGTGTGTCTGAGAAGGGGCAGGGGTCCCAGTTTGTGCAACTTTTTCGTGGTGAATATCATGATTATCTTTGCCTGTACCATAATTACCCAAGTTTTGGCAAACTCGTTTACAAAAGCAATAGACAACGATAGAAGCCATCAGGACACCATATTTTCTTGCTATGCCATGTTTGCATGAAGATGCACCAAGGGTTGTTGGGTACAATCACTATATAGTAGGTAATCCAAATCCTTGTGGATGCCATCATACGCATCATATGCCATTTGTTCTGGATGATTTTGACTCCCTGACCCCTGGGGTCAAGACATACCCAGGACGGCTTCACTTGTTTGCGTTTGGTCCGAAACCTACCGAGCTCCACGATTTTGAGCGTCACAACGTGCCTCGACGAGGTATTTGCTGTGCGTCGGACTGGTGCATAAAAATGGCAGATTTTGGCAGCCAAGGACCAACACCATTTCGCCATATTTCTTCCCGGTGGATGGTGGAATTGACAGAGCCTGTCGTGGCGCGAGCTCTTCAGACAATTTACCCAGCAATTATTATGTGGTTGGAGGACGGGGCGGCCAGCGGCTGACCATATACTGGAGGGCGGCATTATATAAGTTCTACTTTTTAAACATGTTTTAACAATTTCAGCTGTTCAGATCCGGAACACTGCTTTTCTATGTTTTTCGCTTCCTGAGGGATTTATGAACTTGCAGATTGCCAAGAAGCCTGCCTTCAGGCACGCCGTGGCTGGTTGGACCATGAAATGATTCAACAACACCATAGTCAGCACCCCTCAGGATGATTGAAGTGAGTAAATGGATCAGCAATTTGCAACCATTTGTATCATTTATAATCCCTTCCTCCTAATACTAAACGCCCCCCCCTATTACTAACACGGCAGGTAGTTTTTAGTATTAGGGTGGTATTTATTATTAGGGAACCCTATTAATAAAATTAAACCCTTAATAATAAAAACTATTTTTTCCGATCTCAAAATCAATTAAAAATCTTTATATAACGCAATTAAAATATTGCCAAAATTGGATTTCGAAGCTTCCCCCTAATATTAGATTAAAACCCTTAATAATAATAAAAAAAAAACTAGTTTTTCCGATCTCAAAATCAATTCGCATTCTTTATATAACGCAATTAAAATATTGCCAAAATTGGATTTCGAAGCTTCCCCCTAATATTGAATTAAAACCCTTAATAATAAAAACTATTTTTTCCGATCTCAAAATCAATTAAATTTCTTTATATAACGCAATTAAAATATTGCCAAAATTGGATTTCGAAGCTTCCCCCTAATACTAAATTAAAACCCCTAATATAAAAAACTAAAAAAATCGTACGGACCCACAAATGGTAGGTTGATTTTTAAATTGGTTTCTAAAGGGGATCAATAAAAAGTCAAACTGGCCAATCTGAATTTTTCTGAAATTGGAGATGGACGCCTGTTTTTAGTATTTGGGGGACGTTTAGTATTAGGAGATTTAGGAGGAAGGGATTATCCAAGTCAATTCTAATGTGATCCAGTTCTCAGCCAATGTCGTCCCGGAGGCGCAGTTGTGCGTCGGGATTGAATTCAGTGCTGGTCGATGCGAAGTATGGACCCGCCCCAATGGAATTCAGGCCAGCATTGCTCCTCGTTTGCAGCTAGCTTTATCATGTTTTATCCAAGCTGATGGACAAAAATGTGTGCAGTTCCAGCGAAATCGTCATGAAATCGCCACGTCACCATGAAAAATCATGAAAAAATCTGGACCATCCAAATCCGCGAAATTCAGGAGTTGGATGGTTCAGGAATATCATTAAATGGAGCATCCATGGAAATCCCATCAAATATTATATCATTACATTACTAATAAAATATAATTGGGATCTCTCCATAGCATCAATGAATCAAATGGTCTGATGGTGCTCCACATGAGCTCCACCTAGGCCCTTGGGGGCTTCACGTGCATGCGCAACTCGACTGAAGGGTTTTTTGCACGTGCCCTGAACAGCTTGGGTTGGGTTGTTCCTATGGCATCTATGGGTGTCACCAGCAGAATTTTTGAAATTGGCAACTAAATGGGAAACTTTTATCTGGGCAGATGTGGGCATATCATTAAACTATCAAAGCTGCGTTCAGATTGAAGCAGGGGTTGGGCCCCTGATCATTGCTTGTACGTAGCAGTGTCCATTAATGTTCACTAGATTCCTGACCCTTACCGTTTAAGTCACCGGCTATGGATGTCCTTTTGATTGGTCAGATAGTGGAGGGGAAACCACCCATTGAACAGCAAATAGGTACAGTACCTTGTTTCAGTAAATGATGATAAATGGATGCAAATGGTATATCAAACTGGCACCACTGTTTCCCCCCTTTCAGGACATGGTGCTGATGGTTTTGTAGGGAAACAGGGACGCTTCAGTGCTGAGGCTACTCGATGGAGAACGATGCGGCACAGAAGCGAAGGCTATTTTTGGCCCCCAGGGAGCACAGTGGCTACTACGCATAGCAAATTTACAGGCAGGGCTGGCGTGAAATTGTTTTTTGGCGGCTTGAATGTAGCGCCAAGAAAAATGGCATATACTGGTGCCTTAACACCCCTTAACATTCAGCTGCACGAGTTCAGCTGCCTGAACTTTTACAGAATTCACCGGAGCCTTTGCTTCGCCTTCTAAAGGTACACCTGCATACCTTTAGGTGGAGGAAGGGACCAGTTGGTGATGGTGTGCTGTGCTGAGTGCCCAGCATCGCCCACAGTACAGAAAATTCAAGAAGTTTGAGTGCTCAAAGTGCAACACGCTATTGTATAGCAGGAGCTTATGTCACTCTGACACTCGAGCAGAGGCTTGGATTTTTTTGAGTAGGATTGCCAGGATGTTCCTTTGTGATCGCTGGAAATGATGAAAGATGGGTCCTTTGTCAGACTGCGCCACTATTGTTCATTTTCTTAGTAGATAATTGCTACACACTCCCACAACACCAGCAGTTGGCCTTGCTGAGGTAGTGAATGGCCGCAGCATTGGGCTGCAGGGAATTTTGTTGGCAACAGTTTTTCCCAATTGGATCTTCCAAGAGTTTCCAACACATCGCGGAACGTTTCTAGGACAGGCCCTTCAAGCAAGACAGCTTGCCCCGGGCCCTTGCAGCCATGGCACCTCCTCCACCTCCCACCAGGCCGCAGATTCCAGTGGATGTATTTGGATGTTACATGGGAGATGCTATGCAGTTATTAGATGTTATTAGTAGCAGATACCATAGATACCCCCTATATCCCCCTATAGTTTTCAAATAAACCAATCCGTTCCCAGTGTTTGATTTTCGTTACAGGGATGATTCCCAGTGGATGCGTTGCGTTTCGAGAGGCGCCTCAGAGATGCTGTTGCAAGGGAGAACATTGCAGAGCTGGTCGTTCCTCAGCGAAGCACCATTTTTGGCGACTGAACAGGCCACCATATGCCACCATGGTGTTCCATGATTTCCATGGTCCAGACTCATTTCCCCACCATAGGAATCATATGGAATCATAGGATATAGATGATCAGGGCAAGACCGTGTTCAAGACTCGAACAGCATCGTCCGAAGTGAGGGCTTGGTAGAGTCGTAGAGTCTTTTGGCCAGAATTGCAGTGACTTGTAGTGACTAGATATGCCGCGCACTAGTCCAAACCCACCAATCCAACATATGGAAACCCCAGATCATCCCATGTAGGGTCACGTATGGTAATGTGGTAAACCAATGTAAACCATGGTAAACCCAATGCCATAGACATCCATAGACCATCCCCAAAATTAAAATGACCAGAAATGGGAGGTGTAAACTAATATAAACCATTGACCATCCCCAATTGGTAGGTTTTATGGCAGCTAGGGTTTCCCACAATTTCCCGCATGTTTTTTTTTGATTTTGATATATGTTTTACATTTGTTTTACATTGTTTCACCATATTTTCCCTCATTGTTCAACAAGGAAAACGAGCCCCAGAAGCCCAAGGACCTTCAGCGCCGCGGCCTCATCAAGTCCAAGGAGTTCTCCGGGCACCATGACTTTGGACCCGAGGACGTTCAGGCAGGGTCCCAATGGTTGGATTGCCCAAAAATGGCAGGCAGTTAGCCCACCCAAAAGGATCAAAGGGCCACGTTTAAGGGTGAAAAACAATGGAAAATGATGGATAAACCCATGAAAAATCAATGATCAATGATGATGAATGGTGATATAAAGTTATAAAACATCAGACTGGGGGGTACATGTCTGATCATGTCTGCAGTTAAACGTCAAAGCCAGAAACTCGTTCATTAATTGCTGGCCTGTTGGTGGCTGCATCCCATTCTGGGCGGCTGTGATCCCGCATGATTCCCCGAAGCCGATCGGATGTCTAAGTCAACCCGATCCTTGGTTGACTTACAGAGGTAGTATGTAACCCCCTTGGCACATCATGAAACATCAAAAACTCCACATATTTACCATCCCATGTTGTATGACTAATCCCCAGATATTGCGGATTGCAAAATTTCTCCATAGATCACCATCCATAAATCACTGGAAATCCCTTGGTTCTTCCGCAGGTGGTGCTCTTCGATGTTTATTCGCTGGATAGCTTTGCCGCCTGCTGTGCCGCACGCAAAGCTTTGCCGCATGCTGAGTTCGAAGGCCATCATGGAAAGCATGGGATCTGCGCTGAAAACCGTTCAAAACAAATGGGGAAAACATGGGAAAACCATGGAAAGCCATAAACATATCAATATTTGCCAGGACAACATCATGAATTTTTGAAGAAACTGGATCCTTTGACCTTTGAACATGTAGTACATCTCGGCCACTCTACTTGCTTTCGGAGTACTCATGGATTTCGATGAAGAAATGTGATGAAATTTGGAGGAGTCACCAGAAGTGGCTGCGGAGAGAATTTGAACGTGGAAGTGCGGGACAAGGCTTGGTTATTTCCCAATGGCTGTCAAGCTGCGGCCCATGATCACACAAGCTCGATCAAACTGGATCGTGTTGGGTGGGAAAAAATCAGGAATTCTAGGCCATTTGGTGGAAAACATGCTCATGAAGATCATGAAGGTTTGCTATGTTTGCTCAAAAATGAAGAGTTTATCTCAGTTCTTAGGGTCCAAACATGGTCCAAATGCTACAGCAACAGGCCAGGTTTTCAGTTTTGGGGTCGTTCCTCAGGTAATCGCATTGCTCGGAGTGTGCTGGGACTATGATGATATGAGGAACTTGAGCCTTGGATCAACTTGGATCAACTTGGATGACCTGATGGATGGAGGCCTTTTTAACCAGATGTGTTGAAGAAATTTGAAGAATTACGGTAAACACTGATTTTACCACAGTTTGGTTGTCTGATGTTGATGTATTTGGATGTTTGGTTGTCGTTGGTGAACCTAGAGCTTGCCCAGTTGTTCCGTTTGAATTCCATTTGAATCTGATCTGACTTGGAAGTCCATGGCACGTGCGGATTCATTGCTGCCGCTGCGGAAACTCGCTATTCAGCTCAAGCCTGACAGTCGCGCCAGCGGGAGTAGCAACAGCGGCAGTTTCGGAAGCTCGGCTGCTAGTGAACCCAGTTTGGTGTTGAGATCTTACAGAGATCAGTGCCAGGTTTTGACAGTCAATGGCGAAATGATTGTAACAGACCATACAGACCTGGCTTGTGCTCTGAACAGATTGTTGATGACGCTCAGGATGCATGTCAAATAATTGGGCTTTGCAGCAGGCAAGACACGGCCTCTTGTACATTCCTTTCCTCCAGTGAATTAATATGCTGTAAAACCCAATAATAAACCATCCCCGCTCGAGGTCTATGATTGCTATATACATCTATATACTATACCTCTAGGTTCATTATTGGGTTTACCACATTAAGTTCTTATAGATTATGTTCTGAGATTTCCAGATTCTGAAAGTTCAAACTCGATGCATCGTACCGAGCCGCATCGTACCATGGATGAATTTTGCTGCGAGCAGCGCAGGCCTTAAAGGGTGGCAATCCATCCGACATCGGGCATGACAACTCGCATCTTGGTGAGATGATGGTTGCTGAAATCACTTGAAACCTTGGAGTTGACATGGAATGTTTCCCCAATTTCTGGCCACTGGCTATGCCATAGCGATTGTTACCAATAACCTGGCCTGGTGCACCTGTTGATAATCTCATACCATCCCAAAAATCACAAATGGGTTGTATAACTTATAAACCATCCCCATCCATTCCCCATCCGTAGAAAAACGATGAAAAACGACTTGTTCCATTGGTTTCCATCTGTCGTGGGAGCTCAGGATGTTCACCTCCCTCTTGGACCGCTTGCGGGAGGAGCATGAACTTCAAGTCTCCTCCTTGACGACCACCATCAAGGACTTGGACGAGGCCTTGCGAAAAGCTGGTGGTTCCTTGGCTCCAAAGTGTGATGGAACCGTGAACCAGTGGTGAGCAATGCCGACGCTCGCATTCCGAGATGTTCGTTGGGTTTCTGGGTTTGTGAAGGTTCGAATCCAAAAGATCATGAAAGCTAGGTTGCTAGCTGGAGTTGGATTTGCTTTAGCAATGAATTGGGGGCAGACTGGATACAACCTCCATGATTATCATGTCGAACTGGGTCTTGGGCCCCGACATTCGGCATCCCCCTCTGCAGGGGTGGGGGCTCAAACTCCGCTGCGTCCATCCCGCTCAGTTTTATTTGCGACGTTCGCATGCCCACGCATACAGATATATAAGTTATAAGATGATTTTCACATAATTTCACCGTGAGTCTTGTGAATGTAATGCAATGTAATGTTGACAAACACAGCAGTCGAACACATGCTATGCATCCAGAAGCACCGATATGAACGCTATTTAACGCATAAAGTGGTCATGGGTGATACCTTCACGCCACAAGATTTGGTGAAGGTATGAGACGGGATGGAACGCCGCCACACACAGCAGTCCAATAGACGCCACGTATCCTGAAGCATTGAGAAGGACGCCATTGGAGACATAAAATTGTCATGGGTGATACCTGCGCGCTGCAAGAGTTGGTGAAGGCATCAAACGAACTGGAACTCAGCCAAACATAACACTCCAACAATACAGGCCATACACACCGAAGCACTGAAGCACTGAGACAAATGCCATTGGATACAAATGATTGTCATGGATGATACCTGCACGCAGGAGGATTTGGTGAAGGTATCAAACAGGAGAGAACTCAGCCAAGCACAGCAGTCAAAAACATGCTATGCATGAGGAAGCACCAAGATGAACGCCATACTCTACTCCACTCTAGTCTAATCTATAATCAACATATAATATATTATATATATATATATATATCTATCTATCGATAATGTTGGTGTATAGGGTGTACCTAGGATCTGTTCCTCTTAGGTAGCATGATTCATGTTCATGTACCGCAGCCCTTTTTGGTTTACCTTTGAAGCAGAGCGCTGAGGAGAAAAGGTGCGCTGGGC
>Ga0126342_10023462_pt1 | contig 10090 bp, 8 predicted proteins | sample Cyp1metagenome_FD_92528 | JGI IMG/M metagenome (GOLD analysis project Ga0126342, IMG submission 92528) | Coral microbial communities from Lord Howe Island, Old Settlement Bay, Australia - Cyphastrea 1 metagenome | ecosystem: Host-associated > Invertebrates > Cnidaria > Coral ... | reverse complement strand
TGTGTATATACTTAATTATAAATATACATGCATATATATATATATATATATATATATAATTATATATACATACATATATATATATATATGTATGTATATATATATATATATGTGTGTGTGTATGTGCTTATATACATATATATCCTGAAGATTATCCTGAAGATTCATTTTCCTGGAAAATGTCAGGAGTTTCCGCTTTCCGGTGATTTCAGGTCCAGTGTTTCATGTCATGTCACAGCGCGACACTGCCAAGTGGGGCCATCCCCAAACCCTGGGAATCTGAACATGTTAGCTCCGTCATTTTGGTTTTTGCTGATACTTGCGGGAGTTGGCGGAATTTTGCGGGTAATTTCCAACGTTTTCGGTTGCAGCTTTGACTTTGCTCAACTCAACCCTCAAACCTTGAACAAATTACCCTGCACATCCAATTGCTTTTCCAAAAACAAGGAGTTTTAGGAGTTTCAGGTGTTTGATGTCAAATCCATCGTTTTCAGAGAAAAGCAGGTAAACACAGAGAACTCAGGAATTACCAGGATTTTGAATCTCCAGATATGCAGATAATATTGATTATTGCCACTTATTCTGTTGGATGCACATCCAAGATATTCAAGTAGCAGGTGTCAATGTGGATTCAATGATCTGAGGTATTGCGACGGATCGCACGCAAAGTACAACAAGGAGAAGCAACCGGGAGCGGGAGGGATCAAACAACAATGATGATGAATATAGTGTGTGAATTATGTGGAATATGAAACTGTATCAAGTATCAATGATCATCAATATTCAATATTACAATGATATATGATTACATTTCGGAATTGTTCCAATTTGTTCAGTCTTCATCCACTTTGATCCGACTGTGGATTCAAGTCATCACTACTTTCTGTCCTTGTTTTTTGGTACATCTCCAGGCTTTGAGATGTTGAAACATCACCTCAAACATCCTCAAACTTTGGCTCGGTCAGCTGATACATTTGCTTGTTGTTCTGAGTTTGGGCAGGAGTGCTGCGACAACACTGGGCCCTTGGTGATCAACGCTTGAGGTGAGCAGTCGTAGTGGGTTTGGTGGCTTTGATGGTGTATTGCTGGTCAACACACACATTGATAGCAGAAAAATGGATAGTTTCGGATAGATAAATCATGTCTTCATGTTATAAATAAATAAATATATATATATATAGGTAGATAGATAGATTGGATGGATGGATAGGTAGATAGATAGATAGATAGATGGCTAGCTAGCCAGCTAGCTACCGTAGGTAGGTAGGTGGGTAGGTAGGTAGGTAGGTAGGTAGGTAGATATATAGATAGACAGATAGATGAATGTAGTGCCGTATAGTTGCAGATATGTATAGTTTAGTTTTTGTTCTAATGTATAAACATGCGTGATTTATGTTTACATGTGTTTGTGTGCAAGCGCATGTATTGCTTGATGCATATAGATTTTGGATCACATTCAGGAATCTCCTGTGAGGGCTCTGTCCAACCTGTCAAACAGTCTCGCTAATGTTGCTCGCTGTGCTTGTCAGGGACGTCCATTTTAGTGGCCTTTGTCTGTCGGCCGTGACTGCTGCAAATTCCCCGAAGAAGAGGCTGCCAGTTGGTGCATTTTTTTAATTCAAACAGCAAAAAGTCCCAAGTTCAACCTGGGCCCAATCCAAGACCTCCATGGGCAGCCCTCCAAACTGCAGTGGGCCGACTAACATGGACATTGAGGAGCCCAATTTGTGAGAATAGTCTTGCTTGCATTTAAGGAATCTCCTGTTAAAGGCTCTCCTTTCCTTTTGGTTTGTCCTTATTTGTCCTCTTGTGGTCCCCCCCTTGGCGCTGGGACGTGCAAAAGAATCTCCTTCTGGTGGATCCCCATGTCAAACCGTCTCCCTGCTGTCGCCCGTTGTGCTTGTCAGGGACGTACATGATAGCAGACTTGTCCATGGGTCGGTCATGCAACTTCCCCATGCACATTTCCAAAGCAAGAGGCTGCCAGTTTTGCATAATTTCCCCTCATAGAAATGGTTAAAACATTTTCAAAAAGTCACAACCTCAGCTCGGACCCAATCTCAGACATCCAAAGCTTTCATTTTGGTGAGCTGCGGTGGTGTTAGCAACAACAAATATGAAACTTGTGCAGCGTCCATGTTGGTGGACACTTGTTAGCTACATTTTGGAGGGCAGCGTCCTTGTTAGCTAAATCTTGTTTTTTTACCAGATGCATGTCCATGTTAGTCGAACGTTTTTTTTTGCCTCCACGTCCATGTTAGTGAAGGGGAGAGTATATAAGCTATGAACCGTCTTCACCACCTCTAGTAACGTTTTTGGTTGCGGAACTTGAAGTAGCTTGAGCTGTTGTTGGCTGCAATGATGCCAAAATAAGTTGTGTTTTTCGCCCCTATGCCACATGTTGCAAAAGGAAGCCTAGCCTGCAGGCAAGACGTGCTGGACAAAGCCTTAACGTGGTGCGATCGCGCGATGATTTGAAGGGTTGCGTAGAAGCTACCAGACATTGCACCAGCTACAGATGCACCCATCGCCATGGTTTGTTTCTAGTATATTTATGTATATTTCCTAATGATCCTAATGGTGTCCAAAAAATCCACTGCTTGTATCGCCGAAAAAGTGTCCAAATCTTCCTTTAATGGTAATGACTAACAGTTTGCGAACTGGAAAATCAACATATCTAAAAGGTAAATTTGTTCATCTATTTAAATGGCCCATGGCTTTAGTTTACAAACTACTAAGTCCAGCTCATATTGCGAGAACACCACTGGATGGATAGTCTTGAGAGAGTGCCTGAAGCAGTGATAGGGGCATTTGCCAAAGGATTTAATACATACGCATATATATATATGTGCGTGTTTATGTAAAGTCATACACACACATATATATATATATATTATTATAGACTTGTATATCAATATTTAATCATATTTATATTTCAATATATATATATATAGATATGTATATGTATATTTATATATATATATATATATTCACGTACATACATATGTATATATATATATCCAACATTATCGCTTCACAAGTCGGATGCAAATCCAACTGAACAATCTGAATTTTGGTTTGGTTGCTGTGGGTTTTTGAGCAAATACTGTGCGTGTTTGTGTGTTGTTTCAGATGTTAGATCATATATGTACTGTATAGGCTATAGGCATGCTCACATGTATCCTACGGCCTGCCCTGCATCTTCAGAGATTGGTTGCTACCCAGCGCAGTTGCTATGCATGGTATCCCTTTTGTGACACATCTCAAAATCAGTTTGGGACCTACATGTGCACACCGTTTCTGGTCCTAACCTCGAAGCTCATCATAACTCTTGTTTTTACTTATCTAACTTCATTCATCTCATTTTCCTGAGCGGATGCATCATGGTCCACCGCCGATGTTGACCTCCTAAGCCCGCCGGCTGCGTGTTTCGTCGCCTTCCACTGCCGACCACGGACCGCCGTGATGAACGCAGTGGTGCCGATTGGCTTGGCTTCGCACATCTAATCACACGTCAAGTTGGGTGAACTTTGGCGCGGTAAACCCCATAGAGAGAGAGAGAGAGAAAGAAAAAACATATCCCAGTGTCCCATTTTCCAAAGTTTAACAGTTTAACATTTTTGGAGGTGAAACCATGGGTAGTTCCCATATGTCAAATGGGGGTTGTGGCTACTTTGAAATGAGGAGTTGGCATTTGGTTTGCCACAACAGATATGACAACCTCGGACCGTGACAACTTCAGCAAGTATGAGGCTTAGCAAGAGTAGCCGGGTAGGCAGGGCAAATCAAGTTTTTTTTTTCACTTTGTTGATTTTAGACAAATGTGGATAAATTGTAATTATCGACCTCATTACGAAATCACTAGAAATGACGGGAATTGTAGGGGAAACTATCCCCAATGGTGGAACTTTTCAGGTTGTTGAATAATTTTAAGTTATTTAAAAAAATGCCTAGAAGATTCTAGAAGACATATCATATTACATATATTAGTTGGTTAGTTTATATTACATCAAATTCCCACATATCCCCATTATCCTATTTTTGTTGGCTAATGATGGTTCATATAGCCGCGAAAGGTGTGAAGAGATGCCACAGCCGTTTGCTTCAATCCGCAGAGAAAAAAAAGTTGCTTCTGAAAACAATGAAAAAGCACCCGCCCCCCTGTGGGTTGCAGTTGGTAGGATGTTAATGGGCAATGGGTATAACAGTGGAAACAACGCACCATAAGTTGGGATATGACCCCTATCACTACGGGTTATTTACAACCACTTACACCTGGAACTGCACCCCAAAGTACCCCCTCACTTTTGGCGTCATAGGGATACTGATGATTAACCGTGATTAACCAGTGGATGGAATGGGTTACTTTTTTTTTTTGGACAAAGCAAACTCGGAACTTTCGATGAGATGGCTCATGATAGCTATATGGCTATGGATCAATACCTATTAATACCATTTTTAGTGGGATGAACATCCATTTACCAGCTATTTTGATGTTCACCAGGGGTACAAGGTTTTGACACACTGCCATATGAATTGAGATTGGTGGTTTGATCCCGACTGTACATGGGTGTGCATATATATATACTGTATATATATATATATATATATATATATGTGAACATATATATATATGATAATATGTACATATATACAGATAAAGGTGTAATCTTGTTTATGTTATTACTACAATTAATGTATGGCATGTGCTGCACATTTTGTTGATATCCTCATGGCCGATGATTCATCAGATCATGGCTTTGCTGGGCCTGAAGTCTCTGTGCCAAAGCCTGAAGTCGGGTCGTGACATGCTTACTCTTACATATCCGATATGCTCCATGTATGGAACATTTACCAACATGTGCCAAAAAAATCACCCAAATGTAGGTAAATATACTATACATGGAGCATATGGGTATGTTGGAGTGTGAAAACCGTTCAAAAGTTGGCTGCAATTTGTTGAGACCCAATGGTTTGCCAACCTGAAGAATCCTCTGACTGCAATGTGGATCATGGGAAGCACTGCCGCCCCCCGCCCCCCCCCCAAAAAAAAATGTGGTTACGTCTATCTACTAGCAAGTTTTTTGGTATCATATATATATATATACCTCTTTCTTTCTTCGTGACATACTATGATCACTGGAAATTTGGAATGTAACCAAACAAACACATTTCATTCAGCTGCAATTTCAGTTTAACTTCATGGATGTAGAAAAAACATCATCCAATTTCATCTGTTGTCCATAGAAATTCTGCTTGGTGGTTTGGAACATGGCTTTATTTTTCCATATATTGGGAATGTCATCATCCCAACTGACGAACTCCATCATTTTTCAGAGGGGTAGGTCATTCACCGTCCGTAGAAATTGAAGATATCCCTTTGGTCATTTATCATAGCTATTTAAAATGGTGATTTATAGTGGATTTACCCATTAAAAATTGTGATTTTCCATAGCTATGTTATATCAGAGGGTATCCCTTCTGGTCATTTCTATTCAAAAAAAGAACCGGTTGCCTATTGGTCGTTTCTCCGCTGGGAACTCGGGCTCAGATCCAGGAGTCTGAGTAGGGAAGTCATGGAAAACAGCTAGTATATATATATTATAATAATTCATCGCTATTAAAGGTGGAACTTTAAATGTTCAATCTGATATTGTGTACATTTACACCAAAAATCAACATGTATGCTGATACTGCGGAGAGTTTCAGGTACATAGATGCCCTGAACATTTGCTTGTGTCATTGGAGTCGTTGGAAAGACCTTGGATTGCCATTTTGCTGCCAGTTCCCAACAAACGAATCACCAATATGGCAACTCGACTGCATGAGGATCTGACAGTGTTAGACCAGTCAACCTGGTTGCTGCAATTTAGTTGTACCAATTTGTACAACTTGGATGATACCCTGGATACCCTCTGGTAATTTAACATAGCTATGGACAATTATCATATAAATAGTTAGATCCTCCATAAATGGACCATCTTCCATAGCTATGTCAAATTGCCGGACAGTATATTGATGAATCCAAAAACTATAAAGGTAGGAACATCGCCCTTAAAGTTAAGGGCCTGGAGATGACGGGGTGTCTCTGCGGAAAGCGCACTTAGCTTATTTGAGGGTTTTCCTTAATGGGGTACCCAAAATGGATGGTTTATAATTTAAATAGAAAATCCGATTAAAATGGATGATTTGGGGGTAACCCCATTCTAGGAAGCCACCAAATGTACAACATAATTAGTAGTCTAGCAATGTTTAGCAACTTTGCTGTTTACATTCTTTGTTTCTTATGCTTTTGGAAAGCAACAATGTTAACAAGCCGTCCAAGCCGCCCTCAATTCAGATTACGTATAATATGCGCATGCTTGCAAAGCAGAAACAAACCATAGAACATGGTCCATTCAGTTCGATGATTTACCTCACATGTTGATTTTGCATAGCAAACTCTTAGTTTACCAGAGGATAAGCCGCCCCCAACTCTTGTTATGCATATGATCAACGATTGTCATGTGTACTGTTTGCATAGCTATATATATACAATATATATTGGGGGGTCTGTGAAGCTCATTTCTGAGGAAGGGAATTCTTGGAAATTCATGTTATACAATGATTATTTTTTCGGGGGGGTGGGTCCTGGAATAGCTCTATTCAATCTGACACCATTTGCAAACCCGTTATGCTTGAGACATTTTAGGGTGGTCCTGCAGTTAAGAATATCTAAGGACACTGTCCTTCCTAGGTTGGGTGATTGGGAAAATTATGTTTTAGGAAATAGGTTGGGTGATTAGCCAATTGTTAATAATTTTCCCTTGTCATAAACATTGTTTTTTGTTCCAACACGAAGCCGATCTAAGCACCCTCAGGGTAAACCAACTTAACACACAAACTGAGGCAACAAAATCCGTGTTTTAGTGGTTAAATCAGGATCAATCCCAATGTGTTCCATGGTTCAACTACCATTCTTATTGGATTAATCTCACTGTGCGAATTCATGGTGAACAACCACCATGTTCCATCCCACAAAAATCTGAACTTGGGGGGTGTGGTTCCACGATTTTTTCTGGGTTGGATTTCACCATATTTGTAGGTTTTTGTGGGGATTATATTTATATTAATTATATCATATATATATATATATATCCGATAGTAATGCCCATAGTTATTAATCCCATAGTTATAGATCATTAAAAATCCCATAATAATCCCAAAGTTTCACTATAATAACCCCATAGTAATCCCATAGTTAAATAGATCATGATAAATCCCATAGTAAAGTAATACTCAATGACTCAATGGTAAAGTTTCACTTTCCACTTTGATCTTTGGAGCATGTTTTCGCCTGGCAGGTGATCATGTCCGTCGAACCTGGTTGGACCTGCTGGAACGGCCTGGCGGACATGACCTGTTTGAAAGGCCGGGGCGGATGCGGCCGGAGAGATATGACCGGGCCATTGTTTAGTGGCTTAGGGGAGCCAAAACCCAGGGTTTCAAGGGGATATGATGGGAATATAACATATAACTATGCAATACTATATATATATATATGTATATCTATACACATTATTTATATGCAGAAAAAGGGATCGATGGATTGGTTTTGCTGGGAACATTTGCAGCAAAATTGTTTTTTCCTTCGCATAGAGAGGTTTTCTGTGGAGTTTTGCCGTTTTGAAAAATCCCGAGATGGAGAGTTTAACCCTCAGGATCGAGGGCTGCATATGGCTATCGCTTAGGTCTAGGTCCCTTAGGGATTGGCGCTAGCTATCGTTGTCTGTCTTTTGAGTTTTATTGTTTGACCACCCTCAGAAATAGAAAAAAAAACCAATGTCCAATTTATCCTTGCTTATATTACCCCAAACCCGATGATTTACAATGATTTTCCTGTAGAGGGACTCGTACCATCTATTGCCCCATGCTCAGACACATCCAGATAAATATTGGTGAAAATCCCGGGTGTGACCAAACAGTGGGGTCAATCTGCAACCCTTGTGCTTATGATCCCAGCAAAAACCGTTTCGTCTTCCTGCGTGCCACTGGGCATAGAGAGAGAGAGAGAGAGCGAAACACAGTGACATTCTGCCGGAAATTCCCTCTGGTAATCAAGCAATTCTTCACCAATGTTTTATCAATGTTCAATAATGCCAATTTTCATGCTGGAGATGTTTGGGCCCCTTACCTCCCAAAAAAATGATGCAATGTGAAAGAAACATGCTGGGCTGGAAGGGGGTCGAACAAAAAAAAATCAGGACCAATTCCCATTCTGAACTGTTGGCACTGGGTCGAAATTGCCCCCATGTGTTGATTATTTCCAAGTGACAGAAGTTCTGTCATTGGATGATTTTGGTGGCTGTGGAGGCATTCTGCTGGACAGTCACATGCCGAAGCGTGTGAGTTTGATCCCAGCCCTTCTGCGTCAAGCGCGTTCTCAAACCTTTCGCTTTGACCCTGGGCGAAGTTTTTTCGGTGGGTCTCCTAAAGACCCTGGAATGAAGCCCGTAAGGGATGCAGTTGTTGGATGTACAATATCACTGAGGATGGATGGATTGCAGCGGTGCACTAGTTTTCTGACAGATCCTCTTCTGACCATAGGTTCTTCTTTAGATGGAGCCATAGTTTCCAGATACAATTGACTTGAGTAGCTGCTCTTGAAGACTCTGGACTCCCGTATATTTGCGGAGAAAGCGACCAGATATTTGTCTTCAACATACGTCTTCAACAAGAAGATTAAGAAATTGGATGTTGATGATGGTGACCACGATGACGATGCTGCTAATGCTGCTGTTGATGCTGATTCTTTAGAAAATAGCAACAACTGTGGGTTACCATGGCTCCAGATATCTCCAGCCATGGGCCCAAGGCGGATGGTGTGCAAAGCTTCTTCGGCACCGGTCGCGTCACACGCGGCATTGATGTCGAAGATCGCTACTGCTTTCTTCCAGGCCAAGCCTAGGGCAACGGACACGGGAGCCGCGAAGAATGGGATCATGGGTCGATGGGTGTAAACCACCATGCTGGGGTGCGGATCCATGGTGATATCTGGTGATTATACGAACCAACTGAACCCTGCCTTTAGGGTACCAGATGATGTGACATGATGTAACTAATTACTTGCGATATGATGGCAAGTTCTCAATTAGCTTTAAAGCGCAATTATCCTCACCACAATACATCCAAACCAAGTTTGTAGGTTTTGTAGTCTAAACCTATTTTCCTTACCTAGTTGCGATCAACAAACCACTTTGCTGTCTTTGATCATCTTTGATGCCGCATTTTGCCCTGATTGGTTGCCATCCCTTCTTTTGACTCAACACGGAGATACACAGAGTATATCCACTAGAAATGCACTAGACTCATGTCATCCTTTATGATTTGCATTATAGATGATATGATATTATGTTATAGTATGTTTTGATATAGTTTATGGATGCTTATTATAGCATTGATTGTGAAATGTTTGATATTTTAAATATAAATATTATATATTATTACATTATATTATTATTATATTACACTATAATATATTACATTATATTATATTACATTATATTATACTACATTATATTTTATTATATTATATATTCTGTTCTACGTATTACCATGAGGAAAGTCAAATAGAAGAATGGATATTGAATATCTACTGCATCTATTCATCCTCAAAAGATATGTTGCTGATCCTTGGTATGAAGTAGATTCCTTGCCAGGAGAACCGCTGGGCAAGGGCAGCTTCGGAGTCACTTGGTGGACTCGAGAAGTCCGACAATATCAGAAATTGTGAGATTATATAGGATCTATGTATACTTAAATCTATCTATCCATCAATCAATATCTATCTATCTATCTATCTATCCATCTATCTATTTGATAATCTATGTATCTGTGTATCTATTTTTGTCTATCCATCCATCCATTCATCTATCTATCTATCTATCTACCTATCTATCTATCTATCTATCTATCCGTCCATCCATCCATCCATCTATCTTATCTATCCTATCTATCCTATCTATCCTATCTATCCTATCTATCCTATCTATCCTATCTATCCTATCTATCCTATCTATCCTATCTATCCTATCTATCCTATCTATCCTAT
>Ga0126342_10023461_pt1 | contig 10090 bp, 11 predicted proteins | sample Cyp1metagenome_FD_92528 | JGI IMG/M metagenome (GOLD analysis project Ga0126342, IMG submission 92528) | Coral microbial communities from Lord Howe Island, Old Settlement Bay, Australia - Cyphastrea 1 metagenome | ecosystem: Host-associated > Invertebrates > Cnidaria > Coral ... | reverse complement strand
ATAGGTGGATTTAGGGATGGCATAGGTAAATCTGGGGATGGCATAGGTGGATTTAGGGATGGCATAGGTAAATCTGGGGATGGCATAGGTGGATTTAGGGATGGCATAGGTAAATCTGGGGATGGCATAGGTGGGTTTCTCAATTGCCTTATGTATTGGCTTTACCATTGCTGGGGTCTGGCTTTATAGATAAATTCTTTCAGAATTTATCTTAAAGTTCCATCTCATAGGTATTAGCGATACAATGGGCTTTTGAATGAGGAGGGGTATATAGGTTGTTGTTATGATTTATGGTAAGGCTTGTTTTATAGTCTATTGTATTGTTTAGGTTGTTTTGTTTTTTCTTTGTTATATGTGTTTGTTATGGTTTATATTATTGTTTTCTATAATGTGTTGCTCCCCTGTCTTTAGTATTTACCCCATAGAATTTTGTTGTATCATAATCTGGGCGGGTAGATAGGAAAGACGGGGGAGCAACAGTCTAACTATAATATAGAGAGAGACACATGAATAGATTTATAAGTAGCATCCCACACACATACAACGGTGAAATTGTTAGTACCTGTTGGCGATAAATCCACCATGTTGAAACACACCCAAATAGCAAGCTATAATAGATATAGATATAAATGGCGTTATAATAATAATAAGCTATAACAATAGATCTTATTATTATATAATAGCAAGCTATATATATAATAATAATAATGATAATAATAATAATAATAATATCATCATATATCCCCGTTATAATCGTCAAACTTAAACTATATAAAGGCCCATAGCCGGTGGGTGGTTTCTGCCGGATCAATTTTTATCATCCCAAAACAGTAGGGTTGAACATTACCCTCAGGTAAACATACAAACAACTATGGAAAATCACTATCTTTAAGTTCGGTAAATCAACGAACTAAATGGGCCATGTTCAATAGCAAACTGTTAATTGCCAGAGGGTAATTCCTATTAATACCCCCATTTTGGCTGGTGAATTCCCAGTAAAATCACCATTAAATCACTATTAAATCACCATTAAATGACCAAATTCCTAGTAAATCACCATTCAAATACCAGTATTTGAAATCACCCGGCAGTTTTTCGATGTGGTTTTTCCAGCATCGAGATGTCCGGATGAACATCGATCGGCTTTGGGCCAAGGCGGCCAAGACATGCCAAGACGCTGCCGGCTTCGGCGGCCTTTCCCAGCTTCAAGATGGTCGTCATCAAAAACAAACTCCTAGGACCAGGAAGCTGAACCCCCGTTGTGATCCTTGGGAAGAACCTGGAAAAATCGACTAATTGAGACCTGGAAAATCGGGATTACATAGAATCTATTACATGTCCTAGAGTCCAAGAAAAAAATGGAGTTAACTCTAACATCTCCAACTTAAGAATATGAAATCAAGACAAAGATCATCTCCGAATCTCAGATGCTGGATGGGATTGAAACAACGATATTCAAGAACAATTCTCTGGTTGGTGGTTTCAACCCCTCTGAAAATATTAGTCAGTTGGGATGATTGTTCCCAATATATGCAAAAATAAACAATGTTTCAAACCGCCAACCAGTTCTGAGAGCACCAGGTCCAGGTCTGCTTCTGCTGATCCCGGCGTGCGGAGGCGTCAGGTAATTCCCATAGCCATCGCCCTAGAGCCCTTTGAAATGGGCGGCCAAATCGCACCTATGGAGGGCTACCCTCTGGTAATGACTAACAGTTTGCTATTGAAAATGGTCCATAGAAATAGCGGATTTACCCATTGAAAATGGTGATTTTCCATAGTTTTTTGTATGTTTAGCAAAGGGTAACACATCATTGGGGTGTGGAGAAATGAAATTCTCCACAATCGTTTCGTGAGAAGGATAGCCCAATCGACGAACTTGCTTGACAATCTGACAAAGGATGTCTCAGCAACGCTTTGTTTTGCCATTCCAGTACTATTACATATACTATTACTACTATCTGTCGGGCTAAATCTGTTTGGAGCATGAAATGTTTGACCTTTCTTTCCGTGTTGAAACCCGGTTCGAATAAGAGATCGGTTTCACACCAAACTTGTCGACCCCCCAAGCCCTGTCAGGTTCGGTATTCATGACCAAAAATACATGGACAATTCTTGAGCTTATTCATGTTCAATTTGGGTAGCCTCTGTTAATCAAACATGGCTATTTTAAAAAAAACTATATAATATATAAATGGAAGTCTTGTAGACTGGGAAACTCATCCATACATATCTATACTATAGAGGGTTCCATTGCCACGTTTGTTTACTGGAGGGCATCTAGGAACTTAAAACAGATGCCGCATCATATTCCCCATAGATTCCCACAAAGGGAACTTGGCAGCCAAATCATCAGCAATCCAGGAATTTTCACGACTTACTGGTGCCTAGTAGGGAATGGATGGGAATGGGAGAATGGGATGATTACTACTAGTGATGAAATGGATCATTCCCGAACATTCTCTGCGCAAAACGCATTAAAACGCACCAGTTTCGGCCGAAAGTTCGGCCAAGTTTCAATTTGGGATGAGAGGAACCCAAATACCACAGCAGCTTTGGCCATGATGTCACCCAACTCATCAATGTTCCTGGCATTGCTCTGCCTATTGTTGTTGCCCGGGAGCCGGGAGCGCAACAAGAAGTCAAACAAAATACATGAAATTCATTGGTTGCTTACAGCATGGTGAGGCCAATCACATAGCTGATGAAAATTCAGAGCCAGTAGTTTTCTATAGTTTCAACTCGCTCTGAACATTAAAATAATCTAGGAGTATCATCCTCCCTTTTGTGACCGAAACTTCCAAGACAATCTTGAAACCACAAAACATGCAATATTCTGCCTGTCCTTTTTGCAGGTACAGACAAGTTCTCAACCCCTTCCAAAAAATGCAAAGATACCACTCGTTCAATTCGAGAATTCCAAGCCAGAGCCAAGAACAGCTCGGTGACCCCCCAACAATGTTTGGGTTTATTGAGGGTTTATTTATTACAGTAACATTTATTAACCACCAAGCGTTTGTTGCCTGAAGCAAACCCCAAATCAGGATGGACGCATTGCTCGCAAAATTCAACCTCTCCCGTCTCCCCACGCAATTTAACAAAATATTGGACAGCACATTTAGTTTGAAACCATATGCCCATCTCATCTTACTGTACTGCCGGGTTGGGGATCCACTTATATATAGTAAATGGTTCACATCCCACATACAATTTGGCACATGCCATTATTTGAAACTAGAGTAGACGCAATTATTACCCGCCCTCTAGTAAACTAGCGCGGCTATGGAAATCCATGGCTTTCCCTTCAAATTCATCGACTTGCTGATCAACTTTTGGTGGCTTTTCCAAAAAACTGGAGGATAACATCCGGTCAGCAACTTTGGTCAGCGCTGCCCTCGCCTGGTCGTAGCTCTTCAATGACCCGCGCCGTGTCGCGCGACGTCTGCCGCGCACAGCGGCGCGGCACCGCACGCTGCAGCAGCGGCGGCACAGGGTCGCTGTGGAGATCTAGCCTCAAAACTGAATGAAAAGTGTGCAGTCTGTTCCAAAGAGTTATCACCAGGATATAACCAGGAAATTACCAGAATATGGGCCACATTTTGACGAGGATATAACGGGGATATAACGGGGATATGGGAATGATAGATTACGATATCATGATACATTAATAGGATACATGACATGTCTCACATGTCTCTACATTCTCATACTACATATTCTAATTATATATATGTAAAAATAATTAGTCAATATACCCTCTGGCAAACTAAAATAGCTGTTGAAAATGGCTATATATTTATAGTTGATTTACCCAGTAAAAATGGTGATTTTCCATAGCAAACTGTTAGTTTACCAGGCCGGGTATGTTCTATGTTGGGATCCCCAGAGCATCCAAAAATGGTGTGGTAGTTTTAGCATTTTTCAATAACTCGAATTGTTGTGGGATCCATAACTCGAGAACTAGGCTCCAGCCTTGAAGTTTTCAAAAAGCTAAGCTCATCCATGTAGAGCCTCTCTAGCCCAATATGAACAAATCCAGTAAACCAATATGTTTTTATGAGCTGTTTGTTTTGGGGGAAGATTGGCAGCTGGACCAAGAACCTCAATTTACATAGCAAAAAATGATAAAGAATGTAATTATGTTGCCCAGTGTTGGTGGCAGTTTGGGAAACAACATCCGCCCACATCCGCATGTCCAAGATTGATTCAACAAACAATCTTAACTCAAAAACCCAGACATTCACCAAGGTTTCCTTTATGTTGTCTCACTTACGTGTTTATAGTAACCCCCAAAAAATGCTGAAATGGATGTTCGTTCGATCATATTTACTTCATCTTTCCAGGTTTCCTTGTCACTTTTCTATCAATTTTGACATCCATATGCATCCATAAAATCCAATCCCCATGATATCCCCATATCTACCCTCTGGTACTTTACCAGTTTGCTATTGAAAATGGCACATTTATATTTGATTTACCTTTAAAAAATGGTGATTTTCCATGGCTTTTTCTGTGTTTCTCAGAAGGTATCTTTCTTGGGGAGTCATCTCAAAGGAAACAGCGAGGCCCGTGGATCGAGTGTCAATGAGGCCGTAAGTGGCACAGCCAGTATTGCGGCAGTGGTGGGAAGGAACTCATCGTCACTTCGACCTGTGCCTGTCACGCGCACGGTCCACGGCGTCCACGGTAGCATGTTTTCTGGATTGATGTGGGTTTACAACCATGGAATTATATTAGATTTATAACTATAACCATCTATAACCATCTATAACCATCTATAACCATCTATAACCATCTATAACCATCTATAACCATCTATAACCATCTATAACCTATAACCATTAGATTTAAACTAATGTATTTATAACTATAGCCATCCATAACCATCATAGATTTGATTTAATTAACGCATTGATAGTTCCAACTTGGCTGGATTCATATAATCAAGATTGATGGATTACAAATTATAGTTTGGTAACTAATGCGCTAATAATAGTCTAATAGTCTCAACATCTCCCAACTTAGTTAACCAGTAGCCGTGCAGTTGGGATGATTGATGCCAATAAGAATGTGGAGTTGTCTATGTCAGTAAAAAGGATAGAACATCATGGAGAAACAAAGAATGGTCACAACAATGTGAGCAATGGTCCGGAAATAGACTCAAGCATATATTCAAGCGCACTTCTGGGTTTGGGTGTCTTAGTCTCCCATGGCAAGGACTGAACTGTCTTTTCGGGCAACGACCCACCAACTTGTGCAAACAACAAAGGGCAAAATGTTTCTGCAAATACGAGCCAACCGTTTTTGGCAAAATGGACGTTGATACTGCTCATTTATGAAGCATTGATGATACGGCAGTTTAGGTTGGTATTGAATCAAGTCTCTTAGTTTTTATTTGGCTGCATTTTTTCACATCTATAGCTGCGCATTGGACGTCCAAATGCTATACCGGAACTATACCCATAGGATCCATGTGTGCTATATATGGTAACATTTACCATCCATATACCCCAAATGTTAGCATATATACAATACATGGATCCTATGGGATATATATTCAGAACCAAATAACAACAGTCACCCCCACTTGCTATACCGGAACGGTGGTAAGCCCATAGGAAATCCATGGTGACCCCAAAGGCAGGCCTGCTGCGACAGCAGCTGTCACACCGGCCAAATGCTGAAGATCAGTAGTGGAAAAATGCTCCTGTTTGGATGGCTGTCCTAAAATGGGAAAAATCGAGGTTACCTCTCAATGGGTACCCAGAAGTACCCTCTGGTAATTTAACATAGCTATTGAAAATTGCCATTTATAGTGGATTTTCCCATGAAAAATTGTGATTTTCCATAGTTATGTTAGTTTACCAGAGGGTACCAACTCATTGCAACATCCAAGATCTGAAGGCCGGACATGGCTCGAAGATGGGAAAAAAGTCGTTAAAGTGCCAGCAAATTCTGTCTTGCCTCCTCTCCAACCATCTTATTGTTTGGCAGCATAAACGATGTCCGATTGTTTGGAACCATAGCTGAGCCATTCCACGATGTTTTTGCAAACATTTGTAACTTCTGCGTTCCAAGTTGATACTTCAATGTGAGCCAGTTCAGTCCACTTGGATATGAGTCCACTTGGACCAAAGCAAGATCTGGTCAGTAGAACAAACTGGTGGTACATCATTGCTACTTCCAGTGATTTCAACAGAAGAAAACAAAACAAATCAGACTTAAGCTGATCTGGATAGCCAAGTTTTCCTATAAGTTACCCTCTGGTTATGACTAACACTTTGCCATGGTTAAGCCATGGCCCATCATTTTATAGATGATATTTTCCCAGCGAACTAAAGCTCCATTGATTTGGGGGTTTTTCCAGCCGGCTATGTTAGTCATAAGCAGATGGTAATCTCCAACCAGAAACCTCCAACCAGATTCTCCCGTTAAAGCAGCGGAACCAGCACCAAAAGACAGCCCAGCAGGGCTCCGTTTGGCTCCAAAGCAGCTCCAGGACCAGCAGACCGTGGCACAAGCAGCCGATGGAGGTGAATGGTTTCACCTGCGGGCCGCCGTTTCGAAGGGCACCGAGGAGTGTTCGGGTTCCGGAAAAAAAACTGGGAAAACCATGGAGTTATATTGTTTAAACATGTTTAAAATATACTATAACATATACATATACATATACATATATATAACACTATATAACATGATATAACCATGCGATGAATGGGATAAAATTGCAAAGATGTTTGAACATGTTCTTTTTTAGGGGTGTTTTCTCTAGTTGCTATTTGTAGCCCCCTATATCTTCCATATTCTTCCAAAACTGTGGTGTTGTTCATCCTATTTATATTCTTGCAGCCTGTTCTTAAATTGTGCGTTCTATATCTATATCTGGGGTCACTGCAAGAAAGGGTATATCTTTCAAACATACATACATATATATATATATATTGTCGGGGTATGTATCTGTACAAGAGGCACCGACAGAATTTCTTTGAACAAACAGACATGACAAACATATTAATTTTAGAACAGGCTAAAATTTGGAAGACAAACTGCAACATGATGACAAAAGTACGGAACATTTACCGTGCAAACAGATGATAGAGATGTCCAGCAAGAAAATGACCCCTATTGGCTTTCAAATGATTTGAAGATGGGTATCAAAATTATCCCTGACTTTCAGATTGTTACATTATATTATACAAGTACTATGTCATATCATATTATGTTATACTATATTATATTGGAGGTGGCTTCAAACCACCCCAACTCAAGCTGCGATGCCTCTGTTGCTTCGTCGGAACCTTTGGCAACAACCTGGAGAGCTGCTGATGCGGTTGTGAGTTGTGAGGGCTTGTGAAGCAATTGGCCATATTCCATCATATTCCCCAAGAGTAAAAGGTCAAACGATAACTCAACTTTTGAACAAAATTGATGGTTTACAATGTGGGGCCCCTAGATAGCTAAGTTGGTTTATAACTCCAATGACTGGCAGGGTCGAACTGTTAATTTACTGGAGGGTAAATTGCTTCAGAGTTCAGACCTGCGGGTCAAACTGGAGGCTCAATTGGCCTGCATAATTGGTGATGTGTATGCTGATGGGAGTATCGGGGTCCCATGTCTTCTGCCTCGATCAACTATACAATGTGGGCCCCCCCCAGTGATGTTTGATGGTTTATAACCCCCATTAACGATAGTTATAAGTATCATAAACCAGAGTCAGAAGACCAGTTTCCACTATAAATGGGTGATTTTCAGGATCGAACTGTTAATTTACCAGAGGGTAATCCTCACATTTATGTCACAACTAAAACGGGGAAACAATCAAAAAGACCCAATAAAACCAACATGTCATCAAATCAGACGATCATCAAATCATCCTCCCCCTACCTTGGCATAAAACCAGCAACCCCGCATAATTTCAGTGTCCATGTCCTCCACCCAGGTTTCATCAAAAAGTTCATTGTTTTCGCCCAAATCAGAACATCATTTCCATATCTTGTCACTAAGTGGTCATTAGAACCAGGGTTACGACCTAAAAAAATGGAAAATCAACAGCCAATGTATGATATTTATGAAAGAATCCACGAAATTCGTGACTTCACACTACATTTCCAACCGTTATTTTCCCAAAAAACATCTGCCATCGCCCACCTCCAAGGCCTGTGCTGCGGCCGCCGCCGCGGCCGCCACGCTGAGCGTCCGCACGTGGGTCGCCACCGCAGCGACGGCGGGAAGCAGCACGGTGTCCAGGACAGCGAGGGAGGCGTGGGCTAAGCGCTGGAGGTGTTTCCTTGAAACCATGGGGGAAGCCGGAGAAACCATGGTGAAAAATAAGAAAATTGGATGAGGCACCAAAAACTGGGGAATTTAGGTCATTTTGAAATTCGATTTAGAGAGATTTGATGGAATTTAATGGGATGACAACTCAATGGGATGTCGGATGATATAGGGATTTAGTAGGGATTTAAAAACTGATAGGATAATAGTGGGATTTAATGGGATATAACTGAATAATTGTAACTGAAATTGACTGAATGTATATAACTTATAACAAACTCAGTTGATCCTTTGGGATGCAGTTGGGGTGAAAAACATCGTGATTTCACCCTCAAAAATGTGGGGTTTTAAGTTTCAAACGGTCTTCAATCTCTGATGGTTAATGAATGTTGTTGTTTTTTTGGGGGGAAGGTGAGTTACATTGGTAGATTTTACCATCACATGGAGGACTGGTCACCAGCATTTTGTGAGGGGATGTAGTTGATACATGAATTGTATAAGGTTTTCTGATGGTTTACTTGTCAAAGACATGGGGGGTATGATATGATTGATGAACTGAAAGCACGATGGTTGTCACAGGTTGTCTTGCCACGGTGGATGGCAAACTACCTGGTTTGTTGGTGATTGTTGCAACCCCCATCGAGTTGGGATATGGAGACCTACAGCGATCTATGGCAATGGACCTAGGGAAATTGGCATGTTTCATGGCTTGGGAAAGAACTGATGACACTTTGACATGCAACTCATTCAGTATGGTCCAAGTGTATACAACACGTTTTTTTGGTTCAAGTCTGATCCAAGTATGATGATCAAAAACATCTAGCTATAGACTACACATGAAAATCCTATGTTTGATGCCGCCCTTACATGAAAAGTAAAATTCCTTCGTCAGGGGTTGAAATTCCACCCTTTCCACCAACAAATCATCTGTTTGGACTAGTCTTCTTAGGATCTCAGGATCTTTTCCCGGCGCTTTCCATCCCATCCCCAGTGACCAGGTCTCGGCGCCGCATCCTGGGAGGCCCCGGTGACCAACAGCGCCAACATGCGCGCCATCCGCAAGTTGATGGAATCCGCCAAGGGTCGAAGGGGGCTGCCAGCGTCCACGTGGATGGGCCACTCTTGGCGACCTGGTCGGCAGGCCGTTGAAGGCATGGAAACAGCGGCGCAGCTGGTAGCCACCAATAAAGGGGTCTGGCTGCAAAATGCGGGACAGAAAGCGACTGAAAAAATGGGTGAGGTGGAACTTTCTAAAGGCACAAAAATGGTGGTTGGAGAAATGAACATGGGGGGTTGAACCCACACAAGAAAGGCTGAAACCACTGAAATAGGGGGCAGATTGCTTTGAATAGGAAGCAGGATCAAAATGGATCAAAGGCGTGTTTTCTCTTTAATGCAAACAGGATCAAATTAGCTGATAGCTGGACTGTATCCTGTCAGATCTCCTAGTTTTGTTTTTAATACCTCATCCCAGCCACAAGGGCGAACCCATGCCATGTCTCCCACAATCCCTGACGAGTCACGGACGATTCCGCTGAGTGTCGCTACTTGAGAAGCAGAAGGCCGGCTGTCACCTGACCCTGCCAGCACCTCAATCCTTGGTGGAGAAAGGGACACCAAGGGAGTTTGGGTCACATCCCAAGGGGTTGGCTGTGAGTTTTCTGCCGCTGGTGGGTTTAATAAACATGAGATCGATAAAAAATAACAAATTACTTTACTTCGTGTGATCCCCACCATGACATTTATACATGTTCTTACTGGCACATCTTCTGGCATTCTATCTGACATATCTTCTGACATTCTATTTGGCATTCTATCT
>Ga0126342_10023460_pt1 | contig 10091 bp, 10 predicted proteins | sample Cyp1metagenome_FD_92528 | JGI IMG/M metagenome (GOLD analysis project Ga0126342, IMG submission 92528) | Coral microbial communities from Lord Howe Island, Old Settlement Bay, Australia - Cyphastrea 1 metagenome | ecosystem: Host-associated > Invertebrates > Cnidaria > Coral ... | reverse complement strand
TGATATACATGATATAGGTGATATACATGATATACATGATATACATGATATACATGATATACATGATATACATGATATACATGATATACATGATATACATGCTATACCTGATATACGATATACATGCTATACGATATACATGCTATACATGCTATACATGCTATACATGCTATACATGATATACATGATATACATGATATACATGATATACATGATATACATGATATACATGATATACATGATATACATGATATACATGATATACATGAAACATATATACCAGCACCGCCAAAGGAGTCCCACTGTGTTTTCTGAAATTGACATCTTTAAGGGGTCCCACTGCGGGACCCCTTATTCCCAAGGTCATGCCAACTGTTAAGAACATATGTGCTGGTCATAAGTGTAGGTATTCTATGGTAATCTCAGCTGATCATGATGATATGGTATTCTATGTCTCACCTGCCCGGGTAACATTGCCGACATAGCCCCCCAGCCAAGAAACGCATAATTATCAACATTTAGTCATGATATAGATAAGGGATCATGTGCATATAGTCACATGAAACATTGAGGGGAACCAGCCACGATAAATAAGAGATCATCTATAAAGGTTGGCAAAAATCGATAGTTAGCCAGCCAAAACCACTTCTTCCTCCGACATGGCGGAAACCAGATCGACTAGGATGTTGGTCCGAAAAACCCTTTCTGGACCCACAAAATTGATCGATCTCTTTTTTGACCAAACCCAAAAAAAGTACGATTCTGCGGCACGAAATGACACGCCTCCCAAACTTGGTGGATATCCCCGACACTTTTTAAGGTAAGGGGTCCCATAGTGCCATAGTGGGACCCCTTAGCCTAAGGGGTCCCACTACGGCACCCCTTAGGAACCACCCACGACACGCCACTGACACGTTTGACACGCCCTATTTGAAATTCTAGGATTTGGACAGGTTTGGGTTACCTGGGTTCTTGCCCAAGTTTCTATAGTCCAAGACTTTTAGGAGATGGTGTTTGGAATTTTCACGGACTTTCCAATCAGGGTTGCAGGCTCATGGTTTGGAAATCATTATAGACACTGTTTCCTTGGTAAATCACGTTTTCCAAAAGATTGCCACAGCTGTTATCTTTCTCCAATCCCCCATGCCATAAGATCACCCAGAGAAAAATGTGTCACTTGCTTCAGCTATGTGGGCTAGCTATCATGTTGGTGGCTACGCTCACATACTTTGTTGGTAGCTATATCAAGCGTGTGAACTTGGGGCCTCAGTGATCAAAGATGCAGAGGTATGGTCAAGAACCACCCAAAACACCTCTAAACCACCTAAAAAAAATAAGGGGTCCCACTATGATTTTATGCTAAGGGGTCCCACTACAGCACCCTTTTGGTACCCCTGGTATATATATATGTTGATATTACCTTGATATACCTGTAAATCATATGGTTTCAATTGTATATGTTGATGTTATTACACAATTTGAAACCAGGATTCGTAAGAAAAGCAATCACAGCAATTACCTTGCCGCCACTTCCACACCCCAACGACATGGGTTCACCTGCGACAGGACTTGGTCCCTTTCCTGTCCGAAAGGACGACTTTTCTGGCTGAAATGTGGTTCGCTAGTACAAATCTGTCGAATTGAGGTGAAAAATAGGGAATGGTCCAACAAAAGCACTCCACTCGTTGCGGCAATCTTTGCTATCAACATTTGCTATGGCCATGACCGATGGAGGAGGTCCTAGTTTTTTGGGTTACCTCGAACCAATTACTTTGAGTCAGGATGAGGCAGGAATCCAATTCCCTTCCAACATCATCATTTGCAATCGTAACCGCGGGTCAAAAAAATTGTCTAATTTCAAAAGATTCCACATCCACATGGTTTTGTCTGAAAATAGGCCCAAAATCTGATGCTTGATCATGATCATAAGTGATCACATTCCCGTCACATTCCCGATGAAAATACATCCCCCTTGCTTGATGGGTACCTACCTCTACCTGGGCATTTCGTAAGCAAGATGCACTTTTTAGGCGTTTACAAAACAGAACGGCCCTTGATGGGGGAGTGTTTTTTTCTCTAAAAATGGTCAAAAATACTGGTATTAACAGTGTTTTGTGATCAAAGTAGCCTTAAAGCCGTTATTTTAGAGCAAAAAATAGAGTTCACCTCCAAAGGCTATGCTGTCATGAATCAGTGGCATCTACAGACTCTTGTGACAGAGAACATCTGCTGCACAGCATGCCATAAGAATGGGTAGTTGCGCATCTTGGAACAGAATATACAGTAGCAATAGGTGACTAGTGTGATGGATATCCTCCGCATGTTTCCTCACTTTGGGGTATCCTCCGCATCAAGACATCCCTCCGCCTCCTCCCGGGGTGTTAGCCGAGCGCGCAAGGGCGCTGCGCCCGGGCGCTTCCGCGCCAGGTCCTATCACGAGTGAACTCGGGGGCACAAGAGGATGATTTGAGGGAAAATCATGGGAAATCCAAAGGAAATGATGGGAATCCAAAGGAAAATCATGGGAAATCATGGGAAAAATTGTTTGTGGTTTTGTGCCGTGAAAAATTCTTCAAATCCCTTCAACCAAGTCTCAGAGATATTCACCAGTCAAAAGAGGAATACTATGAATTTGCGCGTATCAATAATGATATTTTTACTGATCCTCAAGCCAAATAGAGATGTAATCAAATAGGAATGGAAGATTCACCAAGTACATTGAGGATGTGGATTATTCTGGTTTATGACCAATCATCAATCAAAATGTTCAGAATGTTTGCAAAAATGCTTCAATTCATCTCATCATATCCCCTGAAATGGAAGAGGGATCATTTACAGGACCTGCTCAATGGGTATCCCCAATTTGATGGTTGATATTTGTTTCCCTCGAAAAAACGATTGCAACAAAAAGGAATATACACCATTTTCCGACGCAGCCAAATATATCAAATATCACCTGGTGTGTATTTTTGCAGTTCAATACCATTCATTCATCACTCAATCTCCCTTCAATCCCATCACAGTTCACCGCGAAAAATCACCGTTCACCATAAAATCCCCATTGTCACCAACAAATTTCACACCATCGAAACCCCATGAAATCCATGAAAGAACCATGACTGGTTGGTGGTTGACCTACCCATCTGAAAAATATAAGTCAGTTGGGATTATAACATTCCCAATTATGGAAATTCATAAAAGTCATGTTCCAGTCACCACCAACCAGCCATGAAATCCATGAAAGAACCATGACTGGTTGGAGGTTTTAAGCATCTTGAACAATATTAGTCAATGGGAAGGATGACATCCCATATATGAAATGGAAACTAATCCAAATGTTTGAAACCACCAACCAGCTATTATAGAACACATATACCATATATACCATCAATTAACAATCCATTAACCATCCATTAACCATCCATTAACCATCCATTAACCATCCATTAACCATCCATTAACCATCCATTAACCATCCATTATAGCAGCTATTAATACTAATGATTATCCATGAAAGAACCATGAAAAAATCCCTGGTTTCTTCGGATCCTGGGCCAAGACCTCCAGTGCCGTCTTGTTGCTGGCCAAGAACACCTCCACGGAATCACCCGAACCTTCGCCGGCAGCCTTTAATGATGGGTGCTGTGGCTTATTGTGGGCTATGGTGGTTTGGGGTTGATTTGATGTTTTATGATGTTAGATTTGTTTAAACTGAGTTGGTATGAAGTGTTCATGGCTTATTTTGGGCTATGTACATAAGTTTAACATGGTTTAACCCAATCAATAATCGAAGACACTGCTTAGGACTGGCTTGTTGACAGTATCTTCCAGTTGATATTGTTCAGTCCTACATTCCTTCCTAATTGTCTTGGCTTAGTATTGGATAACCCCTTCAGAAATCCGGATGGATGAGGATCTCTTTCGGAGTCCGCTTGGGAATCTTGCACTTGGGGATGTTCCAATCATCGTTCAATGGATTTTCAGGCCCTCCGCCATGATCTAGGAAGGCAAACATAATCGCATGGTCGTTCACAAAAATGGAACATCCTGACATTTGATGCCATCACTCACATGGAGCCTCATGTGCCGTGTATACACGTTGGATGCACCTCAATTTCACACCTTTTCTACTCAAAAGAGCGATCTCACTTTGATGATTTATTGGGTTGAACAATTTTTTCCAGTGACTGTTGATGGTTCTATGAGGCGATGATGGGTTCCGCCTGGATAAAAAAAAAATACGGTTCAAATGGCCAAATTGATCCAAACTGTCCCGCTCTCAATGTTGGACACCCACACCTTTGTCTTCAGCGTCCTTCAAACAGAAATGTCCCCAGGTGATCCCAGGTGCAAATGTTGTATTGGATCCCCACCTGCAATAGACCTGGGTATGAGGGTCTAGTTGTCAGAAAAATCTGCTCACTGAAGCTGATTGAACCCACTTGTGTCCGATTTGATAGCTGCCAAGTGTTTTTTGACTCATTGATGCAGGAGTTGCTTCAAAAGAACCAGCATATCTCGCTTCCTTTGTTGCGTCGATGTTTCCAACTCAAATTCCCCATTGAACTACCCTACTCTTCAAAGAATATGGGTACCCAAACTAACCCTGGAATCCGCTGTACAGGATAGTGTGTAATAGATGACAAACATTCCGCCACACCCCAACCTTCCCCGAATGAAATAGAGGTTGTCGCTGGGAAACGCTTTAGCATGTATAAAATGGTACCTGTAGATGGGTCTAGGCGGGCATTTGTAGAGTTACAGTAAAACAAGTTGAACAAGCACAGAATTCCGTATCATAGATGGTCGAACTGAACATAACAACTAAGCACTCATTTCATGCAAACAAATGCAAAAATAGATGGCCCTCGCGCACACGGCGTGGCCACATCAATGGTGGTTTCACCCCGTTCCAAATCTACAATAACAAAATGGTGATCATTATTCTAGGTAGCGATCGAAAAAGAATCACGAATTGAACCACCAACCAAACCATAGTAGTGGTAAACACACCATGTTTGACACATATCTCTACCAACCGTATTATTTGCCAAGAACTGCCGTTACAAACCAGTCTTGCTAGTTACTGTGGTTCTACTTCCAACTTTTATCCGTTATATGCCCATATCCACTTTCTATCTGCTGTATCCCAATTTATCTGTGTATGGTTTTCGGTCAAACCACCATTTTGGTTTGCAAGACCCAACCTGATACACAACCAGTTTTGGTTGAACGTCCCCGTCTATTCGCGGTTAGGCCAATAGCTACAACCACCAGATACACTGGAAGGGAATACCAGTAATTACGGTGGATTGTGCCCAGGTCTTTGTGGTGGTTAACCCCTCCAAATTTTGGACAACTACAAACAAACAAATTATGTAAAGCGGGTGGATTGGTTTCGCCGTTATTTGTGGCGGCATACATCACAATCGTACATCCATGAATGTTGATTAGCGAACTGCCAGAAGATATCAAGAACGATTCAAAACCCCCATGCCATTTCCATGGATTTCTCCATGGGCCAAGTCCTTCTTCTTCAATAGCAATTTCTGCCGCAGCATCTCAACTTTCATCTTGGCCATGGCTTCCGCCTCCGTGCCATATCGTGCCATACTGATGACCGATGACAAATGCCCGTGATTCTTGACAAATGCATGTAGACAATCTGGCAATGATATGTAATGAATTGCAACGATATCCCACAATTGGAGATGGTTTGCCACATTGAACAAAAATTCTGATCGTTATTTACACATGGTTTGAGATTTTGCATATGAAAAATAACAAGTTGTGGGCAATGGGCAATAGGCAGCTTTCACTCATGAAGGCAACCATTCAGCAATGTGCGAGAGAGCATCCTGGTTTGCTGCTGGTGAAAGGTGGTCACCCTGACCTCATAAAGCTGGTAGCTATTGGGTTAGCGAAACAAAGAGGTCTACCGCCAACATAACACGTGCCTCCTCCTCCTCCCACCCCCCATCATCATCATCATCATCATCGTCATCATCGTCATCGTCATCACAACGAAGAATCTGTGTTCACATATTGAAGCGGTAGAGATAGTAAAGAAGCAACGCAATGCGCGGTCTCGTGCAGAGCCCCTGATAAAAGCAGGTGGGTCCAATTGCTAGCTGCAAAACCTGGCAGTCCATTAATCTTGCTGGTGTCTTACAACATGTTGTGCAACACAAAACAATTGTTTAGTGACTTGGCCCCATCCTTTTTCTTTGGTGGGGATGGGTCAAAACCCTGGTACCTAGTGAACCCCAAAATAGCTGGGATTTATGGATGTTCATCCCACTAAAATGTATCTATAGGTATTGACCCATACCCTGGTGAGTTGTTGTTCCTTTTTCAACCAAACACTCCTTGGACTCCTTGGTGCTCCACCTTGCCCGGCCTGACTCGCGGACATGGCCGCGGGCATGGTGCTCCCATGCCCCGGCGGCCGCCCAGCGGGGCTTTCACCAAGATATCCGAAACATGCCGAGATTTCGACAAACTGCACACGAATGAATAGAGATCTCAAATGGAAAGTGGTTGCTGTGATTTGAGATGTATGCAGATGTGTGTTGTATTCCTCTACATGGTTGAGGATCGAGGGCTGCAGGGCAATTTCTCGAGCCCTGTCTGCCAACCATCCTGTCTAGAGTTAGTAGTTTTGGTGATGCTACAGAGCAACTGCTGCTCAGCTGAATGCAACTTTGAACATCATTCCATACCTCAAGTTCCAAGGGGTCGTCCAAATTATGCCATTGTGCACTTCAATGCTCTCATTTCAGCTTGAACCGAGAAACACATATCAACAGTTGTCGGCCTAACCAGTGAACGGAACAGGACAGAACGGCAGTGGGAAAAGGTTAGTTAATGGTCAAAAAAACACAAGACATATCTGGGCTGGTGGTTTGTCAATTGGGATAATCATCCCAGGTAGGATGTACAATGAAGACATACATAGAAATAATATTCTAGTTAAAACCATCAGCTAGATCTACTAAACAAACATGTATCGATATTATGTATACATACTATGTATATGTATATAATATGTATATATGTATATATATATGCTAATATGCTACATATATATATAGGTATATATATATATATACGTATATATATATACACAATATATTCACAAATCTTTTACATTATCGCCGTAGCAGTTGCCAGGTGATCTCCAGAAGTTCATTTCTTGACATGTCGCAAGGCATCAATCACTGCCCTCGAAGCCATGTCTTGGCTTCCGCTTACAGTGCATTTTGTTGCACGTATCTATAATTATGTGTTTGTGTCTATATATGATTTGATTGGGATTATATGTTTCCCTAATAGGAATATCGATTACTGGATTATCATGTTGTATCTGTCTCTATTATTGCAACATTATATATGATTCCTGGAATATGTTTTTAAAGTCAAATTCAATCTTTCGTAGATAGCGGCCCCATTTGGGACGATCCAATTCTAGATCAAGATTTCATCTCCAAGATGGGTGTATGTGCTAGGGATTCTGAGTAACCAACTTGGCTAAGCTTGACCAACTTTGACATAGTTTTGACCATTTGGAGGTTTCCTAAGTCATGGGGATACCCCCAAATCATCCATTTTGGTAGGATTGTCCATTATAAATCATCCATTTTGGGGGTACCCCCATTCCAGGAATTTGGATATGGGGATCGCTCTTACCAGCCCCCAATGACACTTCTGAAATTACAAGACAAAAAATTATATATGTTCTTCCGATGAATTCTGTAGGCAAAATGAGTTTCCATTCCAGACCACTTAGCACCTCCACTGAACCCAGAAGTTGATTGGGAGCTTATGGGGCCTAAATTCCCAGTATTTACAGTAACTGGTTCTGTTGTGATTTTTTCCCATTGGTATCCCCATTTTCGGGGCACGTCATTGGGGTAGTTACAACCCCATCTCTGTCCAAACGACCCTCACTCCTTTTTAGTCCAAACGACCCCTTTGAAACGCAGCTCCGCACGAGAGTGGAAGGCGGTGCGGCATTGCTAGGACTTGAGTTCAAAGACTTGGATAGTCCTCAGGCGACCAAAGTGGCTTGGGGGATCTGTGGTGTGGGTGGTAATTGTGGACCAAATTCTTCGCTAGTTTTACCATGGTTTAACCAATAGTTCGCTGATGGTCTTAGGGTGTTTTTTAAGACGGTTTTGAGTGACCCGTTGGGAGACGCAGAGTCCAAACGATCAACCCTAACGACGCAATGCACCTTTTGTATGCAAGTGTAACCCGACAATTTCTATTTAAATTTGCCATCTTCTATATTTTCTATGGTCGCATGACACATGAATGTCTCTTGTATTGGAGTGCCGGATCACATGTCATTGTGTACTTGGTCCCCCACAGCCTTGCTCTTGAAATTCTTGAAATATGAACCTATGATTTTCCTTCATGATGTGTTTCGTAGCATTCCACACACGCATGCCAAGTTTGAACGTGTAATATTGGAAGGTAGTGTCATGAACTGACCGGCCACGGAACTAAAACCCACCTGAATTCACCTGAAATTGGTTGAACCTTGGCCACTCACAATGAACCTTGGCCCCTGACATGACAATTTAAATCAACACATTTTTCTGCATGACTAGTTTTTTAAACTACAGGATCCAGGTTTTGACTGTTTTGAATCACATCTGCTGCTAGAGTCGTGTCATTTCGTAAAACAGCTTAGTTGCGCAAAAAAAAATGTCATGGCATATTCACATCAAACAACATCAACAACAAACTGATGTGATCACATGAAAGGTACTGGTGATTAAATAACCATTATCAAACAAGGCTAAATCACCATTAAGTACCATTTCCTGGTCATTAAAATCACAAGTTATCACATGATTAAATAACCATGATCACCAGCACTAGTATTTTAATGATTTTCAAAAGTTAATCACAACAACTCTTCCTGGACTGCTCTCCTTTTCGTTTCATCCCGTTGCGACCAAAGCACTGAATTTTGCCCCGGCAGATCGGACAGGTATCGCCTGGCACATCGTGTGTGAGCTGATCTTCGGGCAGGGTGGTTGTCAAAGCAACGAGCAAATTCAATTTTTGGAAGGGGCATATATATATATATATAAATTATATATATAAATTATATATGTATATAAATTATATATATATATATTATGCATGTATTTATGTATGTATGTATGTATGTATATATGTATGTATGTATATATGTATGTATGTGTATGTATGTTTATGTATATGTATATGTATATGTATATGTATGTGTATGTATATGTATATGTAATTATGTAAAGGTATATGTATATGTATATGTAATTAGGTAAAGGTATATGTATATGTATATGTATGTATATTTATATGTATATGTAATTAGGTAAAGGTATATGTATATGTATATGTAATTAGGTAAAGGTATATGTATATGTATATGTATACGCGTATGTATGCATGCATGTTTGTATGTATGTATGTACGTATGTATGTATGTATGTATGTGTGTGTATGTATGTATGTATGTATGTATGCATGCATGCATGTATGTATGTTTGTATGTATGTATGTATGTATGTGTGTGTGTGTAACATCTAAATAGATGTAAAACTTCTCTCTTTTTTTCTTCCTTTGTCCTCTCCCTTTCTAACTCTAATTTCAATCCAGGGGGCCACCGGGGTCCCGGGGGGGTCGGTGGCCACCGAAGACACCCCCCCGGGACCCGTGTAAACGTACCTGCATTGTTTCGTATCTAATCTGCATGTTTCAGGATTCAGTTCCTGCCGCATCATATAATGATCCATTCTTGTCTAGTGTGTGTGTATGTATGTATGTATGTATGTATGCATGCATGTATGTATGTATGTATGTAATGTATGTATGTATGTATGTATGTACAAACCATATTTGACGTGTATATATATATTAATATCTATATCATAAAATTCATATAATATACAAAATACATTTATACATCTATATGTCAAACGTATATCTTAAATCGAAATACATAAAACCATTAGTACATACATATATAATCATATATATACACATATAACTTCTATGACTATGGCACAGAGTATGATGTATATAATATATATATA
>Ga0126342_10023459_pt1 | contig 10091 bp, 14 predicted proteins | sample Cyp1metagenome_FD_92528 | JGI IMG/M metagenome (GOLD analysis project Ga0126342, IMG submission 92528) | Coral microbial communities from Lord Howe Island, Old Settlement Bay, Australia - Cyphastrea 1 metagenome | ecosystem: Host-associated > Invertebrates > Cnidaria > Coral ... | reverse complement strand
CATACCTACATACCTACATACCTACATACCTACATACCTACATACCTACATACCTACATACCTACATACCTACATACCTACATACCTACATACCTACATACCTACATACCTACATACCTACTTCCCTGCATGCATGCATACAGACAGACAGACAGACATACAGACAGACAGACAGACAGACATACATACATACATAAATACATGTATATCATTATATGTGAGAACATATGATTTTGATACATTCTGATGATGTTCGGCACCATGATGATGATGATGATGATGATGATGATGACGGCGATGATTTTGATGATGATGATGATGATAATTAATAATAGTAATATTCATAATAATTATTATTATGGTTTTCACACCATTCTCACTTTTATCAATGTCTTGCAGCTTCAAAGCTGTGTCAGCGTAGGCACGCACCTGGCTCGTCTTCGATGTGCTACTCATCAGCTTGGACTTGTACGCATACATCTCAGCAATGTAGGGACCTCAACAGGGATTTGGATGACATGAGAATTTGAGGCTATTTTCATGGTGAAAATGGGGGTGGGGTTAAACCATGGAGTTCCTTTTTTTGGTGGTGTTCCTGAAAATTTTGGAGAAATCCTTCTGTTTTTGTGAGCATGGGAGACCATTGAGAGATGCATATGTTTGGGTTCAACTTTCTTGCGTAACTCTGGGATCGAAGGCGACGTAGCTGAAGTCCCAGATTTGAGATTTGGAGGTTTCCCAAGTCATGGGAGTAGCCCTGTTACAGACTGTTCATCATCCATTTGAATAGGAATTTCCATGAAAAAAAACAATCCCAAAAAATGGTGTACCTCCATGTTGATTCTGATAGCATCTCTCTTCCCGATGAAACTGGTGCTTTTTCTTAGAGGATGAGGGAAAAACGTTGAGCTGCTGAACTTTCAACCGCCCCCATCCAATATCAAACTAGGAAACAAGTCAGCAATTACCCTTCAGTAAACCAACATAGATGTAAACTAACATAAATAGATGTGTGAATCCCAGCATTTTTAGATCATTAAAACCCGGTTTCCGATGGGTTATCCCACGGCGTTCCCATTTCTCCTGAGATTTCCGAGGTTCAGTCCAGATGGCAATGGCACAGCGGCGGGTGCTGCACGCTCCGGCAGGCCAATGGCGGCCCTATCGGTCTATCCCAAAACCGACTGGCTTTTCCGAGAAAAATTGGGATCTAAGGCTGAAACATGGGAAAAAATGGGATAGAATGGAGATATCATGGGATAAAACGAATATCAACCACAAGATGGTACTTGGGCTCTGAAAATGCGGGGCCTGCCAAATGGCCATTTCAATGGGGGCCCAAAAACCAAGTGAAAACGTAATTTGAATGGGAACATGATGATTAAGAATCAATAACTTGGATGATCAACATAGGTCCTGCATTTTAAGAACCATCTGATTGAGCAGCCAGTCGTGTAAAGATTCTTGGTGTGGTTTTGCGAGATTCTGAAGCTCTATGAATGAATATCTATGAATGGCTATTGATGGCTGTGAACGGCTGTTACTGGCTTTCAAGAACCAATTGATTATAGCTTAATGGCTATTGGCCATTGATGGCTATTAATGGCCATTAATACCCTCTTCGCTATCCCCAATCATCCGTGCACAATCCATTATATAATCATAATGATAAATAAGACACCATTCATAATCCCATTCATAATACAGGAGCATGAAACATGCATCCACAATCATTATGACTTTCATGAAACAGGATCGCTCGCTCCATGCGCATCATTCGCTTGCTGCGCTTGGTACGGCTGGCGAAGCTCAGGCGAGGCGAGGGGACAGGTGCGGCTTGATTAGTTGCTCTATTGGGAAGTGGGGAAAAATAGATTCAATGAACCAATGCTTGCGATTGAGTGAACTTCATATTTGCATATGATCTCTTTGAAGTTTTTGATGTCTCATGGTATCCAGGAAGTTTGCAGCTTTTTCCAATCGCCGAATCGTGAGCAACTTTGAGGCAGCTGCTCTTTGCTTTACAGAGTCTTATAGCCCCTTGGCTCTGGGGGTTCTCGGACTGCTGGTTGTGACAGATGTCCGGTGTCAGATGTGTCACAGATGTGTCAGATTGGCACTGCAATGTCTCAACAATAATTGTTCACCAGGTTGTTACTAATCATTAGTTACTAGTCCCTTCCCCCTAATATTTCACTCCCCCGGAAACCATGGTGGATGTAGGGGATGAAATCGCATATTTGGGATCATACACTGGGGGTGTACCTAAGATTTACTGGGGATGGGAAGATTCTTCGAGGATTTTTCATCCTGGCTCGGGACGAGAATTCCACACCACAGATCCACAGGTCCCAGCGCTGAGGATTCCGAATGGGTCACTTTGATGCTGGCGGTGGTGCGAAATTTGGCTGTAGCTCTGATGCACCGCTGCCTGGGGTCCTCCTGGGAATCCTAGTCGAACCCTAGTTCTGGTGTAAATGGGGTCCCAGCTAGAGCGGGCTTGATGGAGATGTGAACACTTTGGATTGTTGACTCAGGTGATTCTGATTTCAAATCACTACATTGCTTGCGTTTGGTACTTGATTGGTTCCAACAGCAGCGACAATGAGGCGAGCTTTTTTTTTTTCTACTTTGAAAGCCCTGACTCAAGTTGTTCTGCGATTTGCTTAGCCACTGCGGTTGTGGTAGGCCGTGTGTTGGGTGGCGAGAGAAGGGATCGCAGATGCTGATATGTGGCTTCAGTATACAGTTCCTTGGAGGCATACGTGGCCAATGGCCGCTACCCAAGTGTGCCCGATTGTCAGCAAGGTCTTTGTGAAAATGGGGAGGATATATTTAACAATTGCAATTTTAATGATGAAATAATGATTAACAGCAACTTTTGGGGTTCCCTATTCCCAGAGAAAGCCAACAGTTGAAACGGACATTTTCGAAGTGACCGAAAGTCGATTGACGGACTTTCTGACCAACCAACCCACTGATTGCTGGGCAGTGCCTTTAAAATAAACAACTGGGAGCCGATGTCAGCACAACACAGCTGCCCAGGTTTCAGTTCAATGGTCTCTGGCGCAGTTCACCCCTGGAGCTTCCCCGACCCTTGGCTCAGACGCCTCGTTTTCTACGCGGGTCCCTGATCGGGTCAGCCCCGCTAAGGATTCAGATCAGATGCCGGTGCCGCACTCAGCGGCGATGCCCAGAATCCCTGGTGGTTGATGGGGGATTCTACTGGTTGAAGGTGGAAAATCATCATGGAACCAGGGTGTTTGGCTGTTCTTCATCATTTGCTTGTCAGGATCGAGCGAGTTTTCTATATCTTTGTGCTGGTGTATGGTTTAGTGCTGGGGACATGCTTCGTCAGCAGTTGCTTGGTTTGAAGAGTTTCACAGCAGCCATGTCAGCGCAACACTTTGATACAACTCCCCTGGGGCCCCACGTCTTTTTGGGCTTCGTGGCAAGGCATCACCACCATCATGAACGCAGAATCTTGGCAGAGCACAGGTCCGGTGTGACATCAGCATTCTGTTTTCACGGTGGTTCTCTGTTGCCCCGCCAATCCTTCAATGCTTGGATGCTGAGGTGTGGTCACTGACACGCTATAACACCTCGCAGAATTTCCTTTTGAAGAAGTTTCTGAAAGAGAACTCTGTGTCACGAAACTTATCGACCCGGATTTTGAGGCACGTTCAATGTTTTTCCTTTCCAAAGTGATCAAGGGGTTTCCGTACACCGAAAAAAACACATTGCAAGACTTCTGCCATTTTCGCAGTTTCCTTGAAGGTATGTGGATTACGTCCTGGAACTGCGACACAAGAAAACTCACCATTCAAAGGTTCACTACTTGCAGCTGCTTTCTGGACCACTGCATTGGGAGCTGCAAAGGGAGATCCACTCCCGTACACTGAACATACACCCAGTTGCTCGCAGGTTGAGAGCGGGACATGACAAGAACTGTTCAGGGAGATCTTTTCCGTTTCCACGAAGCTATTTTCATTTCTTAATCCGAGTCAGAGAGTGAGAACATCGAGCCAAGTTGAGCCGAGTCCCCTTCCACTGACTTTCACTTTCAGATGTCCGAAATGTGCCGCATCAGGTTTTTGCCTCCTACTCCTCTGCAGCTTCTCCTGCGATTTCGCAGATCTGTGCCACTGCTCTGTCCAACATTATCTATGCCAAGAAGGATCGAGTGTTCCATCAGAGTAAGGAGGCCAAAGAGATGTATTTCTTGGTTTCCGGTGCCTTTGTCTACCATGTGAAGGCAGTCATCAACATGCGGGCTGCTCGGCCAAGAGTTGAGATGTTGGGAAGAAAAACTCTATGAAGCTTGGGAGCTCCGAAAGAAATGACCCTCAGATTGCTCTGGGGTGTTTTCCGTGTTCGAAAAATGGGCAGACGGTGACACCGAGGAAATCCCAATAACAATGAAGCTGGATCAGAGTACTTATGTCTGCGAAGCAGCTCTATGGCTCATCTGGCGCACACGTGGAGAGATGAGGCTGGGAAGTCAGGCCCATCCTCACGTTTGATTTAGCAAATGTATGGCTTCCCTACCGAAAATACCGCCCAGAAGCTGCTGGTTTAGCGGTGGATCTATGCATTCTCGAAGCTTGTTGAGAGGACTTTGATATGAAAGGAAAGGAATTGACTTTCTGACTTTTTGATACATTTTTCGGGATTATGGACTGAACAATCATGGCAATCCCTAACCACCAGTATAAAGGTGAAAGAGATGACAGAGGGTTTTGGACCCATCCATTCTAGCGGGGAAAATGAATGAAAATGATCATTATATCACCAGTGGATTCGAGGTATAGCCCTTCTGGGAGCCAACCATAAATGACTTCAAGTACAATAACAATCATAGATATTCATAGATACTACGGATCATCATTGAATTGTGAGAAATAGATGACTGAAATACGTAGAATTGGCCCATCCTAAGCATATTTTCTACAGGATGATGCCCCCCGGTTATAAGTTGGTTTGTAAGCCCCATGAACTAGTTCGTTATATATATATATATACATATATATACATATATATATACATATATATATATATACATATATATATATACATATATATATACATATATATACATATATATATATATATATTTACCACTAAGCGTAGAATTCAGCTACTTATAAGGCAACTGAACGCTATCTTCGGGGCCCCATCCGGGTGGAAAAATCACCAGGGCCTTGGCTGAGTCAGACGCCTTGGTGGTGAACTCCAAGAAGTTTCGGGAAGCCTCGATGGCCTACCCGGCAGCGGCCACCCTGGGGCGTGCCTTCGGTTTTTTTCGCTGTTGATATCTCTTGATATGGGTATGGATCAATACCTATTAATACCATTTTTAGGGGGATGAACATCCATTTACCAGCTATTTTGATGTTCACCAGGGGTACAAGGTTTTGACACACGGCCATATCTGGATTTGTTGAGTTTTTCTTCAGTTGAATGTTTATATATATAATATTTATAATGTCTGGTGGATTTTTGCTGGTGAAGGAACACTCATGTACTCGTTTCTGACAAGAGCTACTCTAAAGGAAGGGAAGAAACCATGTAAGAAGGACTGCTGAAGAAGATGCCTTACAGTCAACTAATCGGAGCTGGGTTGAGGGTTTGTTTCCCGTGGCCATCTGAGGTGCCGCTGCACACAGCTTCTACGACCACGCCATGGATCTGATGCTTAACAGCGAAATTGGCCTTACAGACGTTCCCGCAGAGGTTGGCTGGGAACGACAGGTATGGATCCGCTTGATGGTTGAAAAAACCCTTGGGTCTGGGTGGGTTCGTTTTTGGTCCAAATGGTCAGGTGCTTACTTCAAGTCGGGAGGATGACATGCAAACAGGCGCGGGCATGGAGTTGTTGTGCAAAACAGGGTGGTCTGACAAGTGAGAACGGGCGAACTGTCCCCGGAATAATCGGAATAGCGACCATTGTTCAATCTGGATCTCCGCAGGTGAGATCTTGGAAATTCAAAGAGAGCTACAACACGCAGAACTACAAGAAGCCAAAGTGGAGATGGAGTGGAGTCTTGCCTTCTAAACCAGGAAATCACCAAGCCTCACTGGTGATTTTGTGTGAAATGTGAGATTGATCCAAGACCATCCTGCAATGATACGGATGATAGTTTGTTATAGTTTGAAACCGGGGATACAGCAACCCATCCATTTCTTTGTCAGGAAAAGTGATGATGCGTGGGCCTGAGCACTGGAGCTTGGACGCGATAGGAATGATCCGCGCATGGTGTGCCCGGTGCTGTTTATGGGATTTCCAAGCGATCTGAGGGGCATGGCAGCCGCGACCCAACTCAAGGACGCTGGCGGAGCCATAAATGATATAAATGACTCGGGGTACAATCGCAATCATAGATACTACCAGTATGGATGTCTATGGATGTCTATGGATGTCTATGGATGTCTATGGATCATGAGTTCTGAATCCTTTGCACTTGATATGCAGGAGTCTCATGTTCCCCGGCACGAACCGCTACTTGGCTTCCAGGGATCGGCGGAGATTGTTAGTGCAACAGGCCAGCTTGGGGCACAGGCTTGGGTCAGAAGTACTTATGTCACCCTTTGACACATCCATGGTCATAGAAGAATATATATATATATACATATTGCATTATATATATATATGGTATGTAATTGCACAGGTACACATAATCATATGTATATAGAATATAAGTACTGTAGATATCGATTTTTGATTTCCAGGAAGCACAATCCCGAATTAGCAGCGTCTTTCGACCTGCATGAAGAGAGTCTGGCAGCTTTGACCTGGTTTCTGAGGAGCTTCAAGCCTCAGAGCGGCGATCAGATGAGGGCGGGGCGTTGGGTCTCTCTGTATGAAGCCATCGCAGCAGCCATCGCAGTTGCCAGTTGCCCCCTTCGAAGAAATTGGGTGATCCATCCACGCAGGATGTTCTGGACGTTGACTGTCTGTTCTTTTGGAGGGGATGATGGGATGATGACTATTGATGACTATTGATGACTCAGCCTCATTTTCAGTGGAAATCCCGACATCTCCACCCACCGTTGTTTTTTGCGACCGGAAACTGCGACCGGTTGAACTCCGCAAAATGCTGGGCTTACGAGCCCAAGAAACCGATAGAAACCGCATCGCAGCTGCGAGACCAACTTGTCCGCAGATCTCGGAGGAAATGGCGTGTCTCGAAACGTGGCAACCCCCGAAATCACCTGAGGAGATGTGGATTGGTGAAACCAGGGCCATTTTTTGGGAGTCCAAAGGGCGTCCCTTTTGAGACATTGCTATTTTTTTCGAAACATTTTTCCTGGCCAAAATAACTTCTGCCTATCATAGCTCATTAGAATGTCAGGGTCTATCCTTGTTTCAGCGTATTTTCCATGTGGTCTCATGGATGTGGGTCAGAATTATGTACCTCAAAATGACAGGGTCCAATTTTGACCCAATTTTGACCCATAGCCATCTCTTTAATTTTTGCCGAGCTCTGCGAATGCAGATGCCACAGACAATTCTCGTGTCTTTCCGAAGTGCTCGTGCCAGTTGCATGGCTTGATCAAAATTTCCAGAGAGATTGGCGGCCATGATTTGTAGGATGTGCACCAGTTTTATATTTACACGGTTTCAGTACATCAATCTCCTGGTGGGGTGAATTTGTTTCTGTCTATCCAAGTGGTTTTTGATCCTTGCCCGCATTGAATTCGCACGAATGCTGACTTGCCCTGCTCGAAGGAGAAAGACTTTTTCGAGCAAGAGTATTGAGTGCATCCCAAAAAGCGGAACGATACTTTGCTGGAGAGAAGGGACGAAGGGACAAAGGGACATAGTGGTGAGAGCAGGTTGCAAGAAGGCTAGGTCACAGCATTTGTTGCATTATATTCGCTTCAACATGCGGTTGTCTCGAAAATGAGTGTTTTTGTTGCCTTTGTTCAAGGAAACATGACAATCCAGATGTCGCAGGAAGCGCCAAACAAATCCAACAAGAGAAGCAATTAGGAGACTGTCATTGCACAAAGTTTCCAATCTATTTGTAATTTATCTATTACTGTACGTATATATATATATATAATATAATTATATTCAAAGTTTCCAATGTCGATGTAGCAATGACAAGCGTCCAACACGTCCGCCACGCAAGCTGCCTTGTAGAGCTGCGAAAGCAGTGTGCTGCTGGAGAGGTTCAGGGGGATGAGGTCCTGTGCGTGGTACTTTTGGTAAAATATCCGATGATATCCAACTATATCCCTCGTTACATCCTATTATATCCCATTATATTCCCACAATGTCCTCACTATTGCTGGCTTCATACCTTCATTGCTCACCTTCAATCAGCATGAATCACCATTATTATTAAGCTTTTTAAGCATGTATAACCATAGTTTATCTCCATTCAATCACCATTTTCAAGTTGTGATCCGTCTACTGGTCAGCATGTATTGTCCACCTGAAATTCAATCGTGACGTGAGTCACGGAGATTCGTGACGTGTCGTTCCCTATATCCAGGCAGATTCGATGATCGAAGATCCACTCTTGCTGAAGGCCATGGGGATTTCACCATATGGACCATGAGCTCATGGGATTTGGGATGATATGGGACAATTTTGGAATGGAACAAGATATGGATTTTACCATGGGATTTCGATGATTTCAATGGGAAAACGATGATGTCTAGCATGATGTTTACCATGATGTTTACCATGCGATGTTGATGAATTTTGCTGGGTTTTCCCACCATTTTTAGGGTTTTGCACGTTGCTACCCAGGCTACAAGGAGAGATTCATGGCGTCCAGGGTTTGGTGCCCTGGAACCTGTTGATGACTATAGTCATTTAATGGGCTTTAAGCATCAACATGTAGGGACAGAAGTGGGTATAACTGATAAATGCTGGTTGGTTGATTTTTTATTTATTTATTGGGGTTTAAACAAGAGTTCGGGGATTACATTACCCTCTCTCTCTCTCTATATATATATATATATTTCGGGATTATCATGAATAATCCATTCTGGGAACATTGTTTCAGTCAATACCCTCTGCTAAACTAACAGTTAACACAGTTAACCACGGAAAATCACTATTTTACTCGGAAAAAATCATGGAAATAAGGGGGCCATGGCTTCCTAATGTGGGGTTCCCACAAACCATTCGTGATCAATGCTTGGATGCTTCAAATTTCTCACGCCTGATTTTCGATACACTTTTTGAGTGCCAAATATTTAAACATTTTTGACAGCACAATTCCGACTGAGGTCGGTAGTGGAGATCTTCAATGGCCAGCAGTGGAGTGTCGGGTGGATCCACTCACAGGACGTTTTTCACGTTGAGGTTTAGGGGCAAAATGGTGGTATTTCAGAAGTTATGCAACAATCGAGCGGGAATAGAATGGGATACAGCGGAATATCTTCATCAAAGAGATTCACCAGAAAAATGGGGGTGTGACCAGCAAGAATCCCCAAATGAAGATTCAATCATGACTAGGGATTGCACGCTGTACCCTTTGGTAAGATATGAATTTGCAAAATGCGGATGTAACATGGTGAAAGCCGCGGATATCGAATCATTGGATTGGTGGGAACATTTAGAGGACCAACCAACGGAAAATAGCCATGGGTTTCCGGTGAAGATTTTCCCAACAAAACCAATCCAATGATTGGTTGTCCCATGAGATCCCATTCAATCAACGCTTACAAGTTGGTTTATAAACCCATTAACTGGTTCGTTATATCCGATATGTCCCCCATGAACCATGGTCCCATTGGTCAAATCCCACCAGCGAAACCAGCCATGACGGGTGAACTTTCGCTGACGCAACGAGCCTCGAGCGGCTCAAACCCGTCCAATTCTGGCGCCGTGCCAGGCGCTGTTGAGAGTGATCTTGACGCATGTCCTGTCGAAGATTAGCAGAATCTCAGATTGCCGTTGCCTGAAGATGAGTGCAGATTATTGTATAGATCCATATATATATATATATATTTGGTTGCGGAAGCCCTCCCAAGGGCACGCACGGGCACAAACCTTTTCCCTCGAGCATGGAAATGTTCCCTTGGTCACACGAGCTGAGCAGTTGTCACACTGATAAGAACAGATGGACCTG
>Ga0126342_10023458_pt1 | contig 10091 bp, 7 predicted proteins | sample Cyp1metagenome_FD_92528 | JGI IMG/M metagenome (GOLD analysis project Ga0126342, IMG submission 92528) | Coral microbial communities from Lord Howe Island, Old Settlement Bay, Australia - Cyphastrea 1 metagenome | ecosystem: Host-associated > Invertebrates > Cnidaria > Coral ... | reverse complement strand
TGGGACGAGGGCTGAAATCCGTTTTGAATGTAACGAGGCGAGGACTGAAGATTTAATCAGAGGGGAAAAGTAGATTTAAGACGAGGAAACCGTTTTGAATTTAAAGTAAATTTTGCAGATTATATACTTCCCTCTACTTCCCTCATAATTGCGAGGTGTCCACCGGTTCCATCTATATTGGAGTTGAATATTTGGACAGATAGATATGTATATGTATATATACTATATATGTCTATAAATATAAATATAAATATAAATATGATATAGGTATATAGCAAAACAGGAGATAGACAATAGACAGGTAGGTTAAACAACATCGATAGGCACACTAGTTAAAACAAACGAACATGTCAGAATTGTCGCATATTTTTTCGAGAGCTACGTTTGTTTCCTTCAGTCCAAGGTCTAAGTTAGTTTCTGGAATGTACCTGACCACATCGTGTATACTGTATTTCCCCGGGGTATGATTTGGTCCGAAAACTCAAAAGATTTATGTTATTTATGTTATGTTAAGTTAGTTATCGTCTTGAAACTTCCAGATACCTTTGAGAGCGTGATGTCTGAGTTGCTAATTCCACTTTGCATGTTTTTCTAGCTGTTCAATTGTTGACTCTTGTTGAACATTATCTCCATAATTTTCTCAACAATTTGATTCTCAACATCCTCGTTTGTTAAGGGTATAATTAATATATGAAATGATATGATGTTTTTTAATGACTCCATTGAAAATTCAGCAAACTGAATATTTATTCAAATTCCAGCAGTTGTGTTTGTATGCCGTGCTTTTGATTCAGAGAATATCGATTTTCATATCATATCTATGTTAGTTTGCTGCAGAGTACCTGGTTCCCAACGCTTTGCAAACAGTTGCGCGGCCCTACTTGTTTACTACAATGTGGCCACGACCGTTTGTAAGTTAGTTCTTAAACCAATCCAACCATAGAGATAGAGATATCTATGCACCATAAACCCCAGTAAGTCATAGTAAGTCTATTATCAACCAACTTACCTATCTTGGAGACCCGTGACACCGATACACCGTAACGTCCCATCATCATGCGCGGAAAACCGGAAAGGTGGCTTTTGAACCGGGTGACGAAGGTGTCCCGAAAATAATGGATGGGTCTGAAAATGGGGAAGACCCAAAATGGCAACTTTCATGGCGATAGTGTGTGTATAAATATATATATATCTGGTTGGTGGTTTGGAGCATTGTTTATTTTCCATAATATGTGCGATAATCCTTCCCATTGACGAACTCATATTTTCAAGATGGTTATTGCACCACCAACCAGATATTGCAAGATACATATATATATATATTATGTTATATGTACATTTCAGGATTTTATATATATATATAATGTTATATTGATATTGTCCAGGCTTCCAGTCGGTTTCTGGAGGGGGTGCAGTCGACAGTCGGTTATGGATTTTAAGCCATGGGAGTCATGGGATTTCGAGCATTGGAGGAAAATGGCCACTTTCTGAATGATTGGGATATAGATCTACCATAACCCACATGTTCCCCTCTGATTATTTAAGGGTTACTTAACATAGCCATGGTATAGATGGCCCATAGAAATAGATGGTTTACCTATTAAAAATGGTGATTTTCCATGGCTATGTCAAATAAACCACATGGTAACCCCCAAAAAAACAACAACTTAGCTGCTAAACTGAAAGGAACTCGGGAAAAACCTTGTGCTGAAATGATTTAGTGCTTTTTTTGCAGTATCCAACATGAGAAAAAAAACATCCACGGGTTGCCAGCAATCTAACTGTACTCTTAGGTAAATCGTTGCACGTGTGATCACTTAAGGATAACGTTGGTCATGTTCCTCGTTTCCGTTTGCCAGTTACCTGAGGTTTTTCTAAATGGTGAGCCGAGAACTTAAACATGTGAATTTGAACCCAAACAATCATTGGGACATGCAAGCAAGTCTGGACAACTTGTTGCAACTTCACAGCGGCGCAGCGCCAAAAGGAATCATGCTTCGTTACGCTGGCTTTCATCGCTTATTTTTTGGGTTCATTTCAGGTTTGTGAATCGTGATGATTTGCAAGTGGTTTGTTCAATATTTCACTGGTTGGTGGTTTGGAACATTTCCTCTTGTTCCATATATTGGGAAGAAAAATCCCAACTGACTTTCATATTTTTCAGAGGGCCTCTGAAAAATATGAAACCAGGGGTTGAAACCACCAACCAGGTTATCTAAGACTTTAAAAGTCATACTTAGTCATGAGAACACATCGACCTGGTCAAGGGCATTGCAGCCAATGATTGCAAGGAGAGACGGGTCTCAGATCCCGGCCATTCCTGGCATTGAATCCTCGGGTACTTTTGGACATTTGTACTTTAATATGTCAAAAATCTGGAGATATTGCTTAGATATCACCCCATTGAATATTTATCGATTTTTTTCCCATCAAAACCTCCATTTCAAGGGGGATTTCCCAGCTAGCCACGTTTGATGACACCAGAAGGTATAATATAACCAAGCCATGATTTGTTGCAGGGTATCTCAGATTGGCTTTACAAAATACCTTTAAGTTTGAGCGATCCTGATGCAAGACACAACACCCTGCGGGTCCGTACTTGTAGCAGTTCCTGAGACACTGCTGGGTCTCTAGATTTGAACAGAGCTTCCCGCCACACACTAGACAAGAACTGGATCATTAGAGTGATCCGCCGGGATCTGAATCCCATAACGTGCAATTAAGACAGATACATATATATATATATATATTTGAGAGAGAGAGAGATATATATATATATATATATTTGTAAATAAATAAATCTATATATATATATATATATAAATAATGACCAGAAAAAAACAAAATATGGGCTATGGTGGCCACCAGCTGCGACTTAAATGCGCCCAGGTGCACCACCAAAGGCCAGCAGGTACGTTTACACGGGTCGCGGGAGGTGTCTTCGTTGATCACCGAGCCCCCCGGGACCCCCGTGATCCCTTGCTGTAATAAAATATATCATATATGAAATTGAGCTGCCAGCGAAGTTTTACGTCTGTTCAGACGTTCCACACACACACACACCCTGCCTTAGGAAGGGTGGTCTCCTTGCAAATGAAGTGAAGGAGAGGATGAAGAGGGAATGAAGATGATATGAAAGTGAAGATGAAATGAAAAATTACCCAACCGGGACACGAGGAGGGGAACGCAAAAGAAGAGGGAGGGGGCAAACACCGACACCAACACACCTGGCCCGGAGCGGGCAAACCCTGAAAGGGCAAGGGAAAAGAAAAGCGGAGGCCGACGGACACGGAAAAAGACCAGCGGAGGGGGGAAGGACGGAAGTGCCTGAACCAACCTACCACAGCGAAACCTACGCCTACCTAGGCACGCACAGGACCCAACCTACCTGGGGAGGGAAGAACGCATGAAATAGGGGACCAAATGGGGAACTAGTTGGTGAAGAGGAGTGAAGCAACAAAAAAGTTAAATGGGATTCAGTTCAAAGTTCAAACCTAAGGAGTCGTGCGTTACTCCCTCGAAGGGACGGTAGTCGGTCACACCGCATGGGCATTAAACGGCTGTCCGAGTTCAGATGAATTTGATGCACAACATGTTTGACCTCACCAGACAGCAAAAAGACATAAAAAGACTATACCTGCAGGAAGAGGACATGCTGTAGCCTTAAATTAAATGCCAAATGATATGATCTCATTCAGTCATGCGCACTCTTAGTCGTAAAAGGCCAGCTTTGACTGTTTCGTCAGTCTCTCTTGAGCAACATTGGAAGATAGCGGAAGGTTCAAATGGACGACTTGAGCAGCGGGACATCGCAAAAAATGGTCAGGAACGTAATGGCCAACTGTTTCACAATACTTTGACGAGTCACCAAAATTCAATGTGTAAATCCAGACGTCAAATCGGTCCGCAATCATCTTAAAAAAGGTTCCCTCAATTGGGTCCATGGCACCATGTCGGAGCCACCATGGAAATCACACTATAGACAAGAACTGGATCATTAGAGTGATCCGCCGGGATCTGAATCCCATAACGTGCAATTAGACAAGACATACATATATATATATATATATAAATTGACCAGAAAAAAACAAAATATGGACTATGGTGGCCACCAGCTGCGACTTAAATGTGCCCAGGTGCACCACCAAAGCCCAGCAGGTACGTTTACACGGGTCCCGGGAGGTGTCTTCGTTGATCACCGATCCCCCCGGGACCCCCGTGATCCCTTGCTGTAATAAAATATATCATATATGAAATTGAGCTGCCAGCGAAGTTTTACGTCTGTTCAGACGTTCCACACACACACACTGGATTGGTTCCATTCCGTTCCTGTCGAGACGAGGGGAGGAAACCGGATCCCTGCTGCAGAAACAGAGCAGTAAAAAAACTTGTTCAACAGTTTGCAACCTAAATGTGCAGGTACACGTCAAAGCGTCCTTTGATGCTTCCCCTATCACATCCCAGCTTCGTTGGCCAGGTTGGATGTGACAGGCCTGGCCCCCCTGCAAATCTAAGCCATCTGTGGTTTGTACAAATGACACCAAACACAATGCCTGTGTAAGAAGGGTGTATACACACACACACACGCCCCACGAAAGGGGCATGTCTTTTTCCAAAAAAAGGGACATAACCCGAAGAGAACACCCAGTCCCCACCAAACATGGGAGAAAAATTGCAATGAACAACAAAAAACAACCCCCAACCTTTGAGGGTGTTGAGGGAAAAAGAAAACGTTGCCAAACAATCCTAGGTCCCAGAATTTGGGGGCAGACAGAAAAACGTACACAACAAATTCAAACCAGCCCCATTTTATTTTTGCGTGGGAAACAGAACACGTTGACCAAATGAAGGAGCGGACAGCGGACGCGTTGTGAATGCGTGCGAGCTGTGCGCGTGTGTGTTTGTAAGAACTTTCCACCTTGTCTTTGACTGCGTGTGGCATTGCCTAGTTTGGTGCTCCCTTCTAGGGTAACCTGGCTTCTACCTGTACCAACCCTTGTTTGCATGCCTCTCAGCTGTTGGCACTGCGAGACTGAACTGGGTCTCTGACCTGTCCTGTTTGCACACTACCCCTGCAACACAGAGGTATGGACCCCCCCGGACTATGTAAGCAAGAGCGATATAAACACACTGGACTGGCTTTGAAAATTGAAACTGGGTCCACTTTGGCCCTGTCGAAACGATGAGAGGAGGAAACACAGCAGTACAAAAGCTTGTTCAACAGTTTGCAACCTCAATGTGCAGGTACACGTCAAAGCTTCCTTTCATGCCTCCCCTATCACATCCCAGCTTCGTTGGCCAGGTTGGATGTGACAGGCCTGGCCCCCTGCAAATCTAAGGCCACGTGTGGTTTGTCAAGTTTGTATAAATGACAGTAAACACCATGCCCTGTGTAAGAGGGGTGTACACACACATACACCTGCTCCGGACAGGTACTGTACAGCGAGCTTGTCAGCTCTCTGGGGCTTGCCAGACCCGAACCCTATGGCGAGCTCATGAGCTCTGTGGGGCGAGCCGGACCCGAACCGTATGTCAGATAGAATGGCAGAGAGAATGCTAGATAACCTTCAGAATATACGAAAATATGTCAGAGTGAATGTCAGGTGGAATTCCAAGTAAAATGCCAGATACAAAGTCATAGAAGATTTCAGATAGTATGTCAGAATATTTTGTCAAATAAAATGTCAGATAGTATGATAGAATGTAATTGGCAGGATATTTGCCACTGTGGGGATCACACGAGGTAAAGTGATTTTAAAATGAAAGCCGCTGCAAGGATGCAAAAGCAGGTTGCGGATGATCCCGAATGCCGCGTGTTGACGGGGTGAAGCCACTAACCAGTACAGTATAATGTATATACATGTGTACATACACAATCATACACACACATGATATTTTGCAAAAGATTGGCTCTGTGATTAAGGCTAGTTAATGCTGTCCATGAAGTGATTTCACCAATAGTACACGCTGTTTCCCCCATCAACGATGATTCTAAGGGTCCGCTTCTGAATTCTGGGCAAATCCAAATGGGCCAACAGATACCAGATATGCGCAAGGGGTTTTCACTTCCATGTTCCTACGTTTCGCCATAGATTGTGATATAGTATTTACACACACACACGAACCATGTATCTATCTAAATAATTAACTTATACCATCGCAAAGTGGTTTTATATGATAATGTTTGCGATATATACTGACCAGTGTATGCTAACCAACCATAAACGTGTGTATAGATAATTTTCATATATATTTTTATATAATTATATGTAAACAAATATTTAGTCATATCTATAATCACATATATGCATTATAATATATATATATATATATACACGTATTTATTTATATATATATATATTTATTTATATTTATATTTATATGTATGTGTATATATATATATATTCATGTTTTAAAAATAAATAAATATATGCACATATATGTACATATACACGTATACATATATATATATATATATTTACATACATATACACATACGTGTACACATACTGTGCTTGGTGCCAAATACACTACGTACCCAGCAAAAATAAAAGAGGTGTCTCTTTGAAAGACCTGTCTCTCACACCTTTCAACCAGTCTCACTCCACACAGATCCTGCTGCAAACGATCAAACGTTATTTTAAGCGAGTCCGGTGGTTGCGGGTAAACCACAAAATGTAATTAAACCAGGAAAAGGCTTATTAACCCCTGGACTTAGGGGTACCCTATTAAGACCAATTCGTATTACTTGGACGTCTATTCCATTGTTTGGGGTATATTTTTGTGGGCCTTTCCCATATGCTTGACCTCCGGACCAATTATTTCTCTGTTTTGGTCATTTTGGTCATTGCAAATTCATCGCTGCCCTGTTTAAGGCCGGGCGCGCCAAGACCATGTGCCAATGTACAGTTCTCTGGGGTCTTTTGGCGCGAGAACCGGGGTCGTGCCAGCTTCGTTACGCAATTTCGTTGCGTGGTTCATATTGGGATATATTGGGTAATTTTGATCTTACTGGGGGTTTGAACCAATCATTAAGTAGGATGTCAGCATGGGGATAACATGGGATGTAAATAATCAACTATAAATCAATCGGTGGATTTAAAGGTACCCAATGATATGCTACAATGCGGGCCCCTCCAAGTTAAAAAATGGTTTATAAGTCCAATAGCGAACTAGGATCTATGGTGAATATTATCTACAAACATATTTGTTTGGAGGATCATTCCACTTATTTTTTTGTTCAGTAAGTGGGGTTTGTTCACTCACTTGTAATTTTATAGGATAACCCCAGAAATCGAGGACTTAAGAACTTGGGTTATTTTTTAAAGTTACGATCCATGGCATGCCAAGTGGGGTGGGGAGCCAAAGTTGTATGGGTGAATAAATGAAATTAAATTAAATTAAGGGATTTGCTGTGAAACCACAGTTATGGCCCTTAACAGTTTTAATTGGGATTATAATGATAGATAACCAAATAGAACCTTAGTTAGTAGTTATAATCCCAGTTATAACTGTTATGGGCCATAAGTGCAAGAGACGCTCTTTTTCACCTGGCTACCTGGTTGGTTGATTGTACCACACGGAGTTTTTACGACCGCTAGATGATTCAGTGTGGACCATGGGGTTTAAACGGGGTGTTCGGTTCGATGGGGCACTTGAAATGGTCCAAACTGTTGCTGCGCTGATTTTTAAATGGTGGAATTCGGGGATGGTGACCGAAATCATGAAAATGGGATTCAAATCACTTGAGAGCGGAATTCAAATCTGTTGGCATTCTGTTGGCCTTGTTTCAAGCTGGCCATGCGCAATCCTCTGCAAAAGCATTGATACTTAGATGGGCCGTGGGATTAGCTAACTAGTTAGTAAGTGGGTTATAAACTACTTATATCCCATTTTTCATCCATTTACTAACTACTCAACTACCTCCATGGCCCATCTAAGTAGGTTTATGTTTTCCCCGTGAGACATCATCCATATGCCAAGAAATTGGGAAATTGGGAAATTCTTCCACCAGGCACGGCCCTTTTCCATCCTTTTCCACTGATCGGAGGACGTTGGTGGATTGTGCCAGCCATATGGACTTCATATGGACCAAAGAGGTGTCGTATGATTCGAACGGCTCAAGCTTGGATAATTTTATAGTTCAATATTTAGCAACAAATGGGTACAAATGGTGATATATTATATATATATATATATATATATATTTACATATATGCATATATATACATATATACATATATATATACATATATATATATATATATATATGCATGTATATGTATGCATGTATGTATGTATGTACGTATGTATGTATGTATGTATGCATGCATGCATGTATGTATGTATGTAATGTATGTGTGTATGTATGTAGGTAGGTATGTATGTATGTATGTATGTAGGTAGGTAGGTATGTATGTATGTATGTGTGTGTAATGTATGTATTTAATGTATGTATGTATTTATGTATGTATGTAATGTATGTATGTAATGTATGTATGTAATGTATGTATGTATGTATGTATGTATGTATGTATGTATGTAATGTAATGTATGTATGCATGTATGTATGTATGCATGCATGCGTGGATGTATGTATGTATGTATATATGTGTGTATGTATGTATGTATGTATGTATGTATGTTATGTATGTTATGTATGTTTTGTATGTTATGTATATTATGTAATGTATGTATGTAATGTATGTTACGTATGTTATGTATGTAATGTTTGTAATGTATGTAATGTATGTATGTATGTATGTATGTATGCATGCATGCATGTATGTATGTATGTATGTATGTATGTATGTATGTAATGTATGTATGTATGTATGTAATGTATGTATGTATGTATGTATGTATGTAATGTATGTAATGTATGTAATGTATGTATGTAATGTATGTATGTAATGTATGTAATGTATGTAATGTATGTAATGTATGTAATGTGTGTAATGTGTGTATGTAATGTATGTTAAGTATGCTATGTATGTAATGTATGTTACGTATGCTATGTATGTAATGTATGTAATGTATGTAATGTATGTATGTATGTATGTATGTATGTGTGTATGCATGCATGTATGCATGCATGCATGGATGCACGTATGTATGTATGTATGTATGTATGCATGCATGCATGCATGCATGTATGTATGTATGTATGTATGTAATGTATGTATGTATGTATGTATGTATGCATGTATGTATGTATGCATGTATGTAATGTATGTAATGTATGTAATGTATGTATGTAATGTATGTATGTAATGTATGTAATGTATGTATGTAATGTATGTTACGTATGCTATGTATGTAATGTATGTAATGTATGTATGTATGTATGCATGCATGCATGCATGCATGTATGTATGTATGTATGTATGTATGTAATGTATGTATGTATGTATGTATGTTATGTATGTTATGTATGTTTTGTATGTTATGTATATTATGTAATGTATGTATGTAATGTATGTTATGTATGTAATGTTTGTAATGTATGTAATGTATGTATGTATGCATGCATGCATGTATGTATGTATGTATGTATGTATGTAATGTATGTATGTATGTAATGTATGTATGTATGTATGTAATGTATGTATGTATGTAATGTATGTATGTATGTATGTATGTATGTATGTATGTAATGTATGTAATGTATGTAATGTATGTAATGTATGTATGTAATGTATGTATGTAATGTATGTAATGTATGTATGTAATGTATGTTACGTATGCTATGTATGTAATGTATGTAATGTATGTAATGTATGTAATGTATGTATGTATGTATGTATGTGTGTATGCATGCATGTATGCATGCATGCATGGATGCACGTATGTATGTATGTATGCATGCATGCATGCATGTATGTATGTATGTATGTATGTATGTATGTATGTATGTATGTATGTATGTAATGTATGTGTGTATGTATGTATGTAGGTAGGTATGTATGTATGTAGGTAGGTAGGTATGTATGTATGTATGTGTGTGTAATGTATGTATTTAATGTATGTATGTATTTATGTATGTTTGTAATGTATGTATGTAATGTATGTATGTAATGTATGTATGTATG
>Ga0126342_10023457_pt1 | contig 10091 bp, 13 predicted proteins | sample Cyp1metagenome_FD_92528 | JGI IMG/M metagenome (GOLD analysis project Ga0126342, IMG submission 92528) | Coral microbial communities from Lord Howe Island, Old Settlement Bay, Australia - Cyphastrea 1 metagenome | ecosystem: Host-associated > Invertebrates > Cnidaria > Coral ... | reverse complement strand
TACATTACATACATTACACACATTACATTCAGTACATAAATTACATACATTACATACATTACATACATTACATACATTACATACATTACATACATTACATACATTACATACATTACATACATTGCATACATTACATACATTACATACATTACATACACTACCTACATTACATACATTACATACATTACATACATTACATACATTACATACATTACATACATTACATACATTACATGCATTACATACATTACATACGTTACATACATTACATACATTACATACATTACATACGTTACATACGTTACATGCATTACATACATTACATACATTACATACATTACATACAGTACATACAGTACCATACAGTACATACATTACATACACTACCTACATTACATACATTACATACATTACATACATTACATACAGTACATACAGTACATACAGTACATACAGTACATGCATTACATGCATTACATACACTACATACATTACATACATTACATACATTACATGCATTACATACATTGCATACATTACATACATTACATACACTACATACATTACATACATTAAATACATTACATACATACATACATTACATTACATTACATACATACAGATAGATTTACGGATTTATGTATGCGGAATATAAGCATGGTGATTTGGTTACTGGTTCTAGCCTCCGGTCATCAAACATGAGGCTGATTTTCTCATACACCCAAGGCGTCGGCGGGGGCACCAGCGCTGATACCTCAGGAGGGTTTGGCGGATGCCCAATCTGGGAGGGGATTGAGCTTAAAACGCTATGTCTGGTATAGAAAAAATAAATACCTGCAACAGCCGCGGAAAAGAGCACCGATCTGGCTCTGGCTGCCGCCGCAAAAGTGGAGACTGTCAACCACAGCAGGTTCATTGTGACCAATCCTGTTCAGGTAATATTTTTCTAGACTTGAGAGTCAAGATGCTGGGCTCAGTTTTTTTAATTATTTTTTGTTTTTTTGGTTTGAATTGGATTAATCCAATCCGAGGAAAAATATGTTCTGATTGTTTAACGTTGTTTATTATTTGTTGTTTGGTGTTTTTTGTGTTTTTAATTGTTTTTTGATTTTTTGGATTTGTTGAAAAACATAAAACAAAAAAACACGAAATCAAAATTGCTATAATAGCAACTTTGTTGTCACTATATATTGGACTATTATAATAATGCCCATTATACCAACAATGTTTGTAGTATTATGAAATACATTGATCTGCAATTAAATACAAATTGTATATATATTTATTTATGTATTTATTTAATTAATTTATTTAATTTATATATGACATATACCCATCAGCTCTTGTACATCATCCAGTTTTTCTAGCTACCTGTGGTATCCTGTGCTTCTCCGCCCCAAGGCCCCTGGACCGAAGACTTCGTCCTGGGCGCCGCTTCCACCGACGACGAGCTGCCTCTGGGCGCACTGCGCCAGGGCCGCACCGAGCGGAAACTCATCGTCGCTGGGCACAATGGGCCGCGGCGCGGGGCACGGCCATGGTGGAAAAATGTGGATTTCACCGGCAATCCTGGTTGAAAATGGTGAACCTGTTGGACATGTGGGATTTTATATGAATTTTAATATCGACAATGGCAGTTTAAGTGGCAGAAATTAGGGTTTAACCTAGAAATATGGTGGTTTAGTTCTTAGAATGTTGGTTTTAAGTATCAAACATGGCAATTCAAGTGTCAAAAAAAAACAGCAAAAATACCGATTTGGCCAACAGAAATGGGATAAACTAACAAGGGTTTTTGACCCCAAGTCATGGGGGAATTCACCAACAATGGGGGAGGAACCATTGAAGATTATTGTAAATATGTTTGAATAATGGGGTGTATATTTACCCTCTGGTAAACTAACATAAAACTATTGGAAATGGCCATAGAAATAGTGGATTTCCCACTAAAAATGGTGATTTTCCATAGTTATGTTAATTTACCAGAGAGTAATCAGTATAATTTCATAAAGCAAAAATCACATGGTATGGCCTGGATAATTCCTGGTGGTTTAAGGATTCGAAATGGTGATTTAACAAACCAAATTTGTCCTGAAACATGTGGTTTTGACCAGCCAAAAATGGGATGATAAACAATGGTATGGGTACCAAGTGAAGATACAAACCATCAAAATCGGTGAGATAAAGGGATTCAAGGAACAAATTGGAGAGATGCAACAAAAAAATGGAACATCCTAGCAAGGAATGGTAAAATTCGAACATATGGGATTAGATTACGTCATATTAACCACCAATTAGCCAATATTTCTCCAAGATTTATGGGTCAGCCAGATTTCCACCTCCATGGAGGTATTGGACCTGCCGGTGTACAACAGAGGATTTGAGCTGTTGAAGTGTCCTTCAGGATCCCACCTTGATGGTCATGGGTGGTTTGTTAAACATCCCCGTTGGGGCGGTCATGGTAGGTTTATGGCTGGTGAATCCCACATGAATTCATCACTTTGATGCCTGTTTTTGTTCCGGTTTTTTGGTAACACCCTGGTAAGTGTTCTCCGAAATGTTGTGCCAGGGTGGCACACAGCGGCTAGCGGCACTAACCCATATTTTTCGGTCGTCTCCACCAGGAACATCATTTCCAGACCCCCAAAAAAAATCTGGTTGGTGGTTTGGAACATGAATTTTATTTTTCTATATATTGGGAATTTCATCATCCCAACTGACGAAGTCATATTTTGCAGAGGGGTAGGTCAACCACCAACCAGAAATTCATGGGGTGTTGATACCAATCCTTTTGATTCGCACCAAAACTGGGTCAGACCGCTACTTGGAGGTACGAGCTCTTGTACCAACAGCTCGACGGCACCAGTGTGTTGTGAAGCCCAGGAGGGTCCAAATGGAATGGGGGCACCGGAATTTTTGCCAAAATCATGGCTTTTAGAAACCATGGTTTGGGATTGATGTTGTTTTTTTTTGTTTTTGGGCATTTTTGTTTTTTTTGGGCATGCAGTCATGTTTTTTTTGAGAGTTTTGTTCAACCTTTGTAAGTGCCAGTCTACCCCGGTGGATCATTTTTTGTGGAGGGCATAGCCAGCTGACATTCTCCGATTTTAGTTGGATTCATTTCTTAGATTTAGCGCTTGGCCTGGTGATATTGCTTCCATTTTTTTCCATTTTGATGATGAATTCCCAGTGGCCGTTTTTTTGGTTGGCAATTTTAATTTGTTTTTCTTTCTGAGTGTGCAAACTGGAAAATCATCCAATCGCGAGTTTTATTTGCAAACATAAACGATATCTGGTGACTTTCCTCTATGAAAGTATACCTCTAAGTAGCTGATTAAAGTAAGAGTAGGATCAGCAAATCTAATTAATGGAGACAGCCAAGAAATGTTCATGTTTGCTACATCCAGATGTTGTATGAGATGCAAGAATTGAACCACACACAATTTTGCCAACCCTTCTTGTTGGCTATTGACCATGAACATGTGTGTTCATGTGTTCCTGTTCCCATTGCCATTTGTATCCAAATCTGTATCCACATGCGTTTGCCCCTACATGATTGAAAATCCCATATGGAACAAGGAGGATACCATGTGTGGACTTTGCAAGTGATATATACCTTTTCGTTTCTCACATGGTGGATATCTGGATATCCATGATAGAACAATGATGCACAATAGGTATGTGATGTTTAGTAATGCATTGTTTTTTTGCCAATGACCCTCTGGTAATTTCAGGTAATTGCTATTGAAAATGACAATTTGATGAGTTCATTGATTATTTAACATACTTAGCTATTGAACATGGCCATTTAGTTCGTTGATCTACCTGATTTATCTATTAAAAATGGTTGATGGTTACCATCTGGTTATTTCACATAGCCATGGAAAATCACGATTTTTTAAAGGTAAACCATCTATTTCTATGGGCCATCTATACCATGGCTATGTTAAATAACCAGAGGGTACCAGCTGGGACGGTTTTCAGGTCGCAGTGGGAGCAGTTCACTCAGCACGTGGCGCTTCCTGAGACCTCTCCGGCCACTGGGATGAAGATTTGGGGACAGCCTCCAGTAAACATAGAAAAAGCTATTGAAAATGGCCATAGGAATAGTGAGTTTTCCCATTAATCATGGTGAGTTTTCCTATTAAACATGGTGATTTCCCCATTAAACATGGTGAATTACCAGAGGGTAAGTCGAAGGAGTCAGGCCGGGCTACCCCTATCATCCATAGATTGGCTTCGCAAATTATCCAGCTCTTGGGGATAGATGGAAAACGGGAAAATCATCCTTTAACGGTGATTTTATGGATAGTAGATAGTAAACCTCCAGTGTACCTCCAGCAAATCTAGCAGTTTGTTATGGAAAATGGACCGTTTTTATGGATATGTTACCTATTGAACATGGTAATTGCCATACATAGGTTAATTTACCGGAGGCTAAAAACACCAATCAAAAAACACAACGGACTGAAATTTGGGGTTGGAAAATGTTGGACACAAAGACGCCAATAGTTTGGGGCGTCTTACCAAAAATGGATTGGATTACGTGATGGAGTATATTTATAAATTTAATAAATATTGATATTGGAACCATGGATTTGATAAAAATTGATCTCCGGTAAATACTAAACACCATGGTTTTTATCAATGGTGGAGGAGTTTTTGTTGATGGCAGAATCGGGCGTGGAAGCCGTGGAAAATGGGGATTTCACAAATACGGATTTCAGAGAAAATTGGCAGATTTAAGTTACACAAACTGGGAATTTGACCAATGGCAATTGATCGGAGTCCAAAGATGAGGGGTTTTCCACTGGCCATTGATGGAGAAAATCATGAGGAACCATGTCTGGGTTAAGGATCACCCCGTTACAAAAAAAAGTCCCCGATTCCGTATCAAATTTATATCTGGTTTTATTCCACAAAGTCTACAAGCACATACGAAAATCATCAATATCAGGAGTTATGTTCCATTGTTATATATATATATACATAATATCATGTGTATACATATATATATATACATAAACCAGCTTTATGTCCCGTATTTTGTTGATCCGTTGAGCATGTGGTTTTCCCACATCGTCCATAGGATGGTCCTCCAGGGGTTGGCGAACTTCTGCTGTTAGGCCGTTGAGCCGGCGGCGGATCTGCTGTTTCGCTTGGATCGCTTGCTGTTTGGAGCTCGGTGACAGGATTTCTTGGAGATGTGCCAGGAGGCTTAAGCATTCAGAATGGGGATTTAGATGGAATTTAGATGGATTGAGTGAGAAATCAAAGAAATCAAAGGGATGTTAAACGGAATTCATGATATATATATATATATATTATATATATTATATATATTATATATATTATATTATATATATATATATATATTATATATTATATATATTATATATATATACAATCAACTACAATCAATTTTTGGTTGGATTCTATAGCCATCTTGGTGGATGGTGATGAAAATGGATTATGATGGGATCGATGAAGAAAGCCGCTAAGCAGTTTTTTTGCTGCCGAATGGATCCAATTTCCCATATATATATGGGATGATATGGGAAAATCCTATTCAAAAATGGATGATGAACAGAGGTACCCCCATTGATGGAAACCCAAAAATATGAATATTATTGTATATTCAAAGTATATTGGTACTTTTAGCAAGCGGATTAGCATTGCTGATGTTCATATACTGATACACATTCACACTATAGACTCTAGATGAGATTTTCCAACATGTCTTTATATGAGGCTTAATATTCCTCCGTGAGATTCGGCAAGGCCAATTAAACAGGATCTGCACAACACAAAATTAGGGTTTTTTTAACTGCACAAAAAGGGGATTGAACCTGGAAATCATGGGGGTTCAAGCACCAAAATATACCCTCTGGTTATTTAACATAGCCATGGTATAGATAACCCATTTATAGATGGTTTACCTATTAAAAATTGTGATTTTCCATGGCTATGTTAAATAACCAGATGATAGATATAAATGGGCTTGGTCCATTATTATGTAAAAAAAATCCCAGATTTACCGGCCATGTACCCCTTGTAATCTGGATCCTCAGTGCCCTTATTAGGGGACTCCCAACTACCTGAACCACCGCATACCGGAACCGCAATGGGTTGCCCTGTTTTTGTTGGTTGATCCTTGGGATCTTCCAAGCAAGGAGCCACTGCCATCGAACTGTACATACCATTACAACCTAGACCAAAAACTTGAAAATTCTGCAGGGTTTCAAAACAAAGCAAAGGATTTTTACCTAGAATTTCTAAAGGGGTGTATAGAAAGCATCCACTGAAAAACAAATGTTTATGAGGATGTGAATGGACGCCATACACGACAAAATCTTCAGTTAGATATATTGCCCCAATTGGTGTTTTTGGCATACTACAATATCTATCATCTGGTTATTTAACATAGCCATGGAAAATCCCAAAAATAAATGGAGGTTTATAGCTGGGGCCATCTATACCATGGCTATGTTAGTCATAACCAGATGGTAATATTTCTATGGCCATTTTCAATAGCTATGTAACAAATTACCAGAGGGTATATCCCATTACATCCCATGAAATCACCATGAAATCGCCATAAATTACCATTGAATCACCATTAAATCGCCATGAAATCGCCATAAATCACCATTTTTAATGGGTAAATCCACTATTTCTATGGCCATTTCCCATGGCTTTTTGGGACGGACGGCTTCATCCAGATCAGGTCCGAGCGGGAAAACCTTCGCCTGGACGAAGAAGCCGCTGAGGCGTTTTCTGGCGATGGGAACCAGGAACCAAATAGAGATGGTGATACCCTCCGGTGGTTAATAGTGGTTAATGATGGTTAATAGTGGTTAATAGTGGTTAGTAGTGACTATTTAGTGGTTAATAATGGTTAATAGTCGTTAATAGTGGTTAACAATGGTTAACAATGGTTAATAGTGACTATTTAGTGGTTAATAGTGGTGATTGATGCTGACTAATGGTGATCAATGGTGATTATCTGTAATCTTCGTGACCTCACCTGGCTAGAAGTCAATTGGGGATTTTCCAGCCACCTTTGACGACCGGAGAAAAACCATGAAAAATAGCATAAAGTGGGATTCAATCCATTTATTGGTGAAGATTGGTGAGTATTGGTATTTTGGTGATTAACCAATTATCATATATTATTGCCAACCGAACCTTAGAACTACGGTTTGGAAACCGCCGCGCCACCGCGAAAGCCAAACCTCACGTTTTGGGCACTTTCCGGTTTTGAAATAATCTTCCCACCACGCTGTGTGCGATCGGTTTGTCACTTAGAATGACCACAAAAACATCAAAAAATCCATCTATCGACGTGTTTTTTCTTTGGAATTTGCCATATTTAGGAGGTTTTCAACACAGAATGTGGTTTCTTCTATATGACGTTGACACCAACATCATCCAACATCCACCACTTGGAAAGCCTCCACTGCATTTTGTCTGATTTTTCCACATGTGTAACAGAACTGGAAGGAAAGGGGCGCGCCTTGATTTACATGATGTGTGGCTGTAAAACTTTTGGGGCTACTGGGGCACGACAGTTTGTAGTGAACAAAACATGCAAGAATGATTGTGCAACATGTTCATTTTGTTTATATTACGACCTTGGGCAAGGCCCATTCTAGGTGTAAAATCTCCCATGATATTGCAGGTCACCCAGCAAGAATTGCGCACAAAATCTGCAGGATCCCAATATTCACACCGCGCTGTAGGCATCCTAGCAGGTGCATCTAAGGGGCATTAAATTCACATAGGACAGGGGCTGCCAGAGGTCGTTTTATGGGAAAAACGTTTGGATGCAGGGGGACTATTTGCGTTGTATCAAATGATGGTGACCCAGGGAAATGCCTGAATTGTGCACAAATCCCCCATGGAACACGACTTTTTGAGTTGATTCCTGAACATCACAGGCATGGGATATTTTATGATGACCAAGGGTATGAATTGCCCCAGACAATCATTTTTGTTGTTAAATGAAGCGGGGCAGGAGGCATTCTAAGTGTAGAGTTCCCCATGCTACTGCAGGTTGCTTAGCAGGAAAGGGGCAGGGCTTGATTCACATGATATGTGCTTATGTGAGCTTGTGGCTGCTTGAGCGCATCATTTTGTAGCGAGGTAAAGTGCACAAAATCTGTAAGATCTCAATAACATATGTGACGTGTTTTTTTGGGGAATGTTTTTGCATGCGTGTGGACTTTATTGCTTGCATGTTGTTTCGCACCACGCTGCAGGCATTCTAAGTGTAGAGTTCCCCATGCTACTCCAGGTGCACCTAGGAAAGGGGCACTGCTAGATTCACGTGATATGTGCTGATGTGAGCCTGTGGATGCTTGAACACATCACTTTGTAGCAAGAAAAAATGCAAAACATCTGCAAGATCTGAATAACATATGTGATTTTTGAATATTTTTTAGATGTGTTATTTTGCATGTGTTTGTTCTTTTTGCCTGTAATGATGTGTAGTTTGACACTGCACTGAAGACATTCTCAGTGTAGAGTTCCGGTCTTTCTTTAGGTCACCTGCTAGGAAAAGGGCAGTGCTAGATTCATGTGATAGGTTTTTGTTACGGAGGGGTGTTGATTGGGTATTACTGGCCCGTGCTGAAACGCACACGCATGCACCCATACACAAGTCATATGCATTTTCGTATGACGCAAACCATCATGGCGCTTCGCCTTGCCAACCTTTCTGGATGTTGTTAGCAGCCCGCGTCCATGTCAAGACAAGAATTCACATCAAAACCTTGGAGAAATGATCGTTACTGGGATTGGTCACCAAATACTATGGGCATTTTGATTACACAGAAACATGACAAAACCCTGGAAAGATCGGTGTTTTCCGGGGTATAAGTGAATCAACTTCCACTTTAAGACAAAATATGTGGTCAAATCATTGGAAACTACACTTTTTTGGGCTTCAAAAGTGTTGCAAATCAATTTGTGTGTGTTTTTGCAGGTTTCATACACTTAGCGCCACCCTCTAGAAACGTCATTCTAAGTGTATGATGATTAATGTTTGGAAACCTTGGGGTGGTTCTAAGTTTCATTTGCCGCAAATAACCTTAACCACTATTAACCATTGTTAGTTAAGGTTTTCATTTGGTGAGCGCAATAAATATAACCATTAACTAATTTGGTGAATATATTGGTGAGGTAATCTGCCAAGACCTTGGAGCCTTGGACCGAGACCCGAAGTTGGAGCCATATTGTCGGGATGAGTGTCCCAAATGTGTGTGGTTTTTTTTGGAGGGCTTGGTTGCTCATACCCTCTGGTGATTTAACAGTTCGCCATGGAAAATCCACCCATTTTATAGCTAGATAAACCATCTATTTCGATTAGGGCCATTTTCTATGGCTATGTTAGTCATAACCAGAGGGTAAAACAAACATCAAAACAGGTGATTTATGGGATGAATGGGATACGATGGGATCTCTACCAAGTATCTTGCAATGGACTTGCTGGCTTTGGGGCTTCCCTCGCATGATGTTGCCATAAGTTCCACCATCCAAGTGAACTGGTGCCAGGCACAAAGTTTGCCAGTCCCCATACACAAAGGCACGGGAAACCGCGAAACCGACCCGGTGGATCAAATTGGAAGTGCTTTTAGATGTCATGAAACTCTGATTTCTGATAGGAAAAAACATGAAAAAACTGTTGTACATCCAAATTCCAAGGTTCGATATGTTGAATTCTTCTGGGGTAACCTGGTAAAACGTGTTTTTTTTCCGCAACGGGGTGTTGCTCTAAATGGCGGTTGCACACGATCTTTGAGAAACTGAAAGCAGCCTCATGTGATAAGTTGTAAGTGTGCCACTAGTGTCTTGGAAATTTCTTTGAGTAAATGCCCTTGTTTACATTTTTTGGAGGGTGACATCCATATGATCAAACATATTTGGGGATGCTGCTGGCCATAGAAAATGGAGGGCTAATTATTTTAGGAATTTTTTTTTGATCAGGTTTAGGAATTATTTTTGGATTCCTGCTTCTCTGCTTTTCCTGCTTTTCCTGCTTTTCCTGCTTCTCTGCTTTCCTGCTTTTCCTGCTTTTCCTGCTTTTCCTGCTT
>Ga0126342_10023456_pt1 | contig 10091 bp, 7 predicted proteins | sample Cyp1metagenome_FD_92528 | JGI IMG/M metagenome (GOLD analysis project Ga0126342, IMG submission 92528) | Coral microbial communities from Lord Howe Island, Old Settlement Bay, Australia - Cyphastrea 1 metagenome | ecosystem: Host-associated > Invertebrates > Cnidaria > Coral ... | reverse complement strand
GCACTGAGCACAAATGAAAATTCCACTCACTGAAATTTCACCTCAAAGAAAATCACGTGGCAACCAAATTGTTTCTCTCACGTTTGCAGCCAGAAATGTATATAGATCCAACGCACCTGTTCAGAGACACCTGTATTGGATCACAAAAATCCCCAGTATGAAGTCCCAAAGCCAGTATTGTAATTGTATTTGGATCTGTCCAGTTCCAGCAGCTCCCAAAAGGCAGGATCAAAGAAAGTTGCGTGAGCTGGTCTTCAGCTCCGCTACCATGTCAAACAACAGCCGTAACGCGCGCTGTTTTGTGCCTAAAAGGGCCTGGCGATGTAAAGTCAGACATGATTTCATGTCCATGTGAACTGGAATGGATTCCTACACTGACATCTCGTTTTGTGCATGTCATCCTTGCTTCCATGACTGCCATGCCACATGTGAGCACTGTTCCAAATATTTCGTAGACTCTAATCCCTTCCCCTTCATACTCTCTTCACTTCAGGGACTCAATTTAGGGGGCTATTTCCTATGTGGATGGGCTATAGTCGTGTAAGGTGGTGAGTGCCAGCAGAAGCTCTCAGAATCTGCCAAGACGCAATGGTCCATTCCACAAACAAAGGATCAGCATTTTGTATTGCTTCGGCTTGTCTTGTGGTGCATCCTTGCCACTTGGCACGTACAGCTTTAGCAGCCCTGTAGTAGCTCAAGGGCACCGATCGCAGGGCCCAAAGCACCTCTGCCAAGTCGGAGATCTTCCCAAAACGATTTGACATGGGGGAAAAAAACCAAGTACCCTCTGGTCATCAAACATGCCCAGCTGGGAAAATCCGCGATAAATGCGCATCTAAAGGAGAATATTTAGATGATCTGTAATCATCTGTAGATAGGGGGTTTTCCATTCCCATGCTTGATTACCAGAGGTTGCAGAAAGCTGTTCAAAGATCTCATCAAAGAGCTTCCTAGAAAGGAACAATCTGATGAGGGCACTGTGTGGCACACTTAAACCAGCATCAACAATGAATGATTGAGTTTTGTGCACGTTCCGCAACCTTGTGGTTTTATTCTCCTGCTTGTTTGAGGATAGAAGCTTGGTGGTTTCTATTCGCCTCTATGGCTTTGGGGGCTACTCATCCACCCTTCAAAACTGACCCCTTCACCAAGCTTTTGGGGGTTCTCCTCCAACCACCAACCTGAGGGCCGCATGCACAGCTCAGTGCTGCACTTTTTGAGGTCAAAACGGCTGGTGCACATGGTCCTGTGCATGTCATCCTTGCGGCAGGGGCATGTCATGCCTTGGTGCCATGCTACTTCTATGTTCCTACTGGGGACATCTGCACTCCCCCTGGTCGCATGCCGGCAGGCACACGGCCACCATTGAGAATCGCTGGATGCCCGCACATGGTCGCGGAGCACCCCTACAAAATCTGTGCTTAGCTCAAGCCGTTTCGGGATCGCTATCCCATCATGATTCTTCAATTTCCAAACAGATGTTACACACCTGATACATTCGTACTGGGTTGACATCTTGGACATCCCACATCGGAATGAGCAGGCGCGCCCGGACCCATGGCGTATACTGGTGCTCTCAGCTGTCCACCGTTTGGTGCACAGTGCAGGCACCATGGTGACATCACCAGGGTTCTGGAGTTCGCCAGCGTTGGGCAGAACCTATGGGTGTGAAACTTCGTTCCCCACGGCGTGATGATCGGCCGGAACATCTCGTCGCCGCCCTTCTTCCCTTTTCCGCCTCCATCACCTCGATCTCCCTTCGCTTTTCCTTTGATGACCCTCCAGTCACCTTTCCCTATGACACTGGTCGGCTCCTCTTCTGTGTCGAGCTCGACCTCCATCATCCCACCACCCAGCAGCGGCTGCTGCATGGTAGCGGAGCTTGAGCTTTGAGCTCCATGTCGGCCCCACCCCAGGTTACATGCAATAGAGCTCGGCAGTGGCGGTGTGGTCAGCCAAGTTGTAGCCGGTGGTGCCGTCCTTGGTGTCATTTGGGGTCTTGGTGCCCTTGGGGTGTGTGAGGGTACATCGGTGGTGAGGAGCCTGCTTGGCTTGGGGGTCGCCTCACTTCTGCTGCCCTTCTCGCTTCTTCCTCTTCTTCGATCCTCTGCCTCAACTCTTCCCGATCTCTCCGGGCTTCTTCGTCTTCTCCTGTTTCTTCTGGCGCCGCCCTTTCTTTCGCCTTGGCCTTCGCTTTCGCCTTGGCGGGTCGCCTCTTTGGCTGGGCTTTCGCTGCGGCCTCTCTGGCCTCTGTAACCCTCTGTCTCAGGGCTTCTTCTTCCTCTCTTCCCTCCTCCTCTTCTCTCTTCTGCTGTCTTTCCACATCCCGCGCGTGCCGTGCACGGATGCAGTCCTTCGCCTCCTCTAGGCGGATCTTCACCAGCAGCCATCTGGCGAAGAACACCAGGCATCTGATGCACGCCACCAGTCTGAGTGCTGCAAACACCAGCAGCACGAGGAAGATCCAATCAGGACCATCTCTTCCTCCTCCTTCTGGCTGTGCATCTGCCTGTGTCAGCTGCGAGATGAGCACGATCATCTGCAAGATCTTGGCTCCATCCTTCAGCTTCTCCTCTGCTTCGGCTTTGACCCCTCTGGTCTTCGCCTCTCCTTTCTTCCCTTCTTCATCCTTCACTTCATCTTCAGCCCTTTCGGCCTGTTCCTTCTTCGGCAGCTTGGCCATTCCTGCCAGCTTCTTCAGAAGCTCAAACCTCTGAGCTGAGAGGGCTTTCGTCCCCATGTCAGAAGGCATCTGTGCCCCTGGACCGGACGTTCTTGGCTTTCATCCGGAGATATCTGGTCCTCCAACTGCCATGGGGGTCAGCCAGGATGCTGGTGGCCGCCTGGTTGTCCGTGAGGGCGGTGCAGCGAAGGATCTTCTCCTCATCTTCTTTGATTTCCTCCACCACGACTCGGATTGAGTCTCCGAGCACCAGACCCTCCACGATCTCCCCCAGTTCGGCCTCAGCCGTTGAGAGCGCAATAGCTCCCTGCCTGCTTGACTTCCAGGCAATGGGTGATCCTCCAACCTTCACGATGGAACACCCTTGGCAGTCTTCTCCGAAGGCGTCGGTGAAGCTTTGAAATCCCTCCTCCTCATCCTTGGCCGTGAAGATCAGGCCTTCATCCATTGTGGCTGCCAGATAGCCCCAGATCTGGGCGGCTACCTGCTTGACCTCTCTCGGTCTCTTCAGAATGTTGGAAGCCAACAGCGACACCAGAACATCAGATCCATCCGGCATCGGGTGACCAGCCACATCAGCTCACCGACGATCCTCTGTCCCTCTCGGACATCTTCTATCTTCTTCTCTTCCTCCTCCGGCCCTGCGAGCCACTCTCGGCCCACTGGCACCTTCTTCTTTGGCCAGCCTGCTTCTTCTTTTCCCAGATTCCTCTGGAGCAGGTCATACGTCTCCCAGCACGAGGAGGTCATCTACATGCACGACCAGGAGGGCCGTCATCCTTCCTGTGTCCACCAACTTGACTTTCCACAGGTTGGGTTCAGAGATCAGAGCTTCCAACCTGAGTTTTGCTCCTCCTTTGGCTTTGATCTTCAGCCTCCGCATGGTGAAGTCGCGGAAATCGCTCCACTTCCTGGGGGCTTCACGGAACCCATAGAAAGCTCGGACTGCTTCCCAGAGCTCATTGGGTCCGGCCATTCCCATCTGGATCAGAAACGCCGGGGGCTCCACCAGCACTCTGTGTGCTCGGAGCTCATCATCCTTTCCTTCCACCACTGCTCTTCCCTCTTCCTTCTCCTTCAACTTCCTCTCTTCCACCTCCTCATCCAGCTCCATTGGGGCATTGAGAAATGCCGTCCTGATATCCATGGAGCGCCCCTGCCAACCTCTCTTGGCTGCTTCGTCGACCGCCAGTCTGACGGCGATGGCGTCTGATCCTGATGCGAAGAGCTCATTCTTGTCGGCCCCTTCGGCCGTGACGAAATTCCCGCATGCTACTATGCGGATCTTCCTCTTCCCCTTTGGATTGGTGGGGTCTGGCTTCAGGGTGCAGACGAGCTTGGAGGGAATGACATCCAAGTCCCCTTTCTTCTTCCTTTGCTCGACCTCCCCCGGCGAGACCCTTCTGAGGGCACCCTTCGTCTCGAACAGAGACCTGAGCTCATTCTCCACCGCCTCCTTCCACTTCGGGAAGTCTCTTCTGACTTCCTGCATTCCCACCACCTTCGTCTGGAGCACTTCATCTGGAGCTTCCTCCTCCGTGAACTTCCTCAGCTTCCAGAGCTCCTTCATGGTGATGTTGACGTTCTCTTCGTCATCTTCCATCACCCTTCCCATCTCGTCTCGGATCACTTCTTGGATCCTTCTCATCTTCACTCTTCTCTCTTCTTCCTCCTCCTCTTCGATGGGGCCCTTGAGCTGCCTGGCTGTCATCTTGTTCCTCAGCCTTCTCCTCACCTGGACCCGATTGGTCTCATCTTCCAAGGCGATCCACTTCTCTTCGGTGATGGGCTCATGGACGTTCTTCATCACCGTCCTTGACAGCCGGGTCAGCCCATCGTCATCACGGATGTAGTGACCGTGAGACTCCCATGCTCGGAAGAGATAGTTGACCATCTCTTGGGAAGGCTCGAGTTCGTTGGTCCGACCATGGCGCTTCCTGACCAACACCCTTGACCAGAACGGCGGCCAGGTGATCTTTTTGTCCTGGCGGGCAACCTGCAGTGCTTCATTCAGGTGCCGTGCTGCGAGTGGCCAATACTCGGCTCCAAGCTCTGCCTGAAGGAGCATGACTCTGATTTTGGCCTTGGCTTCCTGGACTGCTCTCTCGCAGCGGCCGTTACATTGTGGATCGTCGCCCGGCGCCCAGGTCTTCAAAATCGCCCGAGCCTCCCACCACTTCTGGAACTTGGTGTTGTCGAACTCTCCTCCTCGGTCCGTGTGAATCTGATTCACCACGAACCCTTCTGACCTCAGGCGGAGGTAGAAGAGCTGAACTGCTCTTACGATGTTGACTGCCAGCTTCGTCTCGATTGGCAGCACCATCCGGCAATAGCGGATTCTCACCTCCCCTTCTTCATCTTCTTCTTGTTTTTCCTCTGCCTCTGGCTGCCCATCTGGGGCTTCTTCTTCTGGGTCTTCGGCTGGCTCTCTCGCCGCCTCCTCTTGATCTTCTTCGGCCGGCACTCTCGCCGCCTCCTCTTCATCTGTGTCGTTGAAGATTCCGCCCTCTATGGGTTCTCCTCTTGGTAGCGGAGCTTCTTCTCTCCTTCTGGCTTCTTCTTCTGCTCTCTTGGCACCTTCTTTGGCCTTCCACTTCAATCTCTCTTCTTCTTTCTTCTCGGCCAGCTCATCCTTTCTGGGTCTCCCCCGGGCCTTCTTTCCTTCTGGAGGTGCTGGCTCTTGGAAGTCTGGCGCCTCATCTGGAATCTCCACCTCCTCTTCGTCCGGGGCTGGATGACCACCGGGGCGTGGATCAATCCACGTGTAGACTCCGACCCGCAGGAACTTGGCCGTAGTGCCCTTGAGGATGTCTTTGCCTTCTTGAAGGGACCCGTGAGGTCCAGGGATAGCACCCCTGCTCTGGCATGCCCTGCTTTCCTGTGTGGGGATGCCTTGGCCATGGCCTCTTGGCAGATCCGGCAATCTCTCCTGAAAGGAGTGTGGTTGGCCCTGACATGCTCCTCCCAGCTCAGCGGCCTCAGCTGGGGTTTCTTCCCACACACCTTCTCCATCACCTGCTCCGCCAGGGCTTTCATCATGCCAGGAGCCCATCGGGCTAGCTGCTTTGTTTCTCTCAGCAGCTCTTCTGGGGTCTTTCCTTCTGTCTCTCTTCTTTCCTTTGTGGGATTCTCGGTGGAGCTTCCACTTCCAACCGTGGTGGGCTTGTGGGCTCTTCCTTCCCAATTCCACTGGTCGAACGTGGGCTCTTTGAAGCCATAGATCTTGACCAGCGACCAGCATCTTCCAGATGGGGGTTCTCCACCAGCTGACCATCTCCTCTTCTCTTGGCACGGCTGGCTGTTCCAGGGCGAATTGTGTGGGCATCTTGATGCTGTTCGCCTTTCTGACTTCCTCGGCGACGATGAACAGCATCACCATCCTCAGCATGAGGATGTCATCCTCCTCCACCCTCCGTTTCTCACTCTCTGTGAAATCGTTCCTCCCCCACTCCTGATCCTCCATCCAACTCCTCAGGGGTCTGGGTCCCCCTTCCTCATCGCCCAGTGGCCTGTGTCGCAAGACGCTCCTTGTACGACAGTTGGGTCCGCCCAGGATCATCTTGATCCAGCCTTTCAATGCCAGACGCAGACGCGCCGGGAATGCCTTGCCTTGAGGCAGCATGTCCCACTTGGGGCTTCGGAGACAGTCCACCTCGAGGACTAGCTTCTTGTTTCCCCCCACTTCATGGAAGGCACGTTGGAACGTGTATCCTTCCTCTGGACCTGCATAGAGGTGCAGGATGAGCCCTTCGTTGGCCCACTTCTTCCTCAGTCTTCTGTTGCCACACATGGCGACATCATCTGCCGGTGGCTCGAGGATCTTCTCCTTCAGGCCTTGTGGGATCTTCCTGAAGGCTGGGTGCTCATCCAGGATCCTCTGGAGCCACCCCATCTCATCTTCTCTCATCTTCTCTTCTTCTTCTTCTTCTTCTTGTGGGGTCTTTGGTCGGATCGACCTGACCTTCTCTTCGATCTCCTCGATCAGCATCAGGGCATCTTCTTTGGAGATCTCTGGGCATCCTCCTCGGAGAACCACTTCCAGCTTCCCTTTGCGTCGGTGCATCACGCGGACTTCATCTTCGTCCCACGCCACTCTGCAGCCCAGCAGATCCACCACCATGCCCATCGGCACTATTGGTTCCGTGCCTGGATTCTTGGCCACCATGATCCCCTCCTTGGTCACATGGAGATTGGCCTCTTTTCCTCCGGCTAAGGAGACTGTCACCTCCTTGTAGCCCTTCATCTTCTCTCCTTCGCGCCGCCCTCTGAGTGGGTGTGTGGAGTCCAGGAGTCCTCTGGCTCCTCCTTCTTGAAGCCTTGCCAGCCTCAGGACCTTGATGGACTTCAGCTCATCTAGCTGCTTCTGGAGCTGGCTAATCTTCGTCTCCTTCTTGTCTTCTCCATCTTTGGTGATCTTCCGAAGCATTCTGTTGGCTTCTTCCATCAGCTCCTTGATCACCTGTCCTTTGCCACTCTCGGCATCTTCTTCTTCCTTCTTCGGCTTCTCTTCTTCTTTCTCTTTCTTCCCATCTGGGGAATCTTCTTCTTTCTTCTTCATGCTTCTGGCACCCTTCCCTTCTCCCTTGGACTCTTTCTGGCCTTCAGGGTTCCTGAAAGAAGGTCGGGTGCACTTGTCTGCGAAGTGGTCTTTTCCACCGCAGTTCCAGCACCGCTTTTGGTCATCGACCTGGTGGGCCCATTGGCAATCTTTGCCTTTCTTGCAGCCCTGGTCAGTCAAGAAGAAGCGGCATACTTCCCCTGACTTGGCATCCTTGCCTTTCCCATCTCCCTTGCCCACTCCTCCACCCGCTTCCCTGCTGTCTCGGCCCTCCATCTTCTTGAGTCTTACTTCTGCCTTGTGGGGGTTCTGCTCTTTGGGGGGGGGAGCCAGCTTCTTTGGCATGCCGGTGTTGGGGTCCAGGTGGGCTATTTGTTCGAGTTCTGCGGTGAGGTGTGTTGCCAATGCACTCACCGACCTGGCTGTGGGGTTGCTGTCTACCTGCAGGTTGTTCCTCGCCAGACTGACCCTGAAGGCCAACTCCTTGTTCCCTTCCAGGGGCTTCTTGACGATGCGGGCGGGGCCCTTCAGCAGCAGATACGGGTCTGGTTCCGTAACTGCCAGCTCTGACGCTCTTCTGCGCCATCGAGCCCACTTCCTCAGGCTCTGCAGGGCTTCCGGCACTGTCTGTGCCTCTGGGGGGTTCTCCAAATATGTCATCAGCAGGTGGCAGACCACCTTCAGCGCCGTGAGTCTTTTGGCGCTCACCAGCTCCTCTCGCTGGGCTTCGGGCACTGCTTGAAGCAGCATGGTGCTGGCCCTCCTCTCGAGCCTCAGCCACCGGGGGTCTTCCAGCTCTCTGCTGGGGGCTGCATCATGATGGATCCTGTCCATCGGGCTCATCCTCATGGTCTCTCTCATGGCTGGTGGCTGTCAGGTCTGCTATGACCGGTTCGACCAACGACAGCCAGTCGTTGAGGTCGATGGGGCCATTGACTGGATGCCATGGCTGGAGCTTGGGGGGTTCTGGCTGTCCTCTCACGAACTCAGCTCTACCAGTCATTCCCTTCTCCTCATCTTTGTCTCTGAGCTCTCTCTCAAGCATCTTCTTCTGAATCTCCTGCATGTTTCTCATCATGGCCAGGATGGCCTCCATGGAGATCTCTCTCTCCTCATCTCTTCTTCCACCACCTGCTCCATCTTCTCTCCCTGTTCTCATCTCTTCGCTTCTGGGCTCCTCTGGGGTTGCGAAGGGATCCTCCAGGGTTGACGGCGGGGTGTGGATGGCGACTTCCTGGGGCTGCCGGGGGGTCTTCATCCTCATCTCCTCGGCCTCCATTCCTGGTGGTTGCTTTGGTCTTCCTCCATCTTCTGGGGGTCTCAGCCTCCTCTCATCTTCAGGGGGTCTCAGCCTCCTCTCATCTTCAGGGGGTCTCAGCCTCCTTTCGGCTTCAGGGGGTCTCGTCCTCCTGAAGCTCGGCGCTCTCACTTCGCCAGTAGGCTTCGTTCTCGGCGGACTCCATCAGCATCTTGTGCAGCAGGGTCTTCTCTTCCTGCTGCTCCATCATCCGCAGCTTCACTTCATCCATGAAGCTGTTCATCTCATCGAGCCTCTTCTCGTAGGCCCTCATCTCATCGACCTTCTGGTGTCTTCCTTTCTCCTCATCCTTGAGGAACAGTGGCCTGGCGGCCTCTTCGCATTCCCTTCTGGATTGGGCGGTGTCCAGCAGGGGGGCTTGGGCTCTGAGCTCGTCCATCTTGGCGACTTGCTCAGGGGTAAAAAGGGGTCCCTTGGGGGCTTCAGCTTTGGGAGTCTCTGGCATCCTCCCACTCTTCCCATCCGGTGTGAAGAACGACTTCCCCGGTGTCCTCCCTTCCCCACCTCCCTCTCCATTCAGCACAGCAATACCTGTCCTCGGGGCTTCTGTCGTCCTCGAGGCCTCTTCATCTTCCTTTGGTCTTGCTCCCAGCTGGGCATCCTCCTTGGCTTTACCTTTCTGGGCAGCGGCTTCGGCGGCATCTTCCAGCGCCTTCTGTTGGGGTCTTCCATCACCTCCTTGGTCTTTGGAATCATCACCCCGTCTGGCTCCATGGTCTAGCCCCTCAGCATCTTCTGCCTGTTGAGGCTCCGTCCTTCTCTTCATGGTTACCTCCATGGCGTCGTTGGGCTCGTAACCTATTCGCCTCTATGGCCTTGGGGGCTACTCTTCAACCCTTCAACTGACCCCTTCACCAGGCTTTTGGGGGTTCTCCTCCAACCACCAACCTGAGGGCCGCATGCACAGCTCAGTGCTGCACTTTTTGAGGTCAAAACGGCTGGTGCACATGGTCCTGTGCGTGTCATCCTTGCGGCAGGGGCATGTCATGCCTTGGTGCCATGCTACTTCTATGTTACTACTGGGGACATCTGCAGTTTCAACCCCCCTTCAAAATATGAGTCACAGGAGATCATATTCCCAACTATAGGATGGACGATGAAGACATCTCCGGAACCACCTTAAATCGCAATCGCAGCAAGATTGATATTGCATGCAATTTTCTTGTCGATATTGGTGGTTTGATATGCGCAATTGTCCACCGTTTTGGTGATGAGTGCTCCCACCTGAATCACCTTCCAGATTCCCAAGTTGAGATTGATGACGCAAAGTGCAATCTGATCCCCCCTCAAGTCATTGATGCCCAAGTCTGCCTTGAATTTTGTAATTGGTTGTTTGGTTTCTTTCTTCAACTCATCGATCAGATTCGCTGGAAGGTCTGGGATCTTGAAATCGCCCAATTGGACCATTCCAGCCTGGTCCTGAGCAGTCTGAGGGGCCACATTCGCGCGAATCGCACCCAATGCCAAGACACCCACAACCATGAGACCAACAGCAGGCACAATGAAGGAGGCCCTCGGAGAAACCTTTGCTT
>Ga0126342_10023455_pt1 | contig 10092 bp, 11 predicted proteins | sample Cyp1metagenome_FD_92528 | JGI IMG/M metagenome (GOLD analysis project Ga0126342, IMG submission 92528) | Coral microbial communities from Lord Howe Island, Old Settlement Bay, Australia - Cyphastrea 1 metagenome | ecosystem: Host-associated > Invertebrates > Cnidaria > Coral ... | reverse complement strand
GTTTTTACAGTGTTTTTCTGTTTTCTGCATGCTTGACGGCTAGCTTCAAAACTTCCAAAAACCTCGTAAATTACACTGTTTTATGTTACGGTGTGAATGAAAACATCGTAAATACCAGTGTTTACAATCAGTACTTTCGGATGTTTTTGGTCTCAATGGCCGACATGCCTTTTCATCATCATGTTTGTGTGAGCCCAACGATGCGGTGCGGGCGGTTGCCGTCGCGAAGCGACGTGAATACCCCATTTATAGTGGACTTTCCCATTAAAAATTGTGATTTTCTATAGTTATGCAACAAATTACCAGAGGGTTAAAACACCTAAATAACCCCAGAATTTGTTGAAGATCCTGATCAACATCTCATTCACACTCCACATGTTGAACATGATGTTTTATGGCAAATCCCAATGGTTAAACCTGTCCCCTACTTGGCAAGTTATAGGTTATAGATTCTAATGGTTAAGTCCTCCATGTCAAACACGTCCCCGGACCCACATATCTTTTACAAAAACCAAAAAAAAATAACCCTATTTCATAGCTGATTCATGTTCATTAACAAGAAATGTTAACCACCAATATTAATGGTGATTTGGTTTTCATGGTTGATTAACATCAATTTAACAGTTGATTCATGTTGATGAACATTTGATGAACATTAACCACCAATGTTAACCACCAATATGCTTCAAAGATGCTAATATTAACAAATATTACCCACCAATCATAATATTTGATGAATATTAACCACCAATATGGTTAAAATTAATCCCAATCAATCCCCGATCATCGCAAAGCCCCGCACCTTGCGGGATTCCTCCATGAAAGCCGCCAGGTCAATGGCCTTGGCAGGGCCATCCAGACGTAGGCAGCCGTTCAGGAACTCGTCCGCCTGAATGTGGCCCTCGTGACTGGCATCCAACATGTGGAAGAGCATAAAGGCATCCTCTTCCTGAGAAGTTTGGGAAAAATGGGAGGCTAACATTGTTGAACCATGTTTTTTTAAAGAAAAGTTGCGGATTTCAGCAATAAATCATCGATATGAGAGTGTCTGAAAATCACCTTTTCCTCAATGCAAATGCGGAAAAGTGTTGGAGGCTAACCATCAACATGTGGTGATATAACTACTAAAGGAACATAAAATCACCAATGGATAGATCACCCAACCATTCGAAAACCATCGTTTTATGGATATACTGTATTTTGTATGGATTCATTGGAAAACCTCGGATAAATTAGCAGAAATTCAGCAGAAATTCAGAGGTGTTTTCGGTTTTTTGCTCTTCAAGCAAATCTGGGGGTTGAGCAAGTAGATGCTGCACGTATATCTATAGGTTTAAAACATATTCCACCACGTGTTTACTTTACATGTGTACATTTAATCTTACATATCAATGCATGAATGTCATGTTGGTTTGAAAACGCGCGGCTAACGGGATATTTCCCGTTGGGGGTTCCCACAGATTTCCGGTCAACCAAACCTGGGAAAGAGTAGATAAATGTTTTGTATTGATTGGTTGTTCCAAAAAAGAATTACTGCAATATGTGTATGATATAACATGTGCGCGTATCAATACGTCTGCCTTTCGCAAACACGGGTGCACACATAAATCTATGTGTGTCACCCCAAGGGTTCAGCCCCACGACTTGTAGCTATAAACCGCGGGGTCTTGCAAAAAACCTACAAAATGAATGGGTGTTTTTTAAGAATTCTCCATACAAAATGGTAGGGCTTTGTGCATCAACCAGCTCTTTGCAGCACCCCCACATTTTGTAGGGAGGTATATTTTGCCTCGATGTTTGATTTCTATTTTTTTTCTGAGTATGAATTTTGCTTGTATGCTTGGACCCTAATCCCCAAAAAAGGCATCATTGTGTAAGAACCTGTTGCTCTGCCATTTCCCTGCGTTTTTCTCAATTGTCTTTAAGGAGCAACCCATCCTTTTTGTAAGGAAATGGCCTCAATGATATTTGCAGCCTGTCTTTTTACAATGTTGACAAGAAGCGAAGCGTTCATACCCCTTCTTCTTGTCCTACGCCATCCTACATTGTTGAGCCTAGATGTGACAGGCGCAAAGCCACTAAGTTTCAAGAGCAGGCCGCGACGGATTTTTATGGCACCTCGAAAACCGAACAAATTCCAAAATGGAACTGACCATGGACCCAAGTGGACATTGGGGAGTCATTGGGGAGAGCAGGAAACGTACTTTGAAGGTCTGAATAAGCAAAATGCAAAATGCTCAAAAGAGACAACGGCCAAAATCTAGCAGAATTGGGCGCGCAGCTCGTTTTCCAAGAATAGCACTAGCACCAATTTCCTACAAAATGACCCTTAAAATCAACAAAGGGATTCCTTACAAAATGAATGGCCCCAACCCAGCCAAGTTTTCAAACTGTATTTTGAGATTGCTATATGATAGTGATTTTATGGGTAAATCATCTATTTTTTTGTGCTTACAATATGGCAACGTGCAGGGAGGCCCCCTATAAAATGGCCTCCGAAATGGGCCTTGAGCCCCTTCAAATTACTATATATTACTACATGCTACAAAATGGCTGGACTCTTGAAAGTGGTTTCCTACAAAATGACCTTAGAAATCGGGCTTATATGGGCCTGGAGGCCAGGGAAACTTAAACGGGCTTATCTATTTATGGACTGATTGACTTGCCGGCTTGTTGACATGTGTAACTTGTATAGCTTTAGGTGATTTGTGGGGAATTGTGAGGACACAATAAATAAATAAATAAATAAATATATATATAGAGAGAGAGAGAGGTGCATGATGAATGGTTACATAGAAATGAAATGAGCGTGCATCCGTATTTTTCATAGGTAAATCATCTGCAAATGCCAAGTTTCAATGTCATGTCAGATTTGCAAATGCTAATCTGCCTGCAGATCATCTTAAAATTTAATCAGGCTCAGCATGTAGGAATCATGTTCTGATTTCACGTGTGGAAACATAGAAAATCATCCTTTCTGGGCAAATCTTAGCCATGAAAACTGGGAATTTCATGACTTCTCCCCATCAAAAGATGGGAGTTTTGCCCCAGAATCATCCACATCCAAGGCGTGAAAGAGTTGCTGCAGGTGTGGGTTCTCCAATTGAGCCTGGAAATCCACCCAAGTCATCTGCTCCTGGCTTTCCAATGGATATTCCAATGGATATTCCAATGGATATTCCAATGGATATTTCGCATGAGATAGCACAAATGATCATCCATTTTAATATGTTTAATATATGGGTGTGTCTGAAAATAGTGTACCCAATCAACCCAATGGTTTTGCTGATCATTATCCCTACTAAATGGCTATTTGTTTGGGAATATACCCTATTTTCAGACATACCCATATGTTAATATATCTAAATCCATGGCTTCTCGACAAAAGATTGACCAAGTGAATCCATGTCGGGATCTCCTTGTCCGCTTCCAAGAAGAGTTGACCCACTTCTTGGAGCAAAAAGCGCCGCTTCTCCTCTTGTCCATTCTGTAGCGCAGAGTCAACAAAAATGCCTGTCAAGATATTCCTCGGCGTCAAATCTGATGCAAACTCACTGAAAGAATTATTTGGTTGCTCTACCTACTACTTTTTTGCAAGACTGGAAGCATCTCTCATCGAAACTGATATATTTCATGCTCCCTTGAACAACTTCGAACTCAGATCCTTCAGTCTCTTTCAGTCTGGTTTTGTCTGAACATATGGCAGCCATGCGGCATATGGCACCCCCAAATCCCATGTTTCATGCTTCACTGCTTCATCTTCTCCAGTTGCCACTTTTTTTGGGGTCAATCACCCAGCAAGTCAGCTCCCAAACCAACCATAAATACCCAGCAAAATACCCAGCAAATCAGCCATTTTTTATCGGTGCTATCACCATTTATGGAGCTCCCAACCCCAAAAAACATCCCCAAATCACCGTTTTTTTGATATCTCTAAATCCAGTGGCAGCAACGCAAAGACCGTAAAGGCAATGTAGATACAAAAGGGCACCGCCATCCAGGGCGAGATCTCGCGCATCAAGGGTTTTAGCATCTCGCGCCACTCCTGGCCGTCGGTCACCGCCTGGAAGAGGGCCAACATCGTCCCAGCTAAGGTGCCAAAATAGTCCGCCAGCTCTGGGTCCAACGCCGAACGGCTGTCCAAACCTCGATTGTGAAAATCGCGGCTGGTTGTTTTGGGCCCATATTTTGCTAAACTGCAGGGAAACAAACTCTTGGGAGAAATATGTCTTGAAATTGGGATTGTTCAAGGTTATTAAAGGTGGATGCGTCGAAAAATCGAGGGGAAACCTGGATGCTTTGCGATGCTTTGCGCAATATCTACAGCATCCCGTTTTTGACCAACCTTCGCCAAACTACTGATCTTGAAATCCGTTACGCTCTGCGTAATGAAGACGCCGACCGCATAGAGAAGAAGCAACAGGAAGATCACGGTCCATAGAAACGAGCGGAGGCCCTTCATGACAGCAGTGACAATGGCCTGGAGCTCACCGCTGATGTGCATGATTCGGAGAATCCGCCTCGGTGCTTTTTGGAAAATATATATGCCCAACAGAAAATGGTGACTTTTATGGTGGAAAATGGTGATTTATAGTGGAAAATGGTGATTTATAGTGGAAAATTGTTATTTATAGTGGAAAATTGTGATTTATAGTGGAAAATTGTTATTTATAGTGGATTTACCCATTAAACACTGGTGGCTGGTGGCTGTTTGGAAAAGTTTGGTCTCTCTTTCAGCAATATCCACCAAAAACCCTAGCTGAAAGCCGCGACCATGCTTGCTGCATGTTGCTGCCAACAACTACGAGTATTGAATGCAAACTCTCCATTCTCAATCACTCTCCCAGTGCGAAGGACAAGCTGGAAACAGAATGGGAGACGAAAAACCACGGGGTCAGCTGAGTCGCCAGAGTCAAAATCGTCAGTTTTGATGAAAAAGGTGACCGGATGGAACACACAAACCATGTAAACCAATAATGGTTCTCCCTGGTTCAGTGGAGCACCATGAAACGCCGGAGCCGCGTCTGCCAAGTTGCAAAATGCGAAGCAATCGAAAGATCCGCAGGGCCCGCAAAACCAAAGTGTCGTCGGTGAGTTGTGACAGATCCAGGTCCTGCGAAGAGGTCCAGGACCGTAGCAATCACAGTCACTCATGGTGATGGAGACAAGCACTTGCAATCTCATGATGTGCTTTAAGAACTGAGCCAAATCATAATGATGACAACAACATACAACAACATCATGAATCATGACCAAATCTGCCCCAATAATTCCCAATATGTTGTTTCAATGCCTTAAAGTTTACATGATCTACATTGATGGCTCAAAACCTGGAATAAATTCCAACCTGCAGGCCGTTTTGGTAGATGATGCTCGCAGTGATCCTCGGCTCCATTCATGTTCGGGCCCAAAAATCGGGGCGAAACAGAAAAAAACCAGCTGATTTGGGGGGGTTCTTCAGTTTTTTTTGGGGATCCTCAATGAATTTTCGATGACTTTGGGGTCCCCATGACTTACGAAACCATAGGACTTACCCCATGGATTCACCGAGGCCATTCTTCCAAGCATCCCTTGCTCCACGGCCTGGGACAAGATGAGCATCGTGTCAAAGAGGTTCCAGGCCATGTCCGGGCCACTGAAGAAGTCGCATCGATAGGCCGCGATGCGGAGAATGAGTTCAGAAAGGAAGATTAAGGCAAAAAGCATCTCACCTGGGATCTATGGTGGCTATCTCACCTGGGATCTATGGTGGTTTTACTATGTTTTACATGGTTTTACTGCACCTCAAAAATTACCTCAATTTTTTTTCTGCACACTGAATGGCTGTAATGGGGCCCAATCACCAGCCATACCGATTCTTTTTTGGGCGGCCATGGGCACTCAAGTGTCCGTCCCGCGTGGCGACTGCATCCCTAATTGAAGTTGATGATTGAGTATACCACTATTTGAAATTTGGGATGATGTAAAATGAACCCCCAATGGTTGCTTGATGGGATGGTTTGTGATTGACTTTACCGCATTGATGGAAAATGACATCATTTGTGTTCATCAATCACCCAACTATCGCATGATTGGGAATAAGGAACACAACAAAGTCGTTCGTTCACTTTGTTCACTTGATAATTACTAAATCACTTGCATAGTTGTGTTGTGGCTCGCTGCAACCAACCTACTGACCACGAAGAAGGGGGGCGTTTGGGCCTGCCAAGTGGAGGCTGCATAGTCCGTCTGGACGCCAATGAAGATCGAGTTGGTCAAAATCATGGCCCCTATGAAGGTGGAGAAAAGTGAGGATTCAACCAGGGATCTCAAGTTGGATTCCAGGTAGAATGCGGGGCTTCGGGCTTGGTCTCGGATCAACAATGGGTTTGACATCTGAGAGAATCGTCTGGAGGTGCGGATCAAGCTGGCCTCCTCAGGGTATGGTGTGTTGAAGTGCGGTAAGGGCGCCTACTGCACATGCACCTGCGCAACGCCTATGCATACTGTGTATTATGTTTGCGCGCGCGTCTATCTTGTCAAAATAATACCTCGATCCATACATTATATGTTATCCGTGAGTTGAAACACAATTTTTACTGTAAGAAAAATATGCACCTATGTGGCAGGGTATGTGTTTGTATCATGTATAAAAACTATACAACTAACTAAACGAAATATTGCAACTCCATCCTCAGGCATTTGCGGTGCAGGGAGCAAACTGTTGCCAAAGCGTTTCCGGTTGGGGGAATTCCCATGTTTGCTCGCGGCCCGGCCGCGCCGAAAGCGGTTGTTGGGAGAACTGCTGCTGCTCCGCGGCTGGATTTTCCGTGGGTGCCGATGCCATTCGAACAACTCGTCATCGTGCTCCGTATGGCCTGCCCCTTGCGATGCGTGATCTCCATCCGAGACATGCCGAGACCAAGATCTGGGAAACAATGGGGAGCTGAAGGTCCTGCATCTCACCAGGAAAACAAGTAAGGGAAAAAAATGGTGAAAAAAAAAAAAACATCAGTTGTTCAAAAGAAAAGTGACCAACGCAACGCCAAAAAAACAATTCACAATAAGCCAAGCAAAACTCCAGAACCTCCAAAGCCTTCTCCCCACCTGATGAGTTCCGGGGGCATCTGCCCGACTTGCCCCATATTCCCTGACAGCAGCCGTTCCAGCGTGGGCTGCTCGATCTGCTCGTTCTGCCGGATCTCGGAGATGTCCCGTCGCAGCTCCTGGCGAAGCTGCTGCGTTTCCTCCTTCAGAAGCACCCGGAGGTGCTCCAAGTCGGACAACGCCATGGCGCCCACTAGCAGACTTTTGGGGAAGCTCCCCTGTTGAACTGAGAAACCAACAGCAACCGACACCTTCACCAGGGTTTGTCGAGTTTCTGAGTTTCTTGGAAGCAAAAAAAGGCACCAGATAGCAAGTTGAAACTGGGGGACAGGCAGGAATGCTACAAATTTCGGAGGGCTGAAAACTAAGAAATGTCAGGGGAAAACTTGTTGACGGCGGAATGTTTCAATGACAAGTTGTTTTGTTCGTGCAGATTTGTCCGGCCCAAACCAACCAAAACCAGCACGGTGCATTTGAAATTGTCGCGTCAGAAAATTAGAAATGCTTAACCACTTCCACGTAGCGTCAGTCTTTGCAAGAAATATGACAAAATAAGAAATTGGATAGGTTTGGTTGCCAAATCTTTCAAAATTTGGCGGGCCACTAAAATTGGCCCTCCTCAATGCTTCAAATGGAGGCGAGCATGGAAAGCAAAGTCAATCTTCAAAAATTTAACATCCCATCACTTGACCCCAGATGCTGTGGCAATGCCACGCCTCGGGCATATGTTGCGCGTTTGGCAGGTGCTATACACGATTTCACAACCGTCATGATTTGTTGAAGACCGTTGCAACAATAAATTCGAAAACAAACAATACCTCTTCTACCCTTCTGAAATGCTCGAAATATATCATCTCGTTCGCAGAAAACCAAAACATTGATTCGGCAGTCTCGACGCAACGGATTCAAGTTGCGTTTTGCCTTCCGGGATCCAAAAATAAGTTCGACATGTAGCATTTCGTATGCTGGCGAGAAACGTGCGGCGTGTGTAAAATGATGATGCGCGCTTGAACACTGTGGCCCCACGCCGTCGAACGTGTTGAAAATTCCAAATAACTTGGGTTTTGGGGCAACGGAAAACAAAATGGGTTCGAATCCTCCTATTGTTTTCAATGATTTCCAATTTCGGGGGGAAATCTGGTTGGACAGCAGCATGGCTGGCCAGTGCATCACATGGGCTCAACGCACCCCAGGCTCAACGAGCCCAAGCCACCAATGGAAATCGGAATTTTTGTTGTCCTGTGCAAGTACAAAAATCGGTTCTATGCAAAAGCCATTTGCATCCATTTGCGGTTTTGCATCCATCGTCCAGGTTTTGCACCTGCCTTGTTCATGTTGACGAATCATGTCAAACACAGCTCACAGAACATGAGTTTCGCACGTGAAAAACATGTGAGCCCATGTGAAGTTCAGTATCCACTCTGTCAAGTTTTCTTGTTTAAAACCATAAAGTCAATTTGTTCAGCCGCTTCCCATTGTAGGGTTTGTTTCCTAAAAGGATTTCGGTTCCAGCTGCACCTTTGGAGCCAGAGCGTCCAGTTTCCAGTTTGTGGTGAAGCCTTTGGGCGCTTCCAGGTTGGCGCGCAAATTTGCATTTGCAATTTGAGTGGATGTGCAACACGGCTCGCCAAATCGAAGCTGCCACTCAGCCACCCAGCCACTCTGCCAGAGAGGCTGGACCAGCCACTCAGCCACTCAGCCACTCTGGCAGAGCGGCTGACGCAGCCACTCAGCCACTCAGCCACTCTGAGTGACTGAGTGACTGAGTGGCTGGAGAGCCATTGGGGTGTAAGCAATATTACCCAGACCTAATTTGTCTTAGGTCTGGGTAGTATCTCAAGTGGGGTTTTATGCTAATTTAGGGTCCCTTCCTTTATTCATCCAGGCACGGGGGCATATATTCTTATGGGTTGGCTGGAATCTTAGGCAAACAGGCAAACATCTGTGTTAAAGGGTTGTGAGAAAGAAATCATTAATCATTTGTGTTAAAGGGGTTCGCTTTGTGGGTCCCTGCGGATCATCATGGCGAAAGGAATGAGACATTTGTTTATAGTTCCAATGTTTTCATATATGTATGTTATTTAAGAAATTATATATATGTGTATATATATATATATATATTTATATATATATATATATATAGGTATAGATATAGATATCGATATAGCTAGACACAAACACACCTAAGGTCATATCATCCACCTCCATTATTTCATCATTTACCACAGTTCATTTTCACAACAGTTCATGTCATTTCATCACAGTATCAACACAAAATAAACCCCCCTAATTTCATACATCCTCATCCCACATCATTTCATCATCATCCATCATCACATAAATTCATATCATAAAGTTTCATCATGATATTTTATCATAATATATTATTATGAAATAATATCATAAATCTAAATCATCCACGTCTAACATTCCTATGTTCGAATCATAAATTTTCATATATTATGATATGAAAAATTATGGGTTTAATTTTTTTAAAAGTTTTTTGGTGCATTGGTTCTCCAAATTTGTTTCAATTTTGCAATTCTGGTTTCATCATCTTTTAAGTATTCCTCCATATATTTTTGTTTTTGTTTTTCTTCCTTTTTGAGTTTTTGCTTGCTGGAATGCCTGTCGGTTTTAAGATGTTTGGACAACCTGCATTGTTTCACATTCCGTTGGCAAATGTCACAGAATACTTCCTTTTGATTATCTACTTTGTTACTCTCCTTTTGTTTGTCCAAGCATTCAATACACATTCTATTCATTCCATTGAACTCGTCATCATTTTTGTTTTTCTTACACTTTGTACACGTTCTACTCTCCATAATGTTATAAGGTATTATCCTTTCAATTTTAAATGTATTTCCTTATGCCATAAAAAATCATATTATCTGATATGAAAATTTATGGGGTTCAAATATAAATTCCTTGTTGTATTCTTTCATACACTTTGTCAAACTTATTCTCGTCAATAATTGTATTTCCAATAAACTGTTCATTGTCTTT
>Ga0126342_10023454_pt1 | contig 10092 bp, 3 predicted proteins | sample Cyp1metagenome_FD_92528 | JGI IMG/M metagenome (GOLD analysis project Ga0126342, IMG submission 92528) | Coral microbial communities from Lord Howe Island, Old Settlement Bay, Australia - Cyphastrea 1 metagenome | ecosystem: Host-associated > Invertebrates > Cnidaria > Coral ... | reverse complement strand
TATGTGTCCTGTTGAAACATTCCCACCCAATCTGATTGTTTGATAAATCTTGACGGCCCACCCATGCTGCCTATTGCTTGACGCTTTCCCATCGCTTTTAGGACCCAATCAAAGTCCGTCACAGGAACGAAATACCAAATATGGTAAATATGCTGGTTCACTTTTTACGGTACCCATGGTTTTTTCCACCGGCTGCTGAGACAGTCTCGTGCCGTTACATGCAATGTACTACCTGCCCAAGGTGGGTTGGTAGTCCGGCTGGATCTGACCGCACTCCGTGCTGGTCGCAATCACGGCCAATTGAAATCCGAATGGCTCGTCAGCTGCATCGTCGGTGGAGTGCGGTAGCTTGACATCAAGGATGTGGTGCAGCGCCGTTGCAAATCCTCGATTGAGAGCTGCCGGGTACTCCTTCGCGACTGCAGTCTTGTAGCTGCCATCTAGATTTTTCCCGATGAGGTACTGCTTCGGCTTGGAGATGTCGGGGAGCTCACAAGCACGCAGTGCTCTGGGGAGGTCGGTGTTGGAGTACATCAGTGTCGTGGGTTTAATGCCTCCAGATCCAAATCGCCATTGTTCAACGGTCACCTTCCGAAAAAGTGCCAGGGGCTGTCGCAGGAGAAGCTTAAGCACTCCAAGTCGCCAGATACTGGCATAGGTCTCGTCGAAAGGAACCGCTGGGTGCTCCAAGACAGTCACTCCACCATGCATAGCGATGATCACTGCCAGAAGCAACCCTTTAAGGAAAAGGCTATTTCCTGTGAAAACTTGTGCCAATTCACGGCATGTCAAAAGCTGAAGCCCCCACAACTCCAAGGCAGATCTGAGGGGGCGCGGTCCTCTGATCAAGTTGCCTTCCCCATCGCGCTGCTCTGAATGCCGAGCCGAGGTCCAGGTCTCGCAGGGTGGCCCCTGCAAGAATCCTAAAATTCTGCCAGCTCGCGCAATCTCCAGTAGGAAAGTCCACAGCTTGGAGTCGTGGATGTTGAGCTGAGGATCAACTGCTGTATCCAATGACAAAATACGCACTGAACGGCCAGGCAGTTTGGTGATCATCTCCTCGACCATGGCCTGAAAATCATGGGGTCTGCGTCTTCCAGAGTATAGATGCACCACGTAATACGGCCCAACTTCGGAGGGTTGTCGTGGTGGAAACGGCTGGAGAAGCTTCCATTGGCCCCGTTGTTGTTCTTCAGCTCCCATGGCATAGTATCGCGAATCAATGCAATGCCTACGCTGATATGGCCTTGTAGTCAAAGGTGGAGGCATAGGGGTGGGCTCCTCTTCATTCATCTGATGCATCCATAAGCGCAAAAGATGCTTCATCTGCAATCGCATCTGCCACGCTGGGATGTCTTCCAGCATCGCCATGTGTGCTTCTTCAAGGCATTGGGCAGTGTCTGGGTCCAGATCTTGTGGCCATTGATCATAGAACTCAGTCTCAATCCAGTGCACAAAAAGGCGTCCTCCGAGGAGTTCAGGGATCTCCAAGGAGAAAATGGCATCAAACAATGTGTTCTGAAACTGGATGGCGTCCGGATTGGGCAGAGTGCACCAAGCAGCCAGGGCATCATTGAAAGTGGCGCAGGCTCGTTGAGTTAGATTTGGATCGCGCTCAGGGTGCCACCATGCAAACTCATCTTGCCCCTGGGCTCGCAGCTCATCAATGCGCAACTGGAGCATTCGACGACGACGTTGACCTCCAGTTGGTAGGAGTGGTCCATGATGTCGTCGAATGGCTGGGAGGCGTTTGACATGGCGAAGATGTTGTGGAAGTCCAATTGTAATCGGCTCATCCGGCTTGCGAACACCATGTATACGATCCCAGCACTTGTTGTTGCGGTATCGGAGGTGTTGCTGAACTCGCCATGTTGTCCAAAAATCTTTCAAGCATCCTGGGCAGACTGTCGATTGAATGTAGGGCCGCTCAAGGGAGGTCAAACCATGCTTCTGGAATTCATGTGCGCCAAGAGCTTGCAGGGTCGGGAAAACTTTGTCACATTCACGACATGGGAGTTGTTGAGTCCTGGTTGACTCCTCGTCGAGGATATTTTTTTCCACCAGGACTCCATGGTCTTGCATCTCCTGCACAATGAGGTGGTGATAATGCTTCACATCCCTCGCAATGCGTTCCTGCAGGACGTGTTTGCGACATGCTCTTTGCACCAGAGCTTTCCAGCGAGGGCATTGAGCAACAGCATCCCAAATCTCACGCCATTCAATCGTGTCCTCATCAAACTCAAAGGGCAACTCAACCAGAGACCGCATCCAGCAAAGATCTGCTAATGCTTCCCATAGCCATCCACGTCGCAATTGAAATTCAAGGAGGAGGAGTTGTCGATGAAAATCTTTCCCATGTTGTCCGATATGTTGTAGGTATATCAACCGATGTCTTGCCCAAACAACTCGGAATGTGGGGATCTCAAGGTGATGCCTCAGATCCTCGTCGGTCATAGTAGCTCCATTCCAGAAACCAATGTCTGCGATGCGACGATGGTGATCAACAAAGAAGGCCTCCAACTTACGTACATGCGCAATCGGGACATCTGACCAAACGGCACATCCATAGAGGAGTCTGGAGATGATCAAGCTGTTGTAAAGCTGAAGACGTCCCTCGATTGGAATGTGCCGGTTCAAAAAGATAGGTCGCTTGAGCTCCTCAAAGGCTTGGCGGGCTGTTGCAATGCGTGTAAGGATCTCGTGCTCAATGTCGGCATTCATGGTGTACTGTGAACCAAGGTGTCGATATGCAGCAACGACCTTCAGAGTCAGGATGTGTGTCGGAGTGTCGATCACAATGCAGGGAGATGTTTCTTTGGCGAAGAGTGCTGCTCGGTGCTCAGGCGCTCCTGGACCACGATACATGATCACTGTTTCCGTTTTGCCCTTCTCGAAATTCATGGTGAGTCCATGTGAACGAAAAGTGGAATGTAGAATTCTGGTGATCTCTTTGATGACAGGGACAAGAGCTTCAGGGCGAAGAACAGCAACTGGAATGGCTAAATCGTCAACCCATGCTAATGGGGGTATGGTAACTCCCAAAGCTTGACATCCTTGAACATAATCAGGAATCTGTTGAAGAGCCTCCTCGACCTCAGTCAGGATCTTGGTAAGCAACAAGTTGAAGCCAATGTCAGCCAGGGGAGATCCAGGGCGCGTTCCTCTGGCTGTGACGGTGGCTGTTTTGCTTCGTGCATCAAGGCTGTACCAGGTGTTCTTGTGGAGGTCGTGAAGGAAGGCCCGCAAAGCAACCGGAATGTCTGTTGGATTTCGATCACATGCCGCAGCCAGGTCATGAGAAAGTTGTTCGATGTCAAACTCGTTGGCATCAAATATTTTTGTGAGCAAGCTGTGGGTGGCAGGTTCACGCACGGCAAAAATGAACTCCCTCAGCATGTGGTGGAAAGCAGCCCGCAAATCTACGAAAACTGCCGCTGTCGATAATTTGCGGGCGCGTCCCAACTTCCCGTGCAGGCGCAGGAGTTGGATTGCCGTGCTTGTTTGTTGGGACGGCAAACCACCTATTTGCCCCGCGGCACTGCGGGCAATCAGGGTGGGTAAAAGACGAGATCTCGCCCATGCATGCAGCACCTTCCCAAAGACATTAGCCAGGAGGATGCCTCGATATCCTCTGGCATCTTGACGGGGAAGCTTCTGTTTCCAAATTGGGCAAAGCAATCCACCCTTGTACGAGAAGGGCTCAGTTCCATCAAGGAAGGCCTTGAGGATGACATTGTGCAGGAACGGGGCAATCGCTGCTGCCGCTTGCCTACAAACCTCAGGCGGGATTCCATCAAGACCAGCTGCACGTAGGGGACGCTGTTTCAGACATAAATCTTCAATCTCGACCAACGTTGGTAGCTCATTGACATCGATGAAAGAGGGAGTCAGGCAGGCATCCTGGTCACGCTGATTGCGTAGGATACATAGCTGCTCAGCTTCTTCGAAGGGCATTTCATTACCGGCTTCAAGGTCAGCAAAATGTTGCTGGAGCTCACTTTCAATGTCAAACTTCGCAGAACGTTGTTTCATGCGGTTTTTGGGTAAAACTGCTTTGATCTTCTTCCAGATGGATGTGAGTCCTTCATGAGTGTAGGCATGCCCTGCATCAGCGGCTAAACGCTGGTAATGCTCTGCGTCAGCAGCGCGAAGTGCATTGGTAGCTTGTAGTGCTGCCTGTCGATATTGGTGTTGTGTGAGAGCCAAAGCATGGTCATGCATCTTGAACCACACAGAATCCAATTGTGGTAGCGGAGCTTGTGGCATTGTGTTCGCTTTCCAACTGGAGAAAATCGCTCTCATAGTGGTCATGCGGGCTGTCTTGTGCAGAGCCTTGAGTTGTTGAAACTTGAACTTCTTGAAGTCAACAAGTGTCCATACTGGCTCAGGGACATGCTCTTTGCGTCGCCACTTTTGATTGCCCGGCGCGATGTGGCACAGCTTCTGGTAGACCTGGTGAGCTAGGTGCTCTGCACTGACATGCGGGTCTGTAGACCAGGCTGGTGTGGTCAGATCAAAGGCAAGCTGGTCAATGACACACGAATGCTTGAGCTGCTCTCGCAGTGCATGCCGATTGAGCTTGGCCCTGGTCGACTTGATCTTGGTGTTGGCATGATAAATCAGCTGAGTTTCATAATGACATAGGGTCGCCAGGTGGTCAATGCGAGGACCGCATAGATCAATGGTGTCGTCAACCCATGTGAAAACCAGTTCAGGTGTTGGCAACATAGGGACTGCAACGTAGTCAATTCGGGACTCATGTTGTCCATCAGGCGAGCAAAAGGTCGCATGGCGATCACCACGATGAAACTCAGCAAAGGTGCTGGGTGCAAAGAGTCCGTGCTCCAGCATCCAATTGTGAAATTCTTGGCCTGGGCCATTTTCTCGTGTGCCGCCATATTCACCAACTGCTACTGTCGTTTCATCTCCAAGGTGGCCATTTGTGTCACCTAAAAAGAAAAGTAGATGATCCTTCACGTATTTGCTGACATGGCCACTGACATTCCTCCAAAAGGTGGTACACTCAGCACGATCACGCCCTGCATGCGGAGCTCGACCAGTCACAAAAACGCAATTGATGTGCTTGACATGGAGCTTCACGATCAAAAGGTTTGGGGCTGACGCAACTATACGGAGGTCTTGCCAGCATATGGTTGTGCCTTCTGAATCAACGGGATGTTGTTTCGAGAACCACATCTGGACGCCATCACCTCCTTGAGGGTCGGCAGCATGCCCCAGCACATGATACCACTCATTGTTTGGGTCAATCAATTTCTTGTGGCGTGTTTCCTGCAGGCCAATCACAATGCACTTGGCTTCATGAAATTGTCGCTGCAGGACCTGCTGTTTGGTCTTGGACATGTAGATGTACTTTGGCTCTGTCATGAGTGTCAAGACGTTGGCCGTGGCAAAGGTCAAGGATAGTTTTGTACAATGTGCCTCCAGAGGTTGTGTGGTCTCTTCTGCACATTCATCTTTTGATTTTGCATTTGCATCAAAAGAGCTCTGGTGGTGTATCAAAGTCTGTCCTTGTAATTGTGGTGCATCATGTGGCATCGTTTGAAGGTGCTCAAGATACCACAGCCATTGAATGTTGTTGAGTTGGACTTCATCATGTAGCCAATGCCACCATTGAGCGCAGTCTTCGACCTTGTCCGGCTTACTAGCCGCGTATTTGGCCAGAGAGTCAACCAAATCATTCATTGGGTGTTGGCTGTGGGCTTTGACATGATCCCATTGGATCCTCCAAGGTTGATGTCTTCGTTGCAATATTTGTGCCAACGATCTGAATACGGTACGCCAGTTTGTGTGGTCTTTTGTACGCCAAAAACCAGCAGCTTGGTATCCAGTATTCATGGCATCAAAGTTGAAGGTGAACTCAAGGTCAAAGTGCCCAAAAACTTGTCCATGCCAAGTGCTGATGTGGATCGCCCAGATCAAAGCCCACACCATTGCAGCATGTTCTCCTTGGAAGGCATGACTTGCATCACGGACCGCTTTGGATAGGCAGCCAGCAAGGAACATACCTTGATCATGTTCAATGAAACACGCAATGCCAGCGCCAACCTGGGTCTTCATATTGGAGCCATCAACATAAAAGTGCACTTTTGTGGGCTGTACTTGGCTTGGCTGTGAAAGAGTAGCCAGCTGCTCAGCAGTGTGAGCTGGGAGCTCAAAATCATCAGGCCAAGCAGTCCATGGGTTTAGTTGAATCGCAAGAAGACTTTGTGACATCCAATGAATTGGGGACAGATCAACGGAGATCTGCTTCGTCATTGGGATTGTCTGGTCGAGAGAGATTGTGACCTTCGACTCTCCAGGCCGCTGAGTATGAGCCACCAGCTCAGCTGTTTGGCGCCTGGAAGCAGTCTGTAACAGGCATGCAGCCTCGGTTGTGTCATCAGGTGATGTCAGAGGTTCCCATTCAAAGTCAGTCTCAGCCTGATCATAGATCCTCTGTATCTCATGCAAACGATATCCATCACGAAGACATCGCGCAATCACCCTGGTGGGCACGTCCAACCGTGGGTGTGGAGGAAGATCAATTCTGAGATAATCACCATGATGGAGTTCAAATAAGGCATGGTTGGCCAGAGGAATCAGCCAGTTGTTGAGTTTGAGCAAACAAGCTTGTCGTGCGCTCGCACAAAACGGCTGAAGATGCAATTCCTCAAGCAGGATGCGTCTAGTTGTGTCCTTGCGCAGGAGCATAACGTATCGACGAACCTGAAAATCTGCCGTGTCTCACCTGGTTGTATGTCTCCAGCTCTTTGCACGATGGCCACCAGCGTGCCAGAGTCATAGAGGTCCTGGGGCCTATAGTTGACCATGTGGATTGCCTGAACTTCATGGCGATGCAATCCAAGGGCAAATCGGATGTTGCTGTGCATGGTGGCCCAAGTGTCTGTTCGGATTCGAGCTGCTGTCATAGGCTTGTTGATGCCAAATATGTGAAAAAAGTGGGACTGAACATCACTGGCATATGTAGATCCTGATGTGCTAGAAGGTGACTCCATATCAATCTCATCAAAGTCGTCAGCTTGTGCGGCCACGTGGTGCATGTCCACCACTGCCGGGTTGGTCTCTGCTGGTCGAGCTTGATGAGCCAAGAAGGTGGATTCATCAGTGTCTTGTAGATCATCAGGATCATTTGGATGTTGTTGGCGGCGAGGGCTGCGACTTCTTTCATGGCGATGGTGGTCCATAACCTCAGCGTCGTCAGCGATTTCCTCCCACAGAGTGGCTCCAACATCAACAGAGCTTGCAGGATGCCTGGGCTCTTGTTGCTCTCTGACATGCAGTACAATTGAAGCACCATCAGGGAGTCCAATTGGGTCTTCAGGAGGATCAAGTATTGGGCGCCATCCATAATAGGCCTGAATAGGTCGGTGTTGCACCTGCTGAGGAACCTCTGCAAGCCTAATGGCATCACTGCGGTGAACGGAAGTTGGGCAGAAACGCACAATTCGTTGTATGGCCATGCCATCAATGGCGTGGTACACTGCGGTGAGGATAGCAGCACTGTCTTGAATGCGCGACTGCTGTGTCAGGACGATCTGTGCCGCATGCTCTTCTTGCATATGTGCTAGCGGAGGATCAGGCAAGAGGACATAGTAATGTACCGCTTGTTGTTGATCAACTTCGTCAAGCCAAGCATTCCGCAGTGCATCCGACCACAACAGAAAATTGTCGTCCAGCCGAACTTGCCTGGGGCGCCTACATTCTCTAAGCCGCCGTCCGTGTAGGAACCACGTAAGGACATCCATGTTTTGTTGTTGAGTTTCAGCATTCAATTCTCCATAATGCTGAAGTGCCATGTCAAGGTCTTGAATGTGACCAGGCTGCAATCGGATGTCGTGTGGGTCCGGAGTTGCATGGGTGTTTCGACCAAATTCATCGTTGAATGCACCTGCAGCTCCTTGATGATGTCGATCTGTGAGATGATTCGTTTGCGGGGTGGGTCGAAGCCGCCAAGGTTTGCTCCTCCATGATTGTAGATCTCTCTCATACATTCGTGTTGGAGCCTCCCGAGAGTTTCCAACCTCATCTTCATTGAATACCCACAAGGTGACAAATGAAGAGAAAATCACCTTCCGACTGGATGCTGTGCCGAACTTCCGTAGGCAGGAGCGCTGATCGCATGAAGGAAGGGAGGTCAAAGAAACTGTCTGGGCAGCTTGACATTGAGCGTGTAGCAAATAGGCCTTGTGTATCGCAGCAAAGGGATAAACACAATGAGGATCAAGTACAGCAGAATGTAGTGGTAGGGCATGTTCATCAGAGGTCAAAGTCGGGAACATCAAGCATGTGCCAACATGGCCTGCTGCATAGGTTTCCAACGGTTCCCTATAGGCCTCAACCATGTTGTCTACAAAGCTCCCATTTGTCCAGGCGGGCACATGGTGCACAATCGCTAAGGGACTCGTGCAGCCACTGCCAAGGCTCAGGAAGAGCCACCGCCAGATCCAGGTTCGCAAGAGCGGGGTCTCTTTTGAGCTGGGACTTGCATCACCAGGTCCTCGTCTTCGTCGGATTGCAGTTCGATTGCATCTTTGGCGATAGAGGATTTGAGACATTTCTTGAGCATCTTGTTCACCTGACTCCGAAGCTCTGATTCTTGTGCATCTTGAAGGGGTGGTTTTGCTTGGTCGTCTTCTTCGATGACTTGCTCTGGAATCGCAGCCTCCGCTGCCTGGGCATTGAGTCTCTGCATCGTTCTCCTTGATGTTCGGATCTCGCGTCTGGAGGTTTGGATGCGTTCTTGGTAATCCTTCTGCTGTGTCTCGAAGGCCTCGAACTGCTTCTCCAAAGTCGACATCAATGATTCCAGGTGCTTGAGCCATGACTTGATCAAGGCATCTTGTAAATTGTGCAACAATTTTCTGGCCTGACCGATGGAAGAACTTGTACGATGCATTTCCTTGGTCAATTGCTCCGTGGTCTTGACATCGTACTTCCGTACCATCTTTTTGATGTGGTCTGGCATGCCATCTGGATCGTTGTAGGCCGTCTTGAGCGCCTGCATCATTTCGGCACGCTCTTCGACTGTGATCACAACGTCCTCGTTCGTGTCCGTCGCCTTCTTGGAAAGGTCGGACGATGCGCTCCATGGTGGTGGCAAGGTAGGGGCAGCATAATGCGGCAGAGCATCGTCTTGTCGCTTCTTTGCCCTTGGCCGCCTCTTGCGGTTGCTGGCCGAACCACTGCGATTGCTCGGAGTATTGGCTCTGGCTGCACTTCCCTGCCATTGCACACTTCTCCCATGCGGAGACTTTGATTTCTTCCGATCTTGTGTCGATTCTTGTTCCCATTGAGACTGTGAACGTCTCTCTGGTGGTACAAAACTGGCATCTTGGCAACGATCCCATCTGCCACCACAATGTGGGCAGTGGGCATGCTTCCCACTCAGGACTTTCCAACAGCGCCTGCAGCGCCACGATTCCGTCATCTCGTCCACGTGGACTCGAAGGGCTCGTTGAAGTCGTGCAATAAATGCTTTGTCTACCGAATGGTATTCCCAAGGATCTTGATGGAGTGCCGTATGCTTGCTGTGCTCAAATTGATATGTCCGTGCCGATGCAACCACAAACGATGTTTGATAAGTGCACGTTGCCGACGTTGCCGCCTGCGAAGGGTAGCACTCGTCGTCACTGCAAAGAGCAATGCAAAAGAGGATCACCAAAAGGAGCAAAGAAGGCATAAAGAGACCCACCAATACGTGTCCAGCTCTTCGGCAAGGTACAGGTAGTAGGCGGTCTGAATCACCTGGAAAAAGTCGGGGAGGTCAAGGTAGGACAGGTCAACCACCAAATGCCAAGCCCGAACTTGTCCAAGTAGATGAGGTACGCACCCGGGATTGATAACGGTGCCGGGACACCAGCTCGAACTGCACAAAGGTTCGCAGAGAGGGCTAACCAGTTCCCAGCGGCACCAAAGGCAGATGGCGTACCCGCGGGCCAAACAGCCCGCTACTAAGACCACAAAATGAAGATATTTTCACTTTAGGCACTTAATGAAGATATTAGTAGTTATATGAACTTATTATAGAAGTGTTTTTCTCTATTTTTACTTATTTTCACTTATTTTTCAATG
>Ga0126342_10023453_pt1 | contig 10092 bp, 10 predicted proteins | sample Cyp1metagenome_FD_92528 | JGI IMG/M metagenome (GOLD analysis project Ga0126342, IMG submission 92528) | Coral microbial communities from Lord Howe Island, Old Settlement Bay, Australia - Cyphastrea 1 metagenome | ecosystem: Host-associated > Invertebrates > Cnidaria > Coral ... | reverse complement strand
TGTATGTATGTATGTATGTATGTATGTCTGTGTGTGTATGTATGTATGTATGTATGTATGTATGTATGTATGTATGTATGTATGTATGTATGTATGTATGTATGTATGTATGTATGTATGTATATAGATGTATATAGATGTATATAGATGTATATAGATGTATAAAGCGCAAAGGGACCACCAAATGGGCAATGTAGGCCAGGACGGAGGGTTTTTCCTGAAGTTGGGATGCAGAGGTTGTCTGAAACTAGGGTGCCAAGAACCTGCATGGGGATGGTCTGGGTTATCCAAGCGAAAACAGGGGATAGAATATGGTACTGTAACGGTTTGGCCAGCCAAAATTGGAGTTTTATCATCAACGGATGTATTTGTGTACCGTTGATATGGGTATGTTAGTGGGCGGGGAGGATAGCCAACAATAAAAATGGAGGGATTGATATGGCACCGGAAGAATTACCAGAATGGGAAGCAGGATGAGAAACCGCTGGATGCAATGGGCTGTTGACCTTGTCAAATGGTCGTGTGATACGGTGAAGTCTGCGTCTTATGTGCTCATGGTGTTTCATGATGACATGTTAGTTCTAATGGCGGTATTCTGAAGGGGTGGTTGGTTCAATCCTTGCTTGCGTTTTGTTCATCCCAGTGACTCTTCTTAAGCTGAAGAATGTTGAAACATGAAAAGAGGAACGTGAGAAAATGGGAGGGATACATGCCAACATAGGGCAGTGGCTGGTGCATGGAGTTCCAGTTGATGTCAAACCAGAAGGGAAAACCCTGAGGATGGTGAAGCGTCAGCCATACAATCCATAATGCTTGCATATCTAACCAGAAAAATGCAGATTCTACTGTAGGGATACATATGAATAAGCATGGGTACTGGTAAAATGAATAGTTGTTGGGAGATTTTGATCTGTACAGATGGTGATCGGCTGAGACAATTCTAGTGGCACGGTGTTCTTGGAGAGGAACACATACAAGTCTATATGTTTCTACGGTTTTTCATGGTTTTTCCAATTTCTCGAGGTGGAACTACACAACTGAAGGCAGTGTTCCCCCTTTTGAACAGCTCGCCTCTCTGATATCGTTAAGCTTGGCTGCAGAAAATTTCACGCCTTGGGTCAACACGGAAGGCCGACTTAAAAAGCTTTTTGTCAGCTGAGGACACAAGTTTCTCGGTTTCTCACACGACAAGGGGTTTTCTTGAAGTTTGTCAAAAGTCAATAAAAAAAACCTAGATGTTCAACTCCTGGTCCTTCAAGATATTCACCCAGCAGTTGACAAATGATGTGGAGAATCGCACGACAAATCCCTGAAACATCGAAGAAAACACCCATGATTTCGGTGCTTTTCCTGGAGAATATGTAACTTGACCCATAGCCATGTCGACCTGGGGTGGATATGTGAAGTACTTGCTATTCCCCGATATTCTTCGGGCTGAAATCCAATGGTTGGAAATATGCTAGGTTAGAATCATTTCCCTGTGCAAATGGACAAAAAAAAGTGGCAACTTCCAACTTTTGATCCACCCAGAGTTCTCCAGTACTTACGCCATGAAAATTGCAGTGGTGGGAGCTGGGCTCGGGGGTTGCAGTGCTGCGCGCTTCTGCCGGGAGGAGTGCGATCATCGAATGGCCACGGCTTCCATATGTAGAATTGCTACAAATTACCCTCTGGTAATTTAACATACCCATCTGGTTATTTAACATAGCCATGGGAAATGGCCCATTTATAGATGGTTTACCTATTAAAAAGGGTGATGTTCCATAGCTATTTTAATTTACCAGAGGGTAACATAGCTAGTGAAAATGGCATCATCTATAGTTGATTTACCTATTGAAGATAGTGATTTTCCATAGCTATGTTAGTTTACCAGAGGGTAGATTTTTTAAATATGGGGATAGGTGAAGCTAGAAAAAAATGTGGGATTTGATTTGATCAACAAGACTTGAAAATTGGGAAGTCGAGACTTTATTTTGACATGGTCACGCATAATCATATTGTTGGGCTGAGTGAAAGTCTGCTTTTTGTTGCATTTGATCTTCAAATTCTTGGTAGTTGAACCATTCTATCATGGGGTTTTGTTCATTGTGAGGCATTTCCACATGCTATCAATGCTGATAGGGGCTTGACTTACCTGCAAGAGGAAGGAAGGGTTGCTGAGGGTAATGAGTGATTGAATGATTGAATGACTAGCGGACTGAATGATTGAATGGCTGAATGGGCCGCTGAAAGAAGAACGGAATGATTGGCTAAGTGAGTAAGTGACTCTTCGAGCTAGCTCTCTCTTCTCTCTATCTCTATCTCATATAATATATTATACATATAATATATTATGATATGTTTTAATATGTGATAATAATATAGTCCTTTCTTTTCCCACATATTTTCCATAATCATAGTATAGTGAGCAAAGTTGGTGTATAACTGCAGAAGCTAGGGTTTATGGTTTCTATCCAGCTCAAAACAAAGATGGCTTAATTAAGGATATCTAAGACTAGCCGACTAGCGATATGAAAATAATATATGTTGTATCCAGGTACATTTGCAGTATCAATCATTGATAATACGTATATTTGTTCACAGAATAATTATCATCAAATTGCAAAGTGATGTCAACTGTAGATAAGTATGCCATTGTTGCTATGCGTGTCAACAAAAAACGATTGTTGTTTTTGGCCTTCTTGTTACCGTTTCCCAAAAAATCCTGCCATGGTAGGAGTTCCCAGACGCAGAGATTCACATCTACGAACGCAGCGAGCATGTGGGCGGACGAGCAAGGGTCTTCCAGCATGGGAGACATTCCTATGAGGCCCAGGATTGCAGGATTTCAATGGATAATGCTGTTCTTAAAGTTGGGCAACCCGGGCTGAGAAAACGCATCTCTTGTGGTTAGGGTTCAAATATGTTCCCGTATAATGATATGTTTCAAAGGTGGTGTCTCCATTCTGGTCTTGCACCGATGCCTTGCTTTCATATCTTCTTTGACTGCAGAAATGTCGAGTTTCATGATTTTCATGGTTTTCTGCCGGGGGCCGACTGTTTGTGTCATGAGAATCCCTCAAATCGCTCGCGCGTGGCCGGGGTGAACAATTGACAAATCTGGGGCGGATTGACTCAATGGTCAGCGCAGGTTGATGGATCATGTCTCCATTTCTTTTGGTCGTGGGGAAACCATGTGTTTCAAAAAGGATCTGCAGATTCTTGCGACTCAAAATTTGATTATGCTTATGGGCAGGTCTTGAAACTATCCTGTGGGTTTACCTAATGTATCAAAATTGATTAGGATTGGCCTGGGCCGAGAATGTGTTCATATCACTTTATATCTTGTGATGTTTTGCGTATTTATTTTTGTGTATTTTTCTTGTAAGTTCTTGTTGGATATGAGCTGATCGTAGAATTCCACATGCCTGAGACGAAAGTGTTGCGACCAGGCCGGTGCTTCCATTATTCATGAGAAGAATCAGCATCGCTGGCAGCATTTCTCACAGCTTCTTAACCTCCCATTCAATTCAAGAAGTCAGAATTCTCGAAATCCGCTGTCAAGTGGGTGATCAGACTTCATCGACATCTTTTCACAAGTCACATGTTTTAAAAAAATGCAACGGTGAGTCTACTTTGGCGTTCTGACAGAAGTTGAGTGACACACCTAAACCCCCACATGAGCAGTGGCCGAAAAAAGCTATTGATTGACGATTGGATGAGGTTCTACTACTCAGCTCCAGAACGTTTCATGCTGATATATATATATAGTTATAATGTTACAGCACATTGTGGAATGAGGGAGCTGAACCATTTGGGCTCATGGTTGTATAGGCGGGAGTGTGACTTCATGTTTTTCTGCGTCAGTCCAACAGTATCGGACAGTTGTTGTTGAACAAACGCATTGAAATCGTATGAAATCGTATCAACATTTTTGTTCATTGACTCTTCCCTCATCTCGCCAATACAGTATGTTTGACATTGTTTGACAACGCAAAAAATGGGTGTCCTGCTCATTGAATCCCGAGGTACTTGTGGGACTTCGCGGATGAATTTCAACTGCAGAAGTTGAGCCCACCCGCCATGCGCTTGTGGCTCCACAATGGGAGAAGCAAAGTCTTCGAGGTCAGTGAGACGACGCTCGTGCTGGGAAAGGCACGGTTGTCACTATATAAGTGATGGGGCTAGGAACCGAGTGGAGCTTTTTTAGGGTACAGAAATTGGCCAAAAGCGATCAAACATTTTGGTTTAACAATCAACAATAGGGATTTAATGCGATTCAATGGGGACACAAACCGATATAGTACTTGGGTGTGGTACCTGAAAATCGGTAACGACCCCTGAGATATTGCAGTTGTAATAGTAAACATGATGGGAATTTCAATCCCCATAGATTCTAGTTGGTTTTATACCCCAAGGTTGGAGTGCATAAATACGTTAACCTCTTGTATTTGTACGAGTTATTGTTGGCAAGTCCACGATGTGTATCCTGTTGTCACTTGAAATGCTCAGGATTTTCCACTATATATATTCCCACTTTTTTTACCACATATTTTCCCCAGAGGCATGTTCCCCAGATGTAGTTGATGATTGGTCAATCCTCCATTTCAGGAAGTTTATCGCGGTATTGCAGCTTCTTTGGAGAAGCTCGGACTGGGAAGCTTTCTGATTTGAACTGGGGCAGATTTGATGTTCATTTGTTGGAAGAAACCCTTCCACTAATATCACACTGGCCCCACACCCAAGCCTGGCTTGTAATTGGAAATTGGATCTGTTCAGTTTGAGTCTCCCAAGTTTGTGGGTATTGAATATTACCCTTTGGTTATTTAACATAGCCATGGTAAATGGCCCATAGAAATAGATGGTTTACCTATTAAAAATTGTTATTTTCCATGGCAAACTGTTAGTCATAACCAGATGGTAGGTGATTAGGTGCTTTGGTTCTGGATTCACCGGATGAACCCAAAACAAATCTTGGTTTGGTTGGTGAATGGGTTGACTGTGAGCCATGTGAACGAACAAAATCATGTCCCACCAGAATGAGCCCTTTTTGAAGGGGTTATGTTCATATGTATAGCATATTCTCTGATTGCAGTATAGCAACCCAAAGTTAGATGCAGACATGTATAAAATTCAACTTCCAACCCAAAGAAAGGTAAGAAGTTGAAACTTTTCTGCATCTTTGGATCTTCATCTCCAGGATACGGCTGGGGGCCTTTCAAGATGGACCAGTGGGTTCAAGGCTTCCTCAGGCACACCTCGGGTGTTTGATAGGCTTGGGGCGGGAAAGCTTATTATGGCCCAAGAGCCCAAGACTGAAAATATGATGTGTGGCTTGGGGGTTAAACCAAGATAGACTCTCGACCAATTTCATGTGATGTCTTCAAGTCTGATTTCTTGAGATGCATGTGCAGTTCGCATTGGCCTACAACTGCATATCCCATCTCCACAAAAGTCTACAGACCTACTGACTCGTGATTTCAACTGATTTCGTCACTCCATGAGGCAACCAAAATTTCAGCCCCGATGGTCCCCGATGGTCCCATGGCCCCCCGAAAACTTGGAAGGAAATTTGAAGCCATCTACACCTTGCAAGAGGAGTCGCAGCTTGGCAGTCATGTAGGCAGGCAGCCAATGGCTGACTCCGAAAATACGTAGGGTTGGAGGCTAGAGTTCGGAAATGCACGGGATTTGCATGTGTTTCAAAGTTCTTCATAATTCAAGGACTGGGGCCCTCCAGGCATGGAATACCTTGGCGATGGACTGAGGAAAGCCTTCACATCTCCAAGACGCCTTTTAGAGGCGGTTCCACGGAGCGTCCCATTCTCCTCGAATTTTGTGATCTGCAGTGCGTGTTTGTGAACTGACAAACCAAGATCATTCCGTTCATTTCGGGATATCCTCCAAAAACGAACAAATGGTTAGAAATTTAAAAATGAATTCTATAAAATATATGTTTTTTTAGTATCTATAAAATTCTATAAATATAGGTTCATGGCTGGAAGATCATCGATAAATGGGAGATTTTCCAGCAAGCCATGTTTGATTATCATAGGATAAATCCCATAAAATATCACGAAAAAAAGTATCCATGATTAAAGCCATGATTCACCATTCTTCACCAGAACTTTCCCATGAAATCTCATAATTATATCAAGTTACATCCATGTTTGTTGGTGATAAAAATGGATATAATCAACATAATATAAGCATAGTGGATATATTAATCAACATAATAAGTATATGCATCTTCATCACCAATGCTCACCATGTTTGTTGGTGAAATCCCTTTGAATCAAACATTCTCTGGGCAAAAAATGGGTATCCTGGTCGCAGAGGCCTGCGACCGCGCCTTCCCTCCGATGCTCTCCGAGACCCTGAGAGAGCGCCTCGAGAGCGATGGCTTTGGGCAGCAGATGGTGGAGGAGTTGGTGGAAGGCCGGTGAGTTCGTGGAGGCCATGAGGCCATGAAGACGAAGATGGGATGATGGGGGAGTTTTCAGCCAGCAATATCTTTGGGACTTCTGAAAATGGGCGATAAGTCATATTACTGGGAAAATGATGAACAGATGTTAGCTATACTTTTATGTAAATTATCATAGTTTCAGACAAACCCTGTTGGCGCTGAGTCTGTGATTTTTGGCATTTTACCATGACGGGGGAATCTACTGGGAAGAGTTGTTTGTTCTTCATGGTGCCCCTTAAGCACATCCAAGAGAATGCTGGGGATTGGAATGGTTTAGACTCCCTAGTTTATTTATGGCTGGTTGGTGGTGTGGAACATGTTTTATTTGTTCATATTTTGGGAATAATCATCCCAACTGACTTTCGTATTTTTCAGAGGGGTAGGTATACCACCAACCAGATGGCACTTGTAGAGATATCATGAGGGAAATGATGATAAACCCCATGGGTTTTCAGATGCTTAAGGAACCCCAACTGGACAGATAAAGATGGATGGGATGCTTAAATGGACAACTCACTAGCATAAAAATAGCCATGTGCAACAAATAGCCAACCGTTCACGGCGGATATGTTGTCGATTGGTTGTGTATCAGATATCCTGATATATGTGGAAATTGATTTAAATGGAGGAATTGTCCACCAGAAATAGTGAAAATATGTGAAAATAATGGAAGATGATTGAATATGATTGTAGGGGTTCAAATGGGCGGGGCCATTGGTGGTTGAAGGATTTGTTAACCCAGAAATGGGTGTATGTAGCACAGCATAATGGAGATGTAACAGGATATTATGGACATATCACCAACGACCAACACTATGATTTTGGTTTGTCTGAACATGGAGGATTTATCAATATGTATCATATAAAATTCAATGTTTTACATGGGGAATTGATACACCATTGGACTGGGGAGCACCCACTTCCAGCAGATTCTTGCATGGGGACATGGGTCAGGGTGCCTCCACAGAAGTGTTCCAAAGGCACCACTGTTGGTCGATGATTGCAGGGGGCTCACTATCCAAATCTACCCTCTGGTAAAAGTTTACATAACTATGGAACATCACCATCTTCAATAGGTACATAACATTACATAACTATAGAAAATCACCATGCTATTTTCATGGGTAAATCCACTATTTAATCCACAATTTCAATGTATAGATGGTGCCATTTTCAATCGCAAAAACTGTTAAAACGTTGACCAGGCCGGGTATTTGCCAGGCATGGTCAGGATCAACTATGGCCAGGGACTGGATCCTCGGCAAATGGAGGTTTCTAGCTGGGCAAATCATCTATTTCGATTAGGGCCATCTATACCATGGCTATGTGAAATAACCAGAGGGTATAGAGTTTGTATCGTTATGTTTCTTATCCTTGAGTTTTGAAACAGATTGAATTTTTGTGACACATGCTGTTTTGTGATACCCAATATTGAACCATATCGCCAACAGCAGATTGCTTAGCGGACAGGTCTCTTTAAGATCTGTCAGCACGAAGGGGTCCATGGAAGTGCCAGACGTGAGGGATCCCCATAATCAGCTCATTTGGGATGAAATTCTGTGAGTCCCTGTACCCCCAAAAGGGTTTGCTTCATTGCTGTTCTCTTAAATCATTTTTGGAATGACTGGATCTGTCCATATCTGTCCCCCTTGGCCGCGGCATTTTTTTGGGGCTTGGCATCCCTATGGCCCAGGATGTAGGTGCCTTTGTGGGAGCTGTCGCCCTCTGTGGTTTCGTAGGACCTGCGAGCCTTGCACCTGGGATGGGCCAAGTCAAGGAACGAAGATCAACTCTCAAGGCATTCACCCAGCAACCCCAAACTGATTAAGGTCGGCCTGAAGACTTAGCATGAAGCCCAAAATGGATGTAACAATTGGGGACCTGGGATGGGTTTTCCCTATTTGAAATGGCTTTTCCAGGCGTCTCCAGGCCCTCCCCCTTTTCCAGGACCGCTATGGGCTGTGAAGGGCGGCAATCACTTGTTGGCCGAGAAGTTGTTGAAGTCCGCCAGCGGCTTGGATCCTCTCAGTGCTGTTTGATGATTTGGGGTATCCTAAAACCATGTGTTTCGTCTCTAAACATGGGCAATTTATAGCAATTTTGGATGATAAAATCAGCAATTTATAGCAATTTTGGATGATAAAATGGGGTCGCCCATTTTAGGAAGTCACGAAGTCCGTCTTTTTCGACCCCAGCAGTTGTAACTGGATTTCTTTTCTCCCATGTACAGAATGGTACATTCCAGCCATGACTGAAATTTCACTACCGGGGAGTGCAACGGGTACGATCACTAGAGGATGAAGCCAGGATTACATCGCACCTGTCTAAACCAAAATTTGTATTTCGGGTGACACATGTTTGCTGAAATAAAGCTGGGATCACACAGCAACTACCCCCTCAAGTGGGAAGTGTTACTCTATATGTTACTCTTTTTTTTTGGACATATAGTACGAACAAAAAAACACCTGCCACTTTGGGGTGTTGTGCATACGTACTGTTTCATCATCGTTTAAGTCGTGAACCAAGTCAATTCCTGGAAGTGTTTAGTTGTTCTCATGTTCTTTGGACAGCATGCCGTCTCATTTGGGATCTCAATTCTGAAGGTCTATAGTAAAGCCGCCATCGGTAACATGTGAAAAGATCAGCAAAATCCATCAAAATCTATGGTTTCCAGTAAGTTGACATTCAACCAATGGCGAAAAATGGTCCTACCGTGCAGGTGCCAAGTTGATCCACGCGAAGGTGCAAGAGATTCGGGCAGCAGATGACCGCTACAGCATTCGGGCACACTCCAGGGACAAAGAGCTTCTGGAGGACGGTTAAAACGGAGGTTTTCGGAAGGTCTGGCAGGTTGAAACACTACTCGGAAGTGCATCTCAATTAGTACTTATGTGGTTTAAACTGTATTATGACCCATACATTCTATTTGTAATTGGGTTGACATGCTATGATATGGTTATAGTTATATGATTACCTACTACCTGGGATGCAGCCAGAGTAGTGCCGTTGGGTGATCGTCCTACACCCATGTGCACGATGTGTCACCAGTGTTCGTCTCCTGGTCTCCTGGGACACCAGGCTTACCTTTGTCTTTCTGTTAGGATGATTTCTGAAAGTGCGGTATAGCTTTGGCTTGATAGGAGCTGTAATCGGAGCTGTAATAAATCTGCAATCCTGTAGCCTAGAATGTTTTTTCAACTAACATTCCAACCTGTGACCAGGACTGGTTTCCCGGATCATCCCAGGATATCAAACATGGCAATCAAACATGCCCCATGTGTGAGTGATTTGCCCATGGCACTTGGAGATATTCATGGATTTTCCCGGTTGAAGTGACCAGAGAGACAAAGAGAGTACCCCAGAAATGGAAGTTAGATCGGAAACTGCCGGTGGTAGAAGTTATCTCCATACATCCTTATGAAATGAACATATAATAGAACCTACATGGCGCTGCTCCCTTGATCCCTTCTTAGCTCGGTACCATGTCAAGGGGCATGGGTGTATGTTATATATATATATATAATTGTAACTGGGATGGGCCCAGTACACTGGCAGCAACCTGAAAGGATCTCCTTGTCCACAAGAGAGAGAAATGAGATGGGTTTCCAAAACTGTTTCCTGAATGTTTCACCTTGCAAGAGTCCTCT
>Ga0126342_10023452_pt1 | contig 10093 bp, 10 predicted proteins | sample Cyp1metagenome_FD_92528 | JGI IMG/M metagenome (GOLD analysis project Ga0126342, IMG submission 92528) | Coral microbial communities from Lord Howe Island, Old Settlement Bay, Australia - Cyphastrea 1 metagenome | ecosystem: Host-associated > Invertebrates > Cnidaria > Coral ... | reverse complement strand
TTCCGGTATATTCCAAGCGGATACACATCACCGAGTTGTGCAGTCCCCGGTATTCCCTGCTTGAAGGACTGTGAGGATATTCGCTGGGCCGAACTTTGTGAACGGAAAACGTTGACGGTCGGGTCGTGCTTTCAACTCAAGTGGCTCGGTCACAGGGGGTGGTCTGAAGAATGCAGTGGTTGCTTTGCAGGTTAGATAAAGGTTCTTCTTAGGCGAAGGTTGTTTTGAGTTTTGACATGTATAGGGAGTACTGCACTGAACATCAGATGCCCTGTCTTTGATTGTCCTGGTGAAGACATGCGGCGTTTGAATCCTGTAATTTCAGAGTTATCAGTTATCAGTTGCGCTCCTTTGGAATTCTTCAGATGCCTTCTGAAACTGAACCTTGACCTTTTTTTTCCTGTAAATCCGTATATTTAAAACATCCCTCAAACCATCTCAAACCCAGAAACTTCAGATTCCAAAACCATCTCCATAGGATCCATGTATGCTATATATATACCAGCGCAACCTAAGAGATGACCATAAACCGCCTGTTAGCCAGGGTGATCATAAAGCACCTGTTATTTGTAAACATGTTTTCCAACCATTTTGAAGGTTTCATGCCAGAATCAACTATCCATGTTGGAGTATGCTAGGTTATGATGGGATATGATAATTTAATATAATAATCTGATAGGCCATCCCTGGTGATCGGTGCTTCAGCAGGCGCCACACGAACAGGTGCCACCGCAGCCTGGCCAGGGTCAACAAGAGGACAACAAGGGGGGAGTGCATGGCTGGGTGTAATAACCTCTTAGTTGTATGCGATCAGGTCAAGAATATAGCCATTTGAAATCACATAAGCTATTTGGCTGGGATTTCATTTTGAAGTAAACAGTAGTCGGTGTGTCACACACAGACACACCGCTGGGGCGCTTACTTTTAGATTTTGCACATTTGGTGCACCTTCTTTGCAGCCATGGGGAAACCTGCAAAGCTCAGCACCAATGTTAAGAATCTTGGATGTTCATCAGTAGGTGTTTCCTTTGGCAATTTGTTTTTGGGTTACGTGTGTTAGACTGGGAAAAAAACATATGGGGAATGCGGCGCCTTTTTTGTACTAAGAATCAGTGATTTTTCTTGTACAAAAAGGGCGCCTCATTTTGGGACATTCCCATTATTTCTGTAATATCATGATGGGTTGCCTCCCAAAGGAACTTGCTTGCAGAGATGGCCAAGCGAATGCCTAAGATCGATATGGCCAGTGATTTGGTCACTGGTGGCGATTTGAGGAATCAGGGCAACAGCTGGATTCGCAGTAGTTTCAAGGCTTCTGGGATTGGCCGGGTGCCACGTGAGAACCAAATTCGCGCAGCTCTTATGAGACATGTCAACAAAAAAAACTTGGATCTTGGGACTGAACTTAGAAATCTTTGAAGGACCGTACCCCTGATCACCCTGACAAACAGGCGGCTCATGGTTATCTCTGAGGTTGCGCTGGCACATACTATTGGGGTTTGGGGATGATTAATTCCCATTTGAATTTATATTGACAAATCTATGGGCCCTTTGCCTTCAAACGCCTCAGGAAAGCATATGAGTGATGAAGCTCGAGAAGAGTGGGTCCGTGAACAAGTACCATCAACACTAAGTTGGCACATTTTAGCCTTTTAGATGTCACTTTGGGCAGGCCCAATGGTGCTATCTTTTTTAAGGGGGCTTGTTTGTCCAAAAGTGAAAATACCCCAAATCCATAGTTTCAATTTTGCTGATTCATACTGAGGCATACAAAGTGCATGATGTTCTCTTGAAGCATACGCAGTCAAAGCGCAGGGGCCACTTGTATGAGTCTCCGTCTTCCCGGTCCAAGTCCAAGGGGTTCCTTGATTAGACAAAGTATGATTTTTTTGTCAATGTAGGCTCTGGGGGTTCCACTAGCCATCAATCCCTGAAAATTCCATTGTCACAGGTCTTCAATGGATCAGCTGGAGACGCAAATCATGGATGAGGATATCCCACAGCTATCTGCAGAGGAATTGTCACTGATTGGCAACTGCTAGTCTGATGTCTTTCATTTTAAAAAAATATGGACAGAATCCTGCACCACTCCGTAAATATAATGGTAATTTATGTTGTTCCCATGGTGGTGCAGAACTTTGTCCACTCATATGTTTTCCACCAAACTTAGACCAACATTCTGGGCTATAGCTATGAGATAGATACCACACATCGTTTAAGCATACCCGCCGCTTCAGGAATCAGTGCGGTGTCCAAGAGCCAAAGCTCCAGGATGCTACCCCCCTTTGCGAGGATGAAGAGACCAGTGAGTCGGAGAACGCTACAGATGATGAGGTGAGACATGGGCATATTTAATCATCAAATCGGAACCATATGAGTGTTCAGTTGACCCCAGTCACCCGTGAAACTGTGCATATAGTGGTTACGACCGTACCCTACAGTGAGCTGGGCCAGGAGGTGGAAGAAAAGGAGCAAAGCAAAGCAGAACCAACAACTAAGAAGGTGAGCAGCAGGGGGGGAACCATGGTTGGAGTGTAGAAGGGGGTAATGCAATCACGAAAAGAAATAGGCAAAAGAAATGGCCGATTGGATACGGGGGTAGGACAACCCATGCCCAGGAAAAAGACGAGCCAAAGGTGAAGACGGAAGAAGAAGAAAAGCAAGATGACACAAATGACTCTGATGATTCATCAGGAAGCGAAGAGACCGATGACAAGACTGAGACAGTTGATGCTAAAAGAGGAGAAGACAAAGAAGAAAAGGATGAGGAGTCAAGTGAGGAAGAGGACGGTAACGAGATGGAAGAGGCAGAAGATGAAGAATGCGAGAAGAAGACAGACCAAGGAGACTGCAAGAAGGAAGATTTCGCTGACGAAGCGAAGCCAGCACAAAATGAAACAGAAAGTGAGGAAAGCAGCTCAGAAGAAGAGGAAGAAAAGGCAGCAGAGGATCATGAGGAGGATGAGAAAGACGTGGCAGAATCCAGAGAGCAGGCTGCAGCAAAGGATGAGAAGAACAATGATGAGCCGAATGAGTCGACCAGTGAAGAGTCTGAAGAGGAGAAGGAAGGTGAGGAGGCAAGCCCCCCGAACAAAGATAAAATAAGAAGGATCGGACAAGAAGAAGGTGAGTGAGGAGACAGGCGCAGAAGAGAAAAATGAAGAGAAATGTGGGGAGGAAGAAGGGGGAAGAAAAATGGATGATGAGAAAGAGAGCAGTAGTGACAGCGACAGTGACAGCTCGAGCAGTGGCACCAGCTCATCATCCAGTTCATCCAGTTCATCCAGTGGTAGCCTTGAAGAGGATGCTGCCCTGGAAGAGCTGAAGCAGGCCGCTGCACGGGCGGGCGCGAAGGCAGAAATTGATGCTGCAGGTTTGAAGAGGTACTGGGAATATTGTTTTGGATTCATGCCAAGCCTCGGAGTTCAAGAGGCTTTTGTTCAAATTTGGGACAAGGAAGATGCTCCAAAATTGGACCCAAAGACTGATTGGTTGTGCAAAGTGCTGGCGCAGATGACTGGAGCAAATCTAGCCAAGCAAGCCGCGAAGGAATCAAAGAAAAGAAAAGAACCTGAAAGTGAAGTTCCCAAGAAGCCGGCAAAAAAGGCAAAGGTGAAAGGTGAGACCAAGAAGGCTGATGACCCTCCAAAAAAGAAAAGAAAAGAACCTGAAAGTGAAGTTCCCAAGAAGCCGGAAAAAAAGACAAAGGTGAAAGGTGAGACCAAGAAGGCTGATGACCCTCCTACTGTTGCTCCAGTACCAACGCCCCCCTTGAGGAGGCTTCGTTCGAAGTCCCGATGTCCCTTGTCAGAACAATGAAATGGATTTTTGTGGGGAAAATATACGTAATGAAATGTCATTCCATCTTTATCATTTTGTATGGCCTATTAGTTATGATTAGAATACGCAATGTCCTATGTTATGATGTGTTAGGATGGCTACCTAGGTGAACACTTCCAGCAGCATTCCACATGGCCCCAGGCACTGCAGCCCTGCCGCCAGAAACGTCTGGCCCTTCTGCCTCTTCATCCAAGCCCATTGATGAGGAGAAGGCCTGGCAAGTAGGATGGTGCCCCCTAGCGGGAAGACGCATGGAATAATCATCAGACCACACACGGGCTGACCCCAACATCCCTGGGATTTTGAATTACTATCTTGGTGTCAATCTCTTTGAACCAATGGACTGCCATCTCCTTTCATGGAAAATATTATCGAGGATGCTGTTAGTGTTAACCCTACCATGGACTATCAGCCTTGCCTCTATCAGGACACCAAGTTGAAAGATAAGAAGTCCCATGTGCATACTGAGCGCTTCGAGGACTTTGCGTCGAATAGCTTCAAGGTCACCATATCACATGTTCAACAGGTTGCACTTCAAAAGGCCGGAGGTAGACTTCCAACTCCAGCTGAACAGTTGGCATTGGTGAACAAACGACGGGAGAAAAAAAAGGTAGATGCAATGGTGCGATCCCTGTCATGAATTCCAATCCTTTTTCTCCATAGATATATGGTGTGCCAATATGATTTGTTATTCTGACAAATTGATGATGACCTGTGAGTAGACATGGGGTCGCTAAGGAAGTTCGATCTTCTGACCAAAGTTCAAGTGCAGGATGGCTGGGTGGTCGAAATCCGACGCCGCTTGCAGGGACGGGCGGCTGGGCAGTTGTACAAGTGATTCAAAAGCGTTAACGGTGAGCAGTTCTGGACTGCGTACCTGGTTTTGTGGGAAATTTAGTATTTTGTCTTTTTTTTTGTTTTACTATTATGCTTGGCTTCGAACACAAAACTCAAGGGATGTTTCTTTTATGGTTTAGTTGGTGAACTCAGGGGGGCCGCCAAGTCCAATGGCTTCACCGAATTCGACAAGGTTAAGGCCATCCAAAAGGAGGTTACCCAAAGGTCCAGAAATGGTGATACCACCACGACTCCTGTGCCGAAGAACAAGCCCGCACGTACCATGAAAAAGAAAAAGTCCAAGACCAATGTCAAGAAGTCAAAGTAGGTCATACACCAGTGCTGGCCCACAAAATCTGAACCATCCTGTTAGTAGACCATGGTGATTAAGAGATGCCACAGTCAATCAACAACAAGACTTTGATTCAAAAGGGGGCCAGTGTCGGTGTTCATACTTCCCTCGACTAGAGAGGATACTTCCTTCCCACCAATGATGATATTATTGAGTGATGACAGCAATCTACAACATTGGTTTCATTTATTCAGTCTATTCTATTCCCTTGGTGTCGTCAATTCTTTGTTCATTCAGTTGGGATGGAACAAGACTAGCAAGTTCCCGCAGCACTGGCGCCTCAGTGGCAAAAGTGCTGATTGTGCTGGAGGTGGCTTCGCCCTGCAAGATCTGCATGGGTGCGTGTCTGAATGCAAGATGGGCCACGCATGGGAACCTAAACACTTGCAACACATCAGGCTCCAGGTAAATTTCAAAACTTGTTGAGGTGAACACTTGAGCCCGTAGTTTCCCAGTAATGAATCCCAAGCTCTTGTTACCGATTCTGCTATGGCTGCAGCAAATCCCAGTGCCGCCACAAGAGGATGCCAGTGACTTTGTTCCCTAGCTCAATTCGAATGTTCGCGATGGTTGGCTAGCGCATTTTGGTAGGGGAAAAACAAAATACTTCCAAATATGAAGACCAAAAATCATGCTTGTTTGTGTCTTATTCGGTACTTTCTGGTACTTTCGGTATCCGAAACTTTGACACATATATAACTTATTGTGGCATAACCAACTCCATGGTAGCATATGGACTGCTCAATGCTTTCCCATGCCCAGGTTGAAGTGTGCAGCGGAGAAGGGGAGCTGAGCAGAGCACTCTGGGGATGTGGCTTTCGTGGAAAAGCATTGGACGATTCTTGGCACAAACAGTAAGCCTGAAATTGAATTACACGGGGACCTTCACAACTGAAATTCTTTGTTAACAAACTTGTGGTTGGTAGTGGGCCTGAACCATCCTCCAACCGCCAAGCTTTCATCACCCCGGACCTTCGCAATGCCAAGGTCAGATACTCCAAAAACCACGACTTGCTTCGTAGTGTTGGCTTTGTTACCACCTTGGCCGCAGCAACCCGGTCAGCAGCGGTCCCAGGGTTCCAGATAAAAAATTGTACCCCTGATGATGGAGAGAATTCTGTACCACTTATAGGATGACTAAAGTTTTGCTTATGTAGCTAATGCGGCAGTCAGTGCAAGATGTTGTTGATCAACAATTTGTCACCATCAGGGCATCCCCTCCGATACATCGTATCAGGTAAGAAATATCAAAAGAGGAGGGCTTCTATTCTTCGCACCCCCTTGTGCGACTTGGGTGTTCCTGCTTCTTGAAAGCATTAATGGAAACATCTTCAGAACCACCGTGCTGATGTTCTGGTTTCAAAATGCCCCTTATACATCTTATACTTTCAGGAGCTCACCATCGACAGGGCGCAGTTGGACATCCCCTGGTGGCTTTGCTACCCGCTGTGTGACTCTAGCCAACATATTTGTGATGAGAATGCTTTACATGTCCCTTAGCTGAATGGTTTTTGCACGCATGCTTGGTATGAAATCCATGATTGACATATCGGTGTGTCTCAAAATTAAGGTACTTATGTTTTTGTAATGGGGACACCACAAGGTTTTGTTGGGTACCAACATTTTGAGACACACCCGTGTTGGTGTACGTGCGAATGAGATCACAAACATTCACAAACTAAGTCTTTGGTATGCTCACCAAAGAGGAGTTCACTTCGCAATTGAACAGCCGATCAGCTCTGTACCGGCCCTAGGTAGCTCTAATACACCCGTCAGAACACCTATCTAACTTAGTGTCTTGGTGATGTTTTGAAACATTGCACCGATCAGGTGCTTTTTTCTTGGGAACCAGTACGTAGATTTTTGATTGCAACAGGAGCGAGGACAGCCCGTGCATATATTCAATACCGATGAGTTGTGAATTTCATATTAATCATTGCTTGGGCGTATGTGTCCCAGGAGGGTAAACTTCCCAATGGGATCTTGGGGTGCCAAAACGTTGAAGTACACTACGATGCTTAGCTGCTTAGCACCCAGCCATAGTGATTTGGGGGGATTTCGTTTCACATATTTATGTTTCAAAATGGTGATGCTGTCACACTTGATTTGTATCTGGGGTGTTAGAATGGCAAGCTCCATTCTCAACTGTTTTCCACACGCCCCATTGCGCTGATCTAAGGATTTGGGGTACCTTGCCAGACCTGGGTAAGCTACGCCGACCTCTCGACCTCCGTCAACTGCGTGATGCCTTGCAGAGGACTGCCGGGTTGTTATCAATCAGCCAGCAATCAGCCCACCAGCAGCTGGGGGAAGGAAGTTGCAAGCCCCATGAAAGTCTCCTCTAAAGACTTGTTCGCCAGTGAGATGAGTTTGGGGCAGAAAGACATGATGGTCTAGCGGTCCCTCTCGAATGGGCAAGCTTCGTGAATCTTGTTTCCGTCGAATTCCACCTTTGGTTTTTGGAGTTGCCCAACAGCCATTTTCAAGTTTGTGTAGGCTGCTAGGTGCCCTCATCATTCGTCTCCGAAACCATCAGTGTGGTTGTGCGTTTCCCTGGAGAAACTGCGTCTCCCTCGTGAAGAAAACAGTGGGAAAGGATGGGCGCACAAAAGTCGCAACCCGTCTGCATTGATTGATATACCAGCCATTCAAGATCAGTGGGCCTATTGCTCCCTTACAAAACAAAACGCGTAGCATTTGAAAACACAACGGTGATGGTTCATTATCAGAAATAAAACACGGTTTCATTGGTCACTCATCATTGGTTCCCTTTCGGGTAAGATTGATAATTCTTGTGGGACTTGCCCCCATCACCAGTGACAAAGGTTGGTGTGAAGAAAGCTTTATCCGATTCTGCTGCCTATCCCCGAGAGTTTGGCATGGCGATTGCTGGGCTACTTCCTTCCAGGGGGTTGCGGCCACCTGCCAATGAGTTTAGCCCCGGTAATTTCCCAGATGGTCCACCAGGGTCCACTGATTTGGGGGCCTTGGATGATATCCTCAAAGGATCCCAGAAGGCTTGGTGGAGGCAATACACTTCCACCTCTTAATGGGTGTCTTAAGAATTTACGATTGTACCTTACAATTCTATATACTTCATATTACCACCATCAATGCTGTTAGGCAACTTAAAGAGAGACATCCATGGGGAGTGAACAAAACCACCCTGCGCTATGTGGAATGAAACGGTGTGGTGATTCTGTCAACTATGGTCTTATCATGGTTGATGTTTTACTTCGCATTGAGCTGTTACACAAGAAATGGATATAAGAGTTCAACCTTGAAAGGGTATGCTAGGTCCACATGAATGGCTTTGGGTAGTCCTGGAACTGTGGGAACACGTATCCAACAAACATCACTAAAATGATTCGATTCACTGACCATTTCCCATCTCAAGCTTTTAACGTGCAGCTCTGAGTAGTAGATTTGATTAGCTCTTAGAAGATCATGCCTGCCAAAGGGGAAAGGAAGGCCCGATTGGTTGACCTGCTTTGGTCGGCTAGACATGACCGCATATGCTTGAGCTGCTGGGCGAACATCATTGGTGGATGGTTGCCGGAGATCCTCGTCAAGTGTTTGTTGATTCGAAAGCATTCTGAAGGGGGCAGGTTCCCGCACAACATGGGATGGATAACACCCTATTAATCTTACAAATTGTTTTAATATATAAATATATTTACCACATGGGCCTAACTGTCAACAGTATGCACTACCTGAGGGGTTGTGGGTGGGCCATGAAGGGTGTTCCTAAATTTCCCCCCTTGTCATCCAAGGAAGGATCAGTCCAGTATCTCCATGATTTCCAAAGACTGCCGCTGTGAGGATGAGACTATTGCAGCTTCGTTGGATGGTCAAGGTACCCAATAGAGATTATTGCCTTAGGGGATTTTGGTCGTTGACTCATCTCTCGCAATTTAATCTCATATGTGGTATGGGGACCCGACTTTGGTACCTTACCTTACATCGTTACGAGGTCAACTATGAAATTTATTAATATATAGATCAGCGCTATTATCGGACTTGGGGAAGAGAATTTGTTTCCTTGACAAAAATCAGGGCCCTTCACCACAGAGATCCAAATTTGCCCAGATTTTGGGCACCCGTACAGGTGGCCAGAGTGCCTTCTTTCACCTGGGAGAAGCCAAAGGATTCGGGAAAAATCATATATTTGACAAAGTTTGAGCGTGTCATTCGTGTCATTTGCGTGTCAGCGGTTTATCTAGGTGATGCCCATTAAGCACCTGTTGTGGCCAACAGGTGTCCAAAAACCACCTGTTACAACGTGTCAGGTGGTTTTCAACATGTGTGCAAACGTGTCATTTCGTGTCAGATGTTTGCAATTTTTTAAGAAAAATCATATCAACAAGGCTTACCATTTTGGTGGCTCTAATCAGCATTTGCGCCTAGTTCGGGGTGTGTCCCTGTGTTCACACACGTGAGCACCAAAAAGCGCACTTTATGAAGATGGACGAAGATCCCGAGAAGAAACCAAAGACTTCTGAGGCAAGTGGGAAGCGGGAGAAAGGTAGGAAAAAACAAAAGGGGAATGATGTGAAGGAAGCAGAGAAGAATGATCAGCAGACCAAGCCGGCAGAACCTGCAGCTGCCAGTAGCACAGCAAAGACAGGGAAGGAGCAGAAAAAGGAAGTGGAGAAAAAGCAGAATGACGCAAAGGAAAGTGGAGAAAAGAAGACGGGGAAAGGTGAGGATAAGGTCGAGGCATCGAAGACAAGCCGAAGTGCCCAGAAGACTGAGGACCAGAAAGCAGCAAGCCCTGCAGAAGGTTTGAAGAAGGCAGACCAGAAAGAGAAGAAAGCAAAGAAGGAGAAGAAGGAGAAGAAGGACAGAAAAGGAGCTGCGACTCCCACAATGAGTAGTCAAGGAGACAGGAAAGAAGACACAGTAGAGAATCCAGAAGATACCAAGAAGACGACAGAGAAACCCGTCAATTCCAAGGATGGCGAGGATGCTGGAAAGGCACATGTTGAGAAAGGCAAGGAGAAGGCAGAGAAGGAACCGGAGGTGGCAAAGGAGACGCAGAAGAAAGACAAGAAGAGAAAGAAG
>Ga0126342_10023451_pt1 | contig 10093 bp, 8 predicted proteins | sample Cyp1metagenome_FD_92528 | JGI IMG/M metagenome (GOLD analysis project Ga0126342, IMG submission 92528) | Coral microbial communities from Lord Howe Island, Old Settlement Bay, Australia - Cyphastrea 1 metagenome | ecosystem: Host-associated > Invertebrates > Cnidaria > Coral ... | reverse complement strand
GGAGATAAGATAGAATCATGTAACCATCCTACACCTGAGGTCCTTAATTCCATGCAGAAATTGCTTAAACAGAAGGTAAAAATGAGATAGACAAATGTAACCATACTACACCTGAGGCCTATAATTCCTTCAGAAAGTGCTTAAAAAAGAAGGTAAATACAAGATTTTAAAAAAAACAACTCATCCTATTCATAAGGTCCATTCTTCCTTGAAGAAAGTGCTCGAAAAAGAAGGTAAAGCTAAGATTGAAAAATGTAACCATCCTACACCTCAGGTTCCACAGTTCCTTTCAAAATCAACATGACACATGTGTAGATTGGCATTATATTATGGTTGGAAGGTCATAAGGGGGGCTAGATAGGAACCGTGCAAATAGCTGCAGAATTGCAGAAAATCAAAAATGCAAACTGGAAGTGTGTAGGTCCCCAATTGCCTGGTATTTCCAATACATTCTACACTTGTTCATCATTTCCACATGTAACATAGAGGTATAGAAGGTATATTATTCCTTGCAAATTACCGGAAAATCCTTGAACTTCAAATAAATGTAAAATTAGATGTTGAAGGTCTTCAAATTTGCCTCATACCTATGAAAAAAACAATAGAATACAAATAAAGATCTCAAATGGACCTCAAATGGACTTCAAAAGGACTTCAAATGAACCTTTATGGGGTCCCCATGGTAAACCCCCTTTATGTACCTACATGATCGAACTTAAACACCCTTCTGCCAGACCTTCACACTATTTTTTGCATTTTTTTCATTTTCTTACATTTTTTTCAAAAATGCAATGCACGATATTGAACGCCCCCCTGCGTTTTTTAAGAAAATAAATGAAATCCCGTAAAGAATGAGGGGACCTACTACAATGAAATCTTGCAAATAAGACGCAGTTTAAAAAATAAATGCTTGCCAACATTTAACAGGACCACCTCCCTCAAAAACGTCTAAATTGTGTCTTGCAATTTGGGTACGCCCCCCCTCCTTAAAAGGGTAGTGATGATATAAAATGATATGAATATATGCTACTTGGTATAGTGGAATTTGATGATTTCGTGGGTCCTCCAAAAATCGGACCACGCCTTGAACCCAGCTGATCAGGTCAGGAACCGTGGCTGTTGGCACTTGAACGTCAACGGGTTCATTTCCTGTCCATTGCGACGGCCATGAGTTCTGACAGAGATCCCTTCGGCCAAAGTCAGACGCTGGGCTATTCCCCGATTTTTGAATAGTTTTTGGCTTGCCCCCTTGGCAAGGATAAAGACCAGGGCTGTCTATTTTGGATCGTTTTTGAATTGTTCGATTCATGAACCACCTACGGTGATACTGCTCGTCGGGTGGCATATAATCTACAATCTACAAGTGTGAATATGCAACCAGCTCCTCATGAAGGCGGGCACTTGCCTCTACCCAACATCCAGCCGACCAAGGCCTCAAGCCGACCGTCTCTTCACTTGCCTCGGCCTGGATCCTGGGAGCCTCGAGATTCGCCTGTCGTTAGCATGTCACTTCGCCCTGGGCTCGCCTTCGTGTCTATCCTTGCCTGTAGCCTCGCTCCAGTGGCTGGAGCGCTTGGATGACGAGTTCCTGCAGGGTCTGCACCACGTGTTGCGGGGAGACCTCGGCATGGCCATGGAGCGATGGAACCACTTAGCCAGTCGCAGGGATTTGGCGCCTGGGCTGCGGCAGCTGGAGCTACCAGAGGACGTTTGGTGCGCCCTGGCGCGCGGTGCCCGGCCGCCGTTGATGGAAGCGTTACTGGCGGCACAGCGGCTCCCCGCACCGGTACAGAGAGAACTGCAAGATGCGGTTGGAGCAGATGCTGAAACTGGGACAGCGAGGGAACTGGAAAGACTTGTGGAAAGCGCGCAAAATAGAGGAGTTATTGGGGGACAGGGGGCCGTAAGCGATTTCTATTGTGCATAACTGTGTGTCCAAAATGAAACCGAAGAAACACGTTTGGAGCAAGAGTACCTGGAAACGGTGCATGTTCGAGAACGTAGATCAACCCCCTTTGTTGGATTATTGATGTTCCGTGCTCCTCTCAGGGCCTTGCTGTGCGCAAGAGCGCGGCTGGCAAGGAGGCCCAAAACGTGGTGGTTTCACAAAATCCTGGGCCCCAGATCTCCTCAGTGTTGGTGGGGTGACCCATGGGTGGAACCCATGTCGCGCTGTCGGAAGCTTGACGGCCAAGGTGCGATCCTTCAAGGAGGTCCTAGGCGCTGCAGAGATGAGCATCGAGGAGGGGAGGAACTTGGATTTTGAGTCACGACCCTACATCCTACAGCACGGTACTCACAGTAGCCCGTTTGACCAAGTCCTTCAAAACATTTCACAACAAGTAAGGCTTTAGATTCTAGATGCTTCAGTAGCAATCATGTAGGACTTTGCAGACGTGGTGCGATCCGTCAAGGAACGCCACAAGCACCAGCAGGAAACTTGGTGCGTGGTGAACTGTTGTAGACTAGAAAGGTGGCACAACAAGCAGCACCATAGCAGTACCAATAGGATGTGGACAGGGCGGGTGTTGAAACGCCCACCCGAAGGGTCAGATATGGTCATGGTCATACCGAGTCATACCTTTTCCCTCCAAGGGTGAAGCGGCTGACAGTGGGCATGAAGGATTTGAAAAGGCCTGGTACTTTGATGTAGTTTAGCAGTATGGCTTTTCCCAGGGTTTTCCTATGTTTTCCTGTCGGTGACTCACTGGTGACACTTGCAGCGCCACCTCGCGCAGTCTAAGAATTCAAGCTGGCGCAAGCGAGGCCGAGGCGAGGTTAGCTGGAGGGAAAAAAAACCCTTGGGGTAGTTCTGCCAAGACAGGGAGTTCGCATATGTTCGCATGCAAAACATGTTTTGTTGCTTTGGTTTTGAATTCCAAGTATATACTGCACACATTTGTTTTGGCGTCCGCCCGCATTCTCTTGATATTTATCGCTTTTTCTCCAGTCATTTCTTGGCCCCTAGGTGATAGAGGAGATTGACAAGTTTCTGGACCGCCGGAGCCCTGTGAATTTTCTGACAATCGGGGGAAGTTTCTGAGGATGCGTTCCAGTCTTGCCCCCTGAGGCTTCGTTCTTTCCCGCATCGGTATTGAGATGTTAAATTCCCAGTGCCCCCTCTCTCTTACACATGAGACAACATTTGAAGTGGGTGTTTGTAGCGTTTGGCCAATGTTTTGCTTGAGGGTCTAAAGCTGCCAGCATGGCTGCGTCACAGGTACTTGTCCATGTTCTCACAGAACTCGGGGATCGCTGATCCGCACTGTGACCCCTGCGCAGATGACTTAGACTGAAGCACATTTCAGTGCAGCATGCGGGCTTGGGACGTTTGCATGCTTCAAGAATATAGCATCGGAAAGGGGGGCCCAACCTTTTGGATGATTTATGGCTTTATGATGGCTTTAGATGCTGACACTAGATCTATATCTGTGGTGTGGGCAGTTCCCAAACCCATCGCTAGTTGAGGCCATAGCTCGGAAGGCTGCACGCTTTGTCTCTTTGGCCCAATTCTGGGGAGTGGTTTGGGTGGCCCTGTGGATCTACGCGTGAATTCGTCGTCGTCGCATGATGGCAGAGACGCATAGATTAGAGATGATTATATAGATATACTGTGATATACTCAGTATATGATAAATCAAGTCGTTTTGATTAGTATTATTGTCCGTAGGCACGCCACATATGCATTCGTATTATGAATGTAAATTCAATTCGAGAGGTTTCGGGTAGTGATGCATGACGTGCAACTGAAGGGAACCTACGTTTTGAAATAGACGCGCCTCTCAAACCCTCAAACTCTCCAGGTTTGAGATGTCGCAGTTGCTCCTCAGGGCTTCAGCTACATATATTATCACACACACACAGATAGATAGATAGATAGATAGATAGATAGATAGATAGATAGATAGATATACATATTTGTATATAACTTGCTATGACGTATATCTATATGTCTATATGTGAGACCCTTGAAGCCTCGCCTTGTTTGTTTATGAAAGTCATTTCGGCCCAAGGCCCACGGTCCAAGTTTCCAGGTCGCTCCAGGCCGGTCTCCGTTTCTGTTGGTCCAGCCCTGCCCGGGACATCCTTGGACCATGCCAGATGGTCACATGGTCGTGCGGGAGCATGGCAGCCATCACGAGTCAAGTGCCCCCTTTCACCATGCGACGCTGCGGAAGGCTTACCTGTCCAAGGACAGCTTGCAGATTGACATGGAGATCAAGTTCCCACACCGGGAGAAGAATAAGAAACCGCAAAAAGGCGGGCTGCGCTTCAGCCACAATACCGGGTCCATTCTCAGCAACATCTTCACGGAGCAGAAATATCCTGAACCTGTGTACTTCCAAAGTGTTGATTGTGTGGGATTTTCCAACTTCCTATCCAGCAGGGAATGTCGGAAGATCATCGATTTTGCAGAGGCACAAGGATTCTCGGTGCAGAAGAGGCATCGGCTCCTCAACATGATGTGGACAGATGTGGTTGACCCCTTCTTTGCAGAAGCCCTCTGGCAGATGTGCGGCCTTGGCTGGGTTTTGCGCAACTTAGGCATTGACGGGGAGGTGCCTTGTGGACTCAATGACGTCATCCGGATTCAGAAGTTCACTAAGGGCGGGCTCTTTGGGCGTCACACCGATCAGCCCGTCACTCGCGCAGATGGAAGGACATCCAAATATTCGCTGCGCATTTTTCTGAATGGAAAGGAGGAGAAAGACTTCGAGGGTGGTTACAGCGCCTTCCATGGCATTTGCAGTCCTCAGCCGGTCCTCGTTGAACCTGAGACAGGCCTGGGGCTGCTGTACCCCCAAGGAGAATATTGTGCACTTCAAGAGGAGATGGAGGTAGTGGCTGGGTGCAAGTACGTCCTGCGGGCCGATGTATTGTTCCAAAGGGCCAAGGATTGTGTGTCACCCCATATTCCTTTTCACCATCCATCACCTTCTTGTGGAGGATGATGGGGGCTTATAGTTGCCGAATCCGAATCGACGATGATTGGGTCAAAACGGCCCGATCCTTTCCGCAACAAAGATCAATGCAGCGAATGGAAAGAAACAACTTAAGATGAAGAGAGTCAACACCTTTCATGATCTTTCAATTATTTTTTGTATGCTTTCCTGCATGAGCTGGGGTACTTCTTGGGATGTGAAGCACTCCCCACTCCTAAGGCTCGAAAGATTGCCTCGGCAGAGTTTGGAGGATCCCTGCCAGAGGTGTGGCACATTCCACTTGGGGAAGAGAGAGTCCCCGCACCAAAACTCAATGTGTTGGAGGAACAATCCGGTTTTTCCCCCAAAGTGGTTGGGGTTTTGGGAAGCACGATGTTCAATTCGCATACATTAGCCATGATGAGCTTATATTGTCTTATATAAGCCAAGAGGGCTTTTTTGATGTGGTCTTCTTTAAATGATTTTGGATCCTTGAAAATCCACGGAAAATCTGGTCCAAATCCTTCGTGAGCCTTTCTTGGATTTGTTTAGCTCTAGCTTTAAAATTTTCAAACTCTATGTTGCTTTCAGTGGGTTCACTGCATGACAAGTGTATTTACAAAATGGAATCTGGCACAACAACCTCAAGGAGTCACGGGGGAAAACTGGGAAAAAGTTAGTTTTTTTCTATATAGTTTTTTTGGTTTCTTTAGTTTTTTCAAGTTTTTCTTAGCATTTGCTAGCTTTCTCTAGCATTTGGCTGCTGACACATCCGTACCAAGCGAAACTAGATTAGGCTAGAAAAGTCAGTGATGGGTGAAGCCCTTCAAGGCAGAGGTTCCGGTCGTGAAATGTGAGGAACGACCTTGGGAAACACAGAAATATCTTGAAAAAGGGAGAACATATATATCAGTGCAGCTCAGTGCAGGGTGGGTCAGTGGACTTATTGTGTTTTCTTCAGTTGTTTTCTAGTTTTCTTTCGCCTAATCTAGTTTGTACTTCGATTTTGTTAGCCTCAATTAGCCGCTATTTTTTTCCTTTCTGATTTAGAGCGGACCTGATCAAAGCGGCCCTGTAGCGGATTCAATGATTTTGGCAGCAAGATCCTCAAGCTACGCGTCCCTTGCGATGCCTTGACAGGGTGAAAAACTTGTGCCTCCCAGGTGGATGTCACCTTCCACGGCAAAGCGGATGTCACCTCCTCAGCCTGAAGCAAACTGCTACCCGTCCTGCGTGTCACCACGAGGCTCGAACACTTCCACTGGTTCCATCCTATCTGTCCGGGGCTCGGTAACTACCCTTTGGTACTCTGACATAGCGATGGAAAATCACCAGTTTAATGGAAATCAGCCATTTTTCCGTAGCTATATATTAAATTACCAAAGGGGGATTCGTCAAGTCGTGTCTTCTGGGTGCGCTGCAGGATGTATATCCTCATGGAGTTGCTGAAGAACAGTCCGCGCCCCCAACGGACGAGGTTTTACCAAAGTTCCATGAGTTCTTCTGCAGTTTTGCCTTGGAAGATTTGGTCCGAAGATATTCTCCTATATCCTATATTCTCCTCTCATCTCCTCTCTCATTATCCTCATTCTCCTTTCATGATGATGAAAGTATGCCCCACTGACAGCCCAACTGCGCTTGATTCTGCGCCTTCTTAAGGAAAACGGCTGTGAAGTTGGCTTGTTTGTTTTGTTCCGAGATGCTGACACACCCCAAATGGCAGCTACTATTCGCAGCGATCAAATCAAATTTGATTTGCCGGATGTCTTTTATCTCTTGATTAGTCTTAATTCCATTTAGTGAGAATAGATAGATGGATTGGATTGGATTGGATAGGATTGGGTTGGGTTGGATTGGGCTGGGTTGATTAGGATTTGCTTGGATTGATTGACTGATTGATGGGTAGGTATATAGGTACATAGATAGATCGATGGATAGATTAGATTGGATTAGATTGGATTAGAGTCTAGAGTAGATTAGATTAGATTAGATTAGATAGACAGACAGATTAGATAGATAGATGGATGGATGGATGGATGGATAGGATAGGATAGGATAGGATAGGATAGGACAGGACAGGACAGGACAGGACAGGACAGGACAGGACAGGACAGGACAGGACAGGACAGGACAGGACAGGACAGGATAGATAGATAGACAGATAGACAGATCGATAGATCGATAGATCGATAGATCGATAGATCGATAGATCGATAGATCGATAGATCGATAGATCGATAGATCGATAGATAGATAGATAGATAGATCGATAGAAAGAAGAAAGAAAGAACAGAAAGATAGATAGATAAACAGATTGAAAGATAGAACAATAGACTAGAGAGATAGAGCGATAGAAAGATGGATTAGATTAGCTTAGGTTAGATTAAATTAGATTATATAGATTATATAGATAGATAATCAGAAAGACAGATTGGGCAGTTTTTGGTTAATCTTTGCCACATCGATGCCCTTTCCCCAAAGGACACCGAGAACTCCCCGAGACTTCGGTGCCTTGTGCATCCGAGGCGTCCGTGCAGTGGCAGAGCAACACCGTGCGTTTGGCTTGACAAGTGCAGCGCCGGTGCCTGAGACAAAACCTTGGAGCGAAACTATATCTATATCTATCTCTATATATATATATCCATATACTTTTAGTTCCGTGAAAGAAGAGCGACTCATATCATGACATTGTCGGTTTTCAAGGCGCTTTATTTCTGATACCGCTCTGGTAATTTTTGATTCTATGTGTTACATTGGGAACATGATTCGTGTTTTTTCTTTTTCCATCGCTAGTGGGGATTCTTTGGCAAGATGACCTCAATTGGCAAATATGCTAGCATAGTAAACATAAATGCCATCATGAACTGAATGTTGGCTGGAATTGAACATTGGAACCAGGTTTGTGTGTCCAGCGGCCGCTTGTGACCCTTCCATTTTCACCGCGACGGCCAGGGTGCCACCCATTGTGATCCGGGTGGCAAGCGATGACTCGCAAGTCGTGACTGGTGGTCTTGGGTTGCAGGGCTGAAACTGCTGATTTTTGGGGCACAGTATGGCAGAGGGATCCCTAAGAACCACATGCATTCAATGGTTTTTCCGTGTGGTTCGACCGCCAGCTGAAATGACAACGGATCTGCAGTGACTGAAAAGCACAATTCCAAGCGGCAGGATGGATATCTTTGACCGTGGAGGTGGGATTCCTTTCGAGCTGCTTGGTGAAACAATGGTCATCCATTGACCTCAGCAGAGTCATCGCACCGAACCACTATGAACCCGGCTATCGAGGCTGCAGGAAAAGGTTTGGAGCTACATGTATTCCACGAGAAGGACTGGGATCTGAGCTGAAGCATGTTGAAACCACCAATTGAGTTGAAATGAGGTTGTGCAGAAACAGTGTGCCCTCGAAATCCTTCAAAATGGATAGACATGGTTTTATGATGTTGTTTGTGAGTCTTATTATAGTAGTGTGTGTGTGTGTTTGTATTGAAGAGATGACAAGGAGAGTTCACAGTATTTGTTATTTTTGGACGCAGTCAACAACAACAACAAAAACAAAGTATTTTGTGGCATCCATCCCGCGCGCTGAGCTCCAGGGGTAATCCTGGTACCGTCCAAAGTGACGCAGGAGAGGCGCCTGACCGCAACTTCTTTGCAGTTTATAAATTCGTAGGTTGCTGCAGTACTCTTCTAAATTCTTCTCGGAACTAATACCTTCACCTTAGCATTAGACACCCCACGATTTAGGAGGTGTTTAATGTTAGGGGGATGAGCTCTTTTTGTTTGCTACTGCATCATGCTAAACATATGTTTCAAATTGTTTTGACTCATTTTTGATTTCCATTGAATTTTGAAAACGCTGATCGAACTGGCTTATATTCTCAAGAGGAGTTGAAGCCTCCAACCGTTCAACCACACTTTCTTCGCGTGCACCACTGCGCAACTTAGAATTGCTGAAGGTGATTTATTGTTTTCCCATCGGGAAATCCACCATTTAGGGAATCTATAGGGACTTTTTTTTAAGGCGGCCCCCTTACTTCAACGAATCCAAGATAAGCCTTTCAGAGGCTACGCCCTTGGCTGGCTTTGGTGTGGGGCTGCCGCTGTCCCGCTTGTACGCTGAGTGCCCTTGTCGTCCTGAGTCAGAGCCAGTGCCAAAGTCGGTGTGAGCTTTGAAACTTGACAGTTGTTTGATGTTGTTTGAATATTATCCCATTTCATTCCCAAGAGATCCCAAGAGTATTGTGAATAGATTTGATGACCCTACTTAGATTTCCCATATAGCCCTTATTACCCTATTGTCTTTCGGGTGGATGGGGCTGCGTTCGGACTTCCAGCATGTTTGGAGGAACCCACTTAGGTGATCTCAGATGGAGGTCTAGGACATTGCCGGTCCAAAAGTCTGGCACATTCTGGCACGTACGGACAGGTACATAGGCGGATCTTTGCAGCTGGTGAGCATGCCACATGGCTATGGTAGATGGACATGTTGCATGATGTGCGAGGACACTTGTGCAGAAGCGAGAGAGAGAGAGAGAGAGACAGAGAGATCTGAACCTGGTGGCTTCCTTTTTCAATCAAAGAACCCTTGAGGAGTTAACATTATTATGATTATATATAATATATACATACATGTGTGTGTGTATATGTGTGCAGGTGACGTATCCCAAAAAATCCGACCTTCCCAAACTGGCAGATCCATCCAGCCAACAGACCAGCTTCGGCATTTCGAGCGGCCCAGGCCCAACTTTGGGACGCGGCTCAGCTTATCTCAGCTTAACAAAAACGCCAGCGATGTGGTAACAGGATCAACTTTTGCGATCCGGGCAGGCCATTGCTATTATTTTGCCTAACACACGCACAGATAGATAGAGATAGATAGAGATAGAGATGTAGATAGATAGATAGATAGATAGATAGGTAAATAGATAGGTAAATAGATAGATAGATAGGATTAGATAGATAGATAGGATTAGATAGATAGATAGGATTAGATAGATAGATAGGATTAGATAGATAGATAGATAGATAGATAGATAGATAGATAGGTAATTAGATAGATAGATAGGATTAGATAGATAGATAGGATTAGATAGATAGATAGGATTAGATAGATAGATAGGATTAGATAGATAGATAGGATTAGATAGATAGATAGGATTAGATAGATAGAT
>Ga0126342_10023450_pt1 | contig 10093 bp, 10 predicted proteins | sample Cyp1metagenome_FD_92528 | JGI IMG/M metagenome (GOLD analysis project Ga0126342, IMG submission 92528) | Coral microbial communities from Lord Howe Island, Old Settlement Bay, Australia - Cyphastrea 1 metagenome | ecosystem: Host-associated > Invertebrates > Cnidaria > Coral ... | reverse complement strand
TGACCACATGGCTCCGCACCCGCCGCTTTAGCGAGCCTACTTTTCGACCCTCCGGAGCCACGAATCATTGGAAAAACACAGTGTTTCGCGACTTTCCTACCTTTTCGCGCACCTGCATCTTCTGTCTTCTGACTATCTCTTCCCTGATCTTCTTTCTTTTCTTCTCTTCTCTGACTCTTCCCACCTCTGCTTTTCATCTGTCCATATTGTTGGAAGTTTGACTTCTAAACATCCTTCGATAATTTATATCTGTATATATGTGCATAAATAACTTAACAGATCAGGAATTGTCTTCAAGTCTTCAGTTCTCAAGATTTAGTTAGCGAATATGGAAAGGGTTCGGACAAAAACAAGGAACAAAACCAACCAAACAAGAAAAAACAGGACTTGGGAATTTCACTAAGCACAGAAGGAGTATGTCGGATTGTTTTTCGTTCATTTGTGTTCCTCCACATTCTGCAAAGTTACTGCACTCTCTGTGCACCCATGCCCTCTGCTGGCGTGAAGAAATGCCTCTGGCAGATTCCGCAACTTGGTCAGAGGTGAAATCGTCTCTCCGTATATACACAAAGAGGGAGGGTAGAATGTCTTCTCAATTCAAGTGGCCACTGGTTTTTCTGGGAAAATATCGAAGAAAGCAGCGACGGGAGGTTCGTCCAAGCAGCTTGCATTGTGCTGGTGGATGTCCATTGCAAACGGAAGCTGGGACCTCTGGCATGTTTGGCTCCGTAGGAGACACATAGAACCACCTGAGACACAAAGAGTTGCATGGCTGTGAAAGCGTGCTGCAATGTGTTGTAACGTGTCAATGCGTTGCATGCTCGTCTGGGAGACTGCAGGCGCATGTACAATGTACACAAACTGTCACAATTGAACTGGTCAAATGGAAATCTGAAATGTATAATACGTATAAGTATATATATATATACACGTATTATATCGTATTATATATAGAGATAGAGAGAGACACAGAGAGAGAGAGAGAGCAATTCTGAAGAGCTGCTGTCCCTAGCAACCTTAAGGTCACCTCCTCAGAGCTGCAATTCTTCTCCAAGCCACTTTGTCAGCACTAGCTTCGCCGGTGCAGCAGCATCCAACGATGCAGCAAAATGCTCTGATGATTTGTCACACCGACCTGCACAGACGTGAATGTCTGGACAAAGAGAAATATGACAATGAGTTCATGATAAGTTCTATAAAATACTTCTATAATTTGCTTAAAGATGCTCACTTGGGTCTTGCACAGGCTTCCTGATGAGCTTGAGGCACCCAGGCCAGGCTGTGATGAAAAAAAGGCAAAGGGAAAGAGAGCTGGAGGGCAAGACGGCAAAATGCCACTGTGTCAAGGATAGCAGGTGCGATTCCGCTGAGAAGGAGAGATTAAGAAATTGATATAGAATCAGATCAATCAGGATACAATCACCATGTGTATCAAATGTAAGCATGACTGACCGACTGACCGTGAGCGACTCTTATTCGCATTTTTCAGCAGTCGCACCTTCAGGGAGACTGTTGTAAAGCACGAGTCCACCTGGACGCATTTGCCGCAAGTCGTGCACCACTAGTGCTAGGATGTGCTAGGTACACTGCGAAGATTTATGTGATCAATGCCAAAATACGAAGCGCAAAAATGTGTCATTGCAAAACAACCACAAGGCTAAGCAGCATGAGGTGTTTTCTTGTCCTGGCGCAACTGCACTTGGGCCATGCCTCGTGGCATTCGCATGTGAAGGCCGTAATGAGGGAAGACAGTGGCGCCATCGGCAAAATCTCCATCAATGTGGCCAGCACCTCCCAGAACTGAAGAGGTTTTCAAAGTCAAGAAGGCTTTGCAAAAACACAAAGGTTTCAAAGGACTAAGGCAAGAAGCCTTGAGGATGTGATAGGATGTGGAAGCAAAATGAAGCAAACCCAAGCTCGTTCAAGAGTTTTTAAAAGTTGAAAACAATTTACAAGGAGAACAAAGCCACAAGACGTCACTACTACCTCCCACCGATTCTATAGTCTGAATATGTCTTGATTCTGACTTGTTGAAAATCATGCCTTGGCCCTTGCCTACGTAAACTACTGCTTCGCAGCAAAATCATTCTTGAATTGCAAGCAACACACATTCCAGTTTGGAGCATGGCCAACGCCTGACGCATTGAAAGGCTGACATGGGAGAGTAGAGTTCCAACAATCCGAAAGCCAAATCAGTACCTCAGCTTCTCCGATCAGTTCAACTTGCAAGACTCTGGTTACCCTCATATCTGGTTTCTTGTTGGTGCGTACTTTGTCGGATGTGAAAGGCTATTCATCAATGTCGCAACAAGATGCCAACAGATACAAAAGCTAAATGCATTTGTCCAATTCCGATCCTTCGAGCTCATCTTGAAAAGAACTTGCGAGGTATGCGAGGTAAGTTGAAATCAGCTGCTGTGATGTAGCGATCATTGGGAACCAGATCTTCAGCTTCACAGTCTGTGTGTTTGAAGTGGGCCCTGTAACCAGGTTCATACCTGTCAGAGCAGCTTGCCACTTTTCATCTCACTAATTTGAAGCGTGAGACGTGTGATTTCCGGGCAAAATGTTCCATATCAATATTGGAAACTCGGCAAACAAAAGTATTCAACTGTGCCAGTTTCTGCTGGGGCCTGAGGATGTGCCAGGGATCAGAATGGCTAGCAGGAAGCCCCACTTCCTCCTCTAGACGAAGCTCCAAATCATCCAGAACCTCAAAGCAGTGGGGTATGGACGGTATGGGATGACCAAACCGAACAAGGACTATTTGGCGTGGCTTTGTGTCGCAGTTTGGGATGCTTCGAGATAGTTCACACTCCTGGAACTTCCAGACTTCAAACATGTTCAAACGTGTCCTCTCCTTAATCAGTGGTGGAAGTACAATACAGGTACATCACTGTACATCTTACACGGTACATCTTCATTTTGCAATCCATTTAGAAAAGCAGTCTACCGTCTCCATGCGCAAATTGGGAAAAGAAAACCTGATACATTGTATTGTTTGTCTGGGTCTTAGAGGGATTTTAGCATGCCGTATACGAGTGCAAGTCCTCTGTGGGTATGATCCATCTAGAGTGACCTAATTATGTCCTCGGTAGGACACTAGTCACAGCTCGCATGAGGCATGTGGCACCGGCAGCAGCCCTCGGTGCAAGTTCTTGCAAAGGACTGCATCCACACCAGTTGGCACGATCATTTCATCGACCCACTGCTCCTGCGCAGTAAGCTTGGGGAGGAGAGTAGTGGGAAGTGGCCGTGTGATCCCAGAGCTTATTTGAAGCCATCTTTGTCAATCTTGGAAAAAATGTTGGCACGCATCTTGTTGAGTCTGATTGCCTGTTTGGCTTTGCTGGCTGAATGTGCAAGGCCTTGTCAGACTGGTTGGAGCGGGGCTCAAATTTGGTGTTGAAGAAGTGCTCCAAATGCCGGGTCTCCAAGTTTGCCACAAAGTCCAAAATCGTCCACCTTGAGACCAAACTGGAGGGGCCAAGGCGGAGACCACCAGTCATTCGAGTCATTTACTCACTTGTACCAATATGAACGAAAGACTTAGAGCCATCCCTTTGACAGGCCACAGTCGGCTTCAATTCTTTAAACAGAGACACTCAAATGGACGAACCTAGTTGTCACAAGCAAAGTTGTACTTGACTCTGAAGACAAAACGGGACCAATATGCTTCTGCTTCGCCACAGACTTCCCACACGTGTTGCCAAACTCATTCTCTTCAAGCGTTCCTTGGCACACAGCCAGAACGAAGCTCCTGGCAAATCCATTTCGAAACTGATGCAAACCAGCCGTAGACCTGTGGACCCCGGTGCTTTGCACAAGGGACACTTGATAAAATCTGACACCATGCAAAAACCAAATGGAAAGCTAAAGAAATGGCCAAGCTAGCAGGTGTGGTTGTCCCCATCTGGTGGTTCTCAACTTCTCCAGGTTGGAAATGACTATCCTAAGCTTCCGATTTCACATGCTTGTACGGCTCAGCTATGCAGAAATTGAATTTCTCTCTCAATATGGATCGGATACCGCTCGCGAACGACGGTCTCCTGTAACGAAGCTACTTCGCAGGAAATCTCTCCACTTAACTTCTGGGAGTTCTCTTTCAAGCACCTGGCCCATGCACTATTTTCAAACAATAGTAAACTGAGAAACTCAACTACCGCCACTTCTCCAGGAGTATCTTTTCTGAAAGTAGCCGTTCTTGTTTCTTTCCGACGGGGATTATGTCCACAGTGTCCAAGAATTGTTGTCCTTCTAACTGCCACACCTGCTGACACACCATGAAGTGGACCCGTGCCACCTCCAAAGCCAAAGAGGGCAACGGCGGGAAACTGACATCTGCTGTGCAACCATACATTCTGATGGCGTCATTCGTACCAGATTCCTGAGAAGCAGCGCCAATTGTCTTGGAAGCACTTCTAAGCAATGGATTCAACTTCACATCGGTCTTGACTGTTGGTGTTCCCATTGCCTAGGAAGAATCTAGTCTGGTCCACAGCCCTGAATACCCCTTGCTGAAGACACTTCTGGCACGGACACACACAACTCTTGTCAGACAACAGGTAGCTCCAGGTAGCTGTTTGAAGATCTGTGGAAGTCCGGGGGAAAATGAGAGCTGTTGCCAACATGCAAGCATCTGGTACCGCTGATAAAATCACCACCAGGATTTTGTGGATTTGGTGTCGAAAAGAATTTTGTTCCAAGGCTCGATGATCTCTGCAGGCGAGCTTGCAGCTGATGTAGAGGTTCTTTTCTTCAGCAGCCTGGTTCTGGAGTGAACATCAAAAAGTTTGTTTTTCACTCAATGAAATGCGGGCAAGATTAGGGAGCGCAGCCGTGTGTCGCTAGCTTCAGCTAGCCCTTTCAAAGACCAGCAATCTGCCAATATTTTTGTGTCAACAAAACACGAACCTCCAATTTCTTGAAACCAAGGCACATGCTCAACTCCCTGTCATCCCACGATTCCGCCACACCGAAAGTCAGCATTTCAGAAAAGATAACCTCTAGCCACTGGTGAAAGCAATAAATTGACAGGCTCAAACTGGCTGACCCCTGAGCAAAATGCTCTCCAAATCCGTGTAATTGCGTAACATGCATTTTTTTTAATGGCTCAAACAATATACAGGAGATAGATTCCTACTTATCAAAGAAAAAATTGCCTTGGCTTGGCCATGACCTGACAGAGCCGAGCTGCATAAGATAGGATCTGTTCGTCTTTGAAAGGCTGAAAGCCTCAACAAAGTGACGTCCTTCAGAAATCTGCCCAGAGACCACCGTGAGAATCGTGAGACTTGATTTAAAAAAAGGTTGGACGAGATCTACCGGAAGACCTGCGAAGAGGCTCCATCGTCCACTGGCTGCCACAAAAAGGAGACAGCATCCAATCTTCAAGACCAACATCTAACACATCCGGGGCAGGTAGAGACGCAAAGTCTTGTCCACCTGTTGCATCAAATTAGCAGTGCTCCATTGCGCTCCCAAGCAACATTGTGCCCATCTTTCAGGCCCAATCACATATAGTTCGGGCAGGAACCTACGCAAACTTGTGAATTATGTGGTTGCTATTTGCAATTTGCAAATGACAGTTCAGCCGGAGATGGCACAAAATTGCACAAACAGTTCTCTCATGGAGTGCTAGATACACTGTTCCTTTGCGAAAGGTTGCTGCAAAGTGCAACGTGAAGCATTTGGAACTACACATGCTCGCTACACAGGTGCTCATCTGCTGCAGGCCCAACATAAAGAGAGGTTCGGAAAAAAAAAAAAAGTAAATAGTTTACAAAAGCATCAGCCCCAAACAGATTCTTTCAAACCTTTTTTTGCCCACATTTTCACGCTGCGTTCTTGCTTTTTAGAACTGGCTCCGTCTACAATAATTTCTACCTATCGAATGCATCTGTTTGACACTTATCTCCATGAAACTTCTCTCCATCAAACTTTTCTGCACCAAACTTCTCTCTAAAACATTTATCTCAATGAAACCGATTCCATCAAATGTTTCTCTATCAAAACTATTTCTGTCAAGTTTGTCTCTACCAACTTACCTCTCTCAACTGAGCTCATCAAACCCCTATCGAACTTACCTCTCTTAAGCAACCTCTACCGAATTATCTCTGTCCAGCTGACCTTCATAAAACCTATCTGTACTAAAGTTCTCTGCATTGCACTTGTCCCTATCATTAGACTTACTCTATTCCAGCAAATTTTGTCTACTCTATCAAGTTTACCTCTATCCAATTTATCCCTACCAAACGGCAAAATGAAGGGCGCGCAGAATCTCTTCTGGATGATGACAGGACACCATCGCTTTCAAAAAAAACAAAAGGAAGAGCATGTTTTCTCCAACCAAGAGGCCGAATACAGTTGGGGCTCAAAGGGTGTCAAAGGGTGTCAAAGACTGTCAGTGGACAATCATGACGGAGCAGCATCCTTTTCCGAAGCAAACCAAAGGAAAGACAGGTGGGAGACAAAGGGAGAAAAAAGAAGGGAGATGAACGGAGACAATTCGGAGGCAGCAGAGACAAGTAGTTAACAGTGAACGCTTAACACCGACAACCATGGTGGAACAGGATCCAGAAAGGAGGCAAAGGGACAAGTGGGAGACAAGGACATACAACACGGAGCATCACGGTGGAACAGGGACAAGTGGGAGACAAGAGGGAGATAAAGACGCTACACGGAGAAAATGTTGTTTCTTTGCAAGAATGGAGAACCCCATCAACTGGTAACCTGGTAGCTGTGTGGGGAACAAATGAATAAAGAAATATATATATATATAATGCATTTGTATTCTCCAAAAAGTGCCTATGAACATGCAGAACATGGCACCCCACGAATCTGCCCAAACCAAGGTACGGATTGTTGAGACCACCCACCCACATCACTCCTGCAAACAGGATTCATTCGTCACCACGACATTGACGATCTTCTCGGAACTTGTAAATCGACTGGATTAGCGTGCTTTGACAGTCGAAATTATTCCAGTCGCACGTGAAGAAGACGGGAAAACATGGGAAAACATGGGAAACGATGAATCCGGCAATCCTTGAGGACGAAGCATCCTGAGGAGATGACGCCGGAAGATGGTGCACATAGCTGCTGCAGAGCCCAGGAAGGTCATGGCACCATTCTCAATTAGCACATCCTTGGTCTCAAAGAAAGTGGCAATTAGGTATCTAGAGCCATCAAGCAAAGTCCACTTGGATAGTCAAATGCTGCAAGAAAGATGACTTTTTTTCAAGACGTGTTTTTTGCTTAGCAGCGAATGACTCGTCTGGATAAGCATCTAGCTCGGCCACGTCACCTACACAGATGCAGAACAGTCATATCAGTGACTGAGTGGCTGATGAACCCTAACATTTCCTAAGTTTCTCCACACCTAAACAAGTTCCAATCTGCATTCCAATCTGAGTCCACCACAAAAATGTGGCCAGTCTTTCTGGCTCGGCTAAGCCCATGGCCTTGTCGAAGAGTCATCTCTATGCCAACCTTGTGTCATGAAACAGTCTGACAGGTGCTTTGCCAATAGAAATACGGCCTGTATTGATGTGCATTCTGTTCTGGATACATATTACCGACTCTGTCCATTTGTTTCTTTACTTACATGTATGCTTATATAAAGAATCTTAGGAGCTTTTTCAAGACCAGCCTCGTCTGCCAACTTCTTTGCACCATCCACATGCTGCTGCATGAGGTCTACCATTGTCACCTGTGCCAAATGCATCCAAATGCAGTGTTGAAGGATCGAAGTGACACAGTGGTTCCCTGGTGTCTTTGATCCAGGTCTCATCGGAAGAATCAAATGTAAGTATGGCAGTACGGAATCGTAATATCACGTCCACTGGAAACAAAGGCACCTAAAAAACAAACAAGTGCAAGAACGCTCGGGGACAAACACAACCTGGGAAAAACACGCTTGCCAAATACGGCTTTTGTCAACCATTCCCGATTTAGGAACATGCGCTCGGAGCATGTCAGCTACGAGAGGAAGCATGAATCAAAATCATCCAAATCGTCTATCAAATCTATCAAAGTCTCATGTTTTTCGAATCCAAACCAAGCCTTGACTCCAAAGGAGGTCGCCAACCATGCAGCCCCAATGCCACAGCCTGCTGAGTCAGAGTTTGTTGGTCTTGCGCCCAACCACAAAGATGCAAGGATTTGGCAACATTCCTTCTGGACTGGGGCAAGAAGAAACTGCAATAAAAAAAACTGGAGCTACAGTATACCCAGCTATCTAAGCTGAAGTGACAGTTCCACCAAAGTGTCACTTGCGGGTGGCAGGTTCACTTGCGCCGACCGAAGAAGATCACTTGCGCCGACTAAGTAAGGCTTTTAGATAATCATTCGCTAGACATGGGGACACGGGACACGTGATTTGGGGTGGGATAGGGGGACCTAGTGGCCAGCATTCTTCTGCCTCTGTCTATAAACGGGGACCCATGGCTGAGTCAGGAGACTATGCGAACAGTGTTGTGTAACCTACCTTACATAGCTATGACCCTACCCTGCCTTAACATAACTGTGCAATGTGTCACATGATAGGAGCACCGACTGGGCTGCCCGCCTTTTTGGTCAGATTTGTTAAGAAATTCTCAGCAACTTGCTCCACAGTTTCCTTGATCCCGTGGAGTCACCCCAGAATCTACGGTGTTAGCAACCGCAAATTTGTGTCGCTGCGGCAAAGGGCACGAGCACAAACCCAGGTAGAAACAGCGTGTTGTATTCAGCACACGTCAAGTAACTTTGCACTTAAGTTGTGCCAGTGATTTTGTTCCCACAGATTGCCACAGATCACCATGAAACCAGACCAGTTGAGAGGAATCCCCTGCGACGATCTGCACCCCCTGTGCCCTGCACCCAACATCCTAACCCCGCCAGCACGCTGGAACCCATCGGGCCAAAGTTCGCACACCGTGCGTCATGATGCCCCTTCGAAGCAGGAACTCCCTAAAAGACTTGGTAATTTTGTCATATTTGGTCGTTTGCATGCCATTTGCATGTCTTTGTGATTCTTTGTGCCTCCTCCGAGTTCAAAGAGCTCATCGCCTTTCTGTAGATTCATCAAAGAGGCCACAGCACAATATTTACCTCGCGAACCACTTGCTTGAATCATCGTTTGATGATATAAGTTTACACTAGGTCCAGTCACTAGGTGATATCTCATTAAGTAACCTCGTAACTTCGTGTCCTTGGTCGGACTGCCAACTCAATTCTCGAAGAAATCACTAGAATTGAGGCTCCTTGCCCTCCGTTTGCAAAAGTCTTACTACAAAAGCTTCTCGTCAAATTGCAAGCAGTGAGCGGTGCCATTGGAAACCTTGGTGCAGATTGGTGCAGCAAGCCAGGCATGTTGTTTAGAGTAAGTCGACGTGTAAGTCTTGGCAAACGAGTACAACAGAGGGCCCGGATATCAAACAAGATGGATCTACTTCATGCCAACTTGGTCCTGTGAGTGAATCTATCTATAGTGAATACACAAAAATGATCATTTGTATGGCGGGACAAGGTGACTCAATGCTCCCCCACGATCCATCACGATCCATGATTTCGATCAAAGGTGTTGCACTGGTCTCCCAATCGAGAAAGCAACGGATGGTATGCCAAGAAGGGCGCATCGCAACCCGCCGCGCCAAGCACAGAGTTTAAGCCTCGGAACAGAAATCCAAGCAAGAGACTCTAGTCTGGCACAAAGGTGAAGGGTCAGCATCACCATTTTCCAACTTGAGGGATCTTGAGGGATATCATCATGGGCAATATATGGCATATAGAGCAATATTATCATCAGAATGTGAAGTCTGATTCCAGTTCCATTCCTGTAATCGTGCCTGAAATCTAACTGACAGAGGTGGCGATACCGAGGAGCTGGATGCAAATTTGGTTGTGTAGCCTGATGGCAAGACCGCAATGAGACAAAGAAATCAACAAAGTCATAGGAGACTACTGCTGTCACCTGCTGATTACCTGCTGTCACCTGCTGATTACCTGCTGTCACCTGCTGTCACCTGCTGTCACCTGCTGTCACCTGCTGACACCTGCTGTCACCTGCTGACTACCTGCTGATTACCTGCTGTCACCTGCTGTCACCTGC
>Ga0126342_10023449_pt1 | contig 10094 bp, 10 predicted proteins | sample Cyp1metagenome_FD_92528 | JGI IMG/M metagenome (GOLD analysis project Ga0126342, IMG submission 92528) | Coral microbial communities from Lord Howe Island, Old Settlement Bay, Australia - Cyphastrea 1 metagenome | ecosystem: Host-associated > Invertebrates > Cnidaria > Coral ... | reverse complement strand
GAAGCAAAAAAGCAAAAAAGCAAAGAAAAGCAAGAAAAGCAAAAAAAGGAATAGAAGCAAAGAAGCAGAGAAGCACTGCAGGAGGCAATAGAGTAAGCAGGAAGAAATCCAAAAAAAAAATCCTAAACTAAAAAAAAAAATCCCTAAATAAATGGCCCTCCATTTTAACTTGACAACATCAAAAACAAAGCAATTCTGCGAGACTTCCTCATTTTTTAAAGTTGACAACATCAATCAAAAACGAAGCAATTCTGCGAGACATCCTTCAAAAATGGAGAGTTGAGTGCAGAGCTGAGGCCTCGTACCAATGCGTTTTGCGATTTTTTTAGTCCATCTGTCTAAACTACTGCGCCTGCCGCGAAAAAGTGATGCCAGGTCATGGAAATCACCGCCCGGACCTCCCAAACAGCTCCGATGAAGACGTCTCTTGTACTGCGCCTGCCACGGAAAATGTATCTTTGCAGATCCTCTTCAAATGTCCCACGCCTGCCATCAATGCTACAAAAACCCTCACGTTTTGCTCACTTTTGGCAAGGTCCACAATCCCTTGCGCCTGCCACGCGAAACGACATCTGAACGTCCAAAAGTGGCGCGTCCATGTGGTGTTTTGTACATTTTTTGAACCACAACCGCGTGCACTTTTTAGACATCTCAACTTCCAAAAGTGGTCCGAACGAGATGTGTTTTTGCCTTTTTCACTTGCAAATGTGCTTCGCGCCACGACAGCGTGCACTTTTTCGACATCGCAACTTCCAAAAGTGGTCCGAACATGGTGTGCTTTGTGCATTTTGACTTCGACATGTGCTTCGCGCCACAACAGCTTGCACTTTTTCAACATCTCAACTTCCAAAAGTGCTCCGAACGTGAAGTGTTTTTAGCTTTTTCACTTGCAAATGTGCTTCGCGCCGCAACGGCATGCACTTTTTCAACATCTCAACTTCCAAAAGTGTTCCGAACGTGAGGTGTTTTTAGCTTTTTCACTTGCAAATGTGCTTCGCGCCACAACGGTGTGCAATTTTTCATCTCTCATCTGGCCAGCTGGCTCCGCACCTGCCGCTTTAGCGCGCCTACTTTTCGACCCTCCGGAGCCTCAAATCCTTTGAAAAAGACAGTGTTTCGCGACTTTCCTACCTTTTCGTGCGCCTGGATCTTCTTTCTTCTGAGACTTTCTCTTTTTGATCTTCTTTCTTCTTCTCTTCTCTTCTCTGACTCTTCCCATCTCTGCTTTTCATCTGTCCATATTGTCGGAAGTTTGACTTCTAAACTTCCTTCAAACATTTTGACTTGGAAACGTGCTTCGGGTCACAACGGCGTGCAATTGTTCGTCTCTCATCTCCCCAGACGGCTCCGCACCCGCCGCTTTAGCGAGCCTACTTTTGGACCCTCTGGAGCCCGAAAACATTGGAAAAACATGGAAAACACACAGTGATTCACGCACCTGCATCTTCTTTCTTCTGACTCTTTCTCTTCTCTGATCTTCTTGCTTCTTCTCTTCTTCTCTTCTCTGACTCTTCCCACCTCTGCTTTTTCATCTGTCCATATTGTCGGAAGTTTGACTTCTAAACTTCCTTCAATAATGACCTTACCGCTGGTGAGTCTCAAATGCAAATCATAGTGGATTCCGAGTCGCCCCTCTGGGTCGTAGCAATTGTCTCTCCAGTCTTTCCAGCCAGAGCACTTCCTGCACACTGTTTCAACATGTCTACATAGCCGAAATATCAAATATGGTTTTGATGCGGAACAAACTTGTCCGTAAACAAGTAAGTGGTGTGAATGGACAGTTTACCTGCTTGCTGATTATAAACTTCGTCTGCTTAATGAGACAACAAACGCAACTGTCAGAACTCCTCTTTCCGTTCGATCCACATTGCATGGAATTGATGCCTTCACTTCTGGGAAAATGCGGAATGCAAAAGGATACAGTAGCGAGGCAGAAAGCGCTTGGAAAACTAAGAAATGGTTCAGCCACAATGCCTGCGAAATAGAAAAGTCTGGTCTTGATCAGCGCGAATCACAGACTTCGTTCCAAGTTACCGTTCAAGTCGTCAATATTCAGGAAATCCTTTGAGCTCAACTCCTTGCCAGCAAGCCATGCGAGCACAAAACCCCAATCGTCTACAAATTGTCAAATTGGTTTGCAGGTTGTCTGCTTGTGCTCACATGTTGCGTCAAATGTTAGTGTTTGGAGATCGCAAATCTCACTTTGAAAGAATGGAAGAGCTAGGGAAACAAATGGCACATGTGGGGACTGCGGCCTCATACTGGTACACGCAGCCAAGATTTCCAGTTGGTTCTGAGACCGAAGTGTCGCACAGACCACCCATGATCACCTGCAAGGAAAGATAAACTAAGAAACAACATAGAATTATATAAATAGAAGCCAGTAGTGCCAAAGCTCATCGGAAACGCTGTTAGCCTGGATAGGTCTGTTGTTGGTTTTACTGATACACAACTCCCTCCAACAAAGCATTCGGTATGGACTGACAAGGATAGACCCTAAATGACCCGAACAACTTCGACTTCGGAGCTTCAAAATTGTCCTTGCCTTATCAGGACTCGAGCTGTAATGCAAGCAGCACTTTCGCGCCCTGAGCCGGTCCGAAGGTCTGAACAATCCGAAGTAGACTCCGCAAGACTCGGAAAGGTTCAGCAAAATTCGGCATCCATTTTTGGACTCTGACTAATTACACAAAATTACACTGATTCCGATCATTCGGATTTTGGAGAGTGGCCATTGCCCGGTGGCCCCTTCGTGCAGGCCAACTGAGCAAACCGGACGTCTCGGTGTCAGATGGATCGGTGAAATGCGGCTTAGAACTGCAGTTCCGAGCGGCCTGAACTTCAAGATCCAAGCGGCAAGTGTTGCACTCAAGTGAGATCCCAAGATCTACTAGTTGATTCAATGTGTGCGTGCTTCGTGTTCCAAATTCCATCAGCAGCTTGCCTCATCCTGCTTGCCGGCGCATCCATCTGGATCACAAGGCTGCGGCATCGTAGGGGGAGCCTGCACAACTTTACTCAGCTGACACGCAGAGTTGAAACTGCTATGCAGAGTCATGCAGAGTCATGCAGAGTTGTTATGACTGTTATGCTTGGTCTCCTTTGGTTTTCAGCAGACTCAGCAGACTCAGCAGACTTCAAAAAGTTTGAACAGTTCGCATCAACAGGTCCTGTGCAGTGCATCCTGGGTATGGCTTCACACAAGTCCAAGGCCTCAGGACGGTTGGATTCTCAGGCACGTGACACCCGATGAAAGGGCACACTGAGGAGTCAACAGATTGGGACAATCTCCATCAACAGAGAACCAATACCAAGGGTGTGTGAAATTAATCTGTGGAGAGTCCTGCCGCTGAAGCAAAAGTGTGTCCACTCGATGCCATGGGCACGGGCACCCAGTCAAGCCAAGAAATGTCCAACCTCACCAAATAAAGAGACGAATGCGAAAACAGAGAGAAACCTGTCCTGCTTGCTGATGCCAACGTAATCACCGCTTGCCACCAATCCTTGCAGTAGGTCCTCACAGAGATCTTTGCAATCTGCATTGTGAGCCGTTGCTGAATCCCGGACTAGAATGATCTACATACTATGTGTGTATAATATTATATATATATATCCATATCATACATATTCATGTTGCTTCCACACAAGGTCAACTGACATCACTCGACATCAAACTTCCCCGCACACCCAGCAGTCCATGGCTGTGGCCACGCCGAAATCAAAGGCTCCAAAGCCTCAACGCAGGCGTGAAACATATGCAGTGTGTTGACAAAGACTTTAAAAAATCGATCAAGGTATGTGGAATTCAGTCACTCGCACCAAGTTGAGAGTCTTGAAAAATGAGACATCAGAATGCCCCTTGACCGCCACTGTACCGGACCGCAACTGTTGCTGTTGACAGCCACGGCAAGAAAGGAAAAAAGGAGAGGTACAGTGGAAAACGCACATGCAAAGAAACTGGACAAAAGCATGCGTTTGTGTGAAAGAAAAGGTGGGCAAACATCACCTGGAATACAAGAGAAAAACCTCGTTGAGACCTCTGCCGCTGTCCATTGGAGAGCGTGGAAAAAAGAAAGCCAGCAATCCATAAGTTAGGGATCAAAACAAGGACAATCCAGGGGTGAGCGGTCACGAAGACTCAGAAGGGCTTCTCGAATCGATCAAGTCTTCATGCTCTCTCTTTTTTATCAGAGTCAAAGGATTCAAATGGCATTTGCATTTCTGTTCGTTGCCGGCTTGCCTGTGCCTCCAGCCACACCCAAACTCACCTCACCTCCAAAGCCCGGGATGGCCATCTTGCTGGGGTCCTGGAGACGGATACGCCAACTTGGACACGCGCATAAGATGCAGACTCATAAAATATTTCAAAAAAAACACATATATTATAATATATAATATAAAAATATTATAGAATACATAAAATTAAAATACATTCCCACAGTTCCCACATCGTGCGATTTCACTTTATGTCGCCACATTCCCACATTGCCACCCCATCCCTGTCCTTCAAGATGGTATCTGGATTGCGCACTTTCATGCGATAGTGAGCAAAGGAATCGATTCCATACTTCCTGCCAGAAAGTATCAAAAGAATTCGAAAGATATCAAATTCAAAGTCTCAGTGAATCCATACCGAACCAATCCAAACCAAACGAATATCACATCCAATGTCACATCGTCGCGTCTGTGTCGATGTCGCACGGCTGCGGATCCTGGTTTCGCGCTCAGGATTCCCAGCCACGTGCTCCACGATGATTTCTTGATGAACATAGCCTCAGAGTATCGAAAGTGACTCAGTGAGCATCGCAGAGCATCGTTTTGCATTGTACTTTTGATGTTTTTTGATGTTTTGTTTCATGTTGTTTCATGTTGTTTCGTTCAATAAAACCAGTTCAATGATGATTTCATAATTGACCACACGTGTGGTTCTTCTCAATCGCTACAAGATGAGAAGATTTGGGAATCTGACGCAAGACACCCAGAATATCTGCTAGATTGTTGTTGGATACTCTGTTGGTCTCCTGAAGCAAGCGAAGCAAGTTGGCTGTGTGAAGATCAGCTGTGGAGCAACGAAGAAACAAATCTTCTAGGACTACAAACTATGTATGCGTCCAAACATGGCTTGCCAAAGTGTTCCAGCATGTGCTTTTGAAGGCTACAGACATGCATCCACGGATTTCTCAAACACAAGTCTGAGAGAGTGGGGGAGGTTGACGTGGGAAACTTCCCACCACACAGTCTCCAGGCAAATCTACGTAATCTACGTGTTCAATCGGTTTCATTGAGTTTCAAGCAGCATGCTTATGCAATATGTCACAATGTCCTTGCCATCTGGCGGCTTTTGCATTGCTCTGTACATGTCCACTGTCTGCACTTGGCTATCGCTTGCCGCATTCACACCTGCAAGTAAGGAGATGCTCAGAGCTCGCGCTCAACTCAAGCTTGAAACGCTGAAGCAAGATCGCAATCCATTATGTACAGACGAATACCGAAGTATACGGAAGTACTGAGTAGAGTCTGTACATTGAAAGATCTACGAAGCTTTCAAGAAAACGTAGCAACGAAACGATTTTGGGCATGAGAAAGAACCTTTGGCCCAAGGCCTATGGACAATGCCAAGAGCGTAGTACATCTCCCTAGGTCCAGCATAGTTTGCAACGAGAGCGATGGCCATTGGGTTCATATTGGTTCAAAAACTGATTCAAAAAATGGTTCTCTCTGGACATTCTATGACACATATGACAAATTCATACAGATTCTATGTAAATATATGTAGAATTCTGTAGATCATGTTGTTTGCTGCGACGGCATTTCTGCACCAAGATCATTTGCGGTCAAAGCCAGAAACCTGGGCCCCCAGCACATTGAGGTCGTCATGCCGCAGCCCAAGCGACGCAACGGAACGACGATGACGTAAGCTTCCGAAATGGCATCAAATCAGTGGAATCAAAGGCCAAACCTTTGAAGCATCGGTTGAAACCTGAACCAGCAGAGACATAATCATACATAATCTATATAGATTATATGAAATTAATATAATGTATTACTATGTTATATGATATATGTCATAACTCCTTACTCTTGTGCCTTTTCGATCTGGTCTCTCCCTGATGTGTCGGGTGTTTGGAATTCTTTCCAACCCGTTCTGGCACAAAGCAGGTCAACCTTTTCAACTAGAAAACAGGTTTATCCGTGTTCAGCGCGCGACCATTCTACCGCCGTATTTCCAATACCAAACAAAATCAAGTTTCACTGGTCTGGAGAAGCTCTGAAGAAGGACCTAAAGTCGCCCTAGATTCCATATGACTCCCAAAGATAGTTTGTGCGAACTCTTGGCGTTATGTTGGGAGGGCCAAGTGTGCCACCAAACGTCTGTCAAATCCTCACAGATTTCCCGATTCCCCTGGAACCTGAAGCGTTTTGCTCACAGATTTCTCTGCGCTTCGAGGACACGTCCCTTCCAATATAGATTCACCACCACGGTCATCGAATGACCGGCTTGAACCACAGCACTTTGCCGTGTCTGTGAGACACAAAACTCTGGGAAGGCCTTGCTTTTTTTTTGCAAAACAAGAGTCAAAATACCCGAGAATACCCTCAGATCTCAAGCTGAGTCAAAAAGCTGCCTTCAACAAATCTACGCGCCAGTGTTCATCATGAGACAAATGTTATCACCCTTCAGCAGAATGCGGCCTGCATTCGAGGATGCTGCAAACATCCAATTCTCTCGCTACAGAGTCTGTCTAAAGCACCACAAAACTCAGGAGGCTTTGTGTTTAGAGTTTAAAGATCAATTCATATGTTGATTTAAGCTGTGCTGCGCAAGCCCTCAGGTACCAACCAATCGCGCGTCGGGTCTTCTTTTTCACCAAGATTTCCTGCACGGGCTGAAATCCTTCCCCAATGGCCCAACTCCGATGCTCTTTAACAATGAGTCGGTGACTCACAGAAATTAAACACAGGCTTGTCCTCTGCATCATCGATGACTAGATTCATGTACCTGCAAAATGTGTCCATGCAATCACAAGCCGTCTGCGATGGCATTATCGACCGAGAAACTGCAATTCTTGGTCAATTACAGCGCTGAACTTGGATCAAGAGACTCATCAAAGCCCAAAATGCGGCCCTCAATCCGCAGGTCCGCTTGCTCATGGAGCCAAACCTGATCAATAGTTCACACATCGGTTGAAAGTGTTGAGACAGGAAAGATGTGGAAAAATATGGAAACATCATGAACCTCAAAGTTGCAATTGGTCCGAGCCTGAACACGAGACCTGTTCTGCAAATATCTGAAGATCTGATTGATGGGAAGGGTCCTGCAGAGCGTTGACTCATCATGGCCCGTCATGAATATGATTTGCTTGAGGTCGACGGCAAAGATCAAGTCCCGAAGATCTAGAGCAAGGTCAAAATAGAAGGACAATGAAGGACAGAGTATGTAGCAACTTAGTGGGCGCGAGTTGTCAAGCGTTGTCCAAAGTGATTTATGATTTCCTCAACTGTCCATTAGCAGATCATTAGCACTTCACTGTCCATTGTCCACCCAATTCAGTCATGATTTTCTGGAGCTTCTTGTTGCTGATCGCCATGGCTAAAACAAAGGATGCCTGTCTTCCCGCAGTTTCGTTTGTGTCACCTTGTGTCCTGATATGTCACTTGAGCCACAACACAAATTACAAAAGCACATCTCCTGTCCTTCTGAAATCATGCAAGCATATGCAAGCTATCAGCGGCTATCAAGCCAGCGTGAAAACTGGTGCCTCTTGAAATCAGGACCAGTCAGGAGGACACTTCCACACTTCGCTTGTTTTCGCTCTTCGCAGTGGTGACAGTCGTCCATGAGTAGTGTCAGAGTCGTTGGTGACGAAGCTCTCGCCTGCAGCTTTGCTCAGTCTGGCTGAACTGGGCTGCAAATCAAATTAACAGTCATGTTTCCGCAGGGGCGTCCTCAGAAAGACGATGGGGGCGTTCGAACATATCTAAAGATGAGGTTGATTGAGGTACATTCTCACAAATCTCACAAGTACTGAAAGCAGACATGTTTTTTTTGTCTCTGCGTCATCTGTATCTGCAAACTTAGAAAACGTCAGGACGTATCATGAGCCACCAGCTTTGGATGGGTTTTGGTTCGAGCATCTACGAGAAGATTAAAAACATCTGCATGGCTTCCACAGTTGTCCTTCTTCTTGGCAACATCAGCTGCAGTTTTCCCGGATGAATTCATCAGAAGCGGGTCTGCTCCCTCAGCCAAAAGCATCGCAACAAGCTCTTGATCTGCCATCTCGGCAGCCTTGTGAAGGGCATACGTGGAACTCAGAATCGAGCGCTTTGGCACGTTGACACCTCTGAAACCATGCCTCTCCAAAAACTTTGCAACTTTGTAATCTCCAATTGTTAGAGAAGTGCTGTCTCTTTGTTCTTCATGAAATCCATCAGAAGCTGTGGGACTGGAGCCTTCGGGATAAACTTCGAGTGGCTCTCGTAGTGGGACATGTGACATCTCCACCGGCTGTTGCACATGTTGCACGTGTCTCATGTGTTGAGCCTGTTGCACATGTTGGGCAGATTGGATCTGCTGGATTTCACGGATTTGGCCCAGTTCGCATCTGTCGAATCTGTCGGAAACGCTGTTGGAGACGCAGTCCGTTGCTTCTTGCAAGTTTTCTCGACATTGTAATGGAGACGTTGCTCGCACAGCTTCCGCGGGCGCGCAGTTCTCACAGTTCTTTGAATTCTTTGAATCTGTCAAGTCTGTCTCTGTTCTCACTGCAGTTACTGCAGTTCCCTCGTTTAAATGTGTCAAGTGAGTCAAGTCCACCCGGATCGTCGGGATCGGGATCGCATCTTCACCGAGGCAATTGCCACATCTGAGATCGCAAAACATCGAGGCTCCCTTTAATTTTCGATCTGTCCCTGAACCGAAACATCCGAAACGAAATGCAGATGAAACGCAGCGACGCAGCTGCCACTCCAAAACGGACTTCATAATGGCTTCATAATTCATTTAATGGCTTAATATGCTTAATGATCAGTCCACAGCAACGCCTCCAATTTTTGGCATTTCACCGAAGATCTGAGAGAGAGACCACCCACCTCAAGGATAGTCGTGCTGCCAGCAGAATCGACCTCAGGGAAGAATAGACATGACTTTGCCAAATGAGTCAGAAGTCGCCATGTGCACTTAAGGAATGCCTGAACTAACTTCATCACTAACTCCATCTCAAATGTGCATCGCGAGGGAAGTCTGACCGTTCGAAAGGAGCTTCTGTGGACAAGATATGACAAATTGATGAAATTGATACAAATTCTCACGTGGGCTACAAGACTCATGAGTAACTGGACTCATTTTACGGCGAAATGCAAAGCAACAAACGCAGTGCATCCTAACTGCCAAGGATCTCACGGGCAAAAGGACCAGTTCCATTGTTCCATGGCAGCGCTGCAAGGAGAAAACACGGCCGCGGGTCGTCCAAAGTTCAGCACATCTCCGAACGTTGGGTCGCTTTGACATTTTCTTTCGCAAGCCTCAACCTACTAGAGCATCAAGAGCGCTCAGCAAGAAGTCTGACAACTGTGACATATCACAAGTCTCTGCACAACTGCACAGAAGAAGATACTGAAATACATCAACTGTAGCATGTGGCAAAACCTGAAACGGCCCGAGACAGCTCGACTTTTGAGGAGCGAATTGCAGTATGTGTGCAAAAACAATTGCAATGCAGCAGCTTCTCTTGACACGTTCATCATTCTAACAAGGGGATTGTTGTATATTTTTTTATATTTTTTTGTTGTAAGAATCTTCGTAGAACTGCTCAAATACAGTATCTTCATCAGCTTGACGGAGGACAAGCACTGAAAGTGTCAAGAGTCTGTCCAAACTGCCATGTATCCTCGCAACACGGAATAGCGCCCGAAGCTGCCTCTTGCCCTGCACTGCTTCAAGCAGAAAGCGTTCTGAAGAACTGCACCGCACCTGGTGCACCTCCTTTCGTAGAATTTGTATTGACAGTTATTTGCAATGGGACATATAATTTACCGTATAATGTTGTATAATCAACACTGATCAATTAGTGATGTATCTCTTGATATCTGTG
>Ga0126342_10023448_pt1 | contig 10095 bp, 9 predicted proteins | sample Cyp1metagenome_FD_92528 | JGI IMG/M metagenome (GOLD analysis project Ga0126342, IMG submission 92528) | Coral microbial communities from Lord Howe Island, Old Settlement Bay, Australia - Cyphastrea 1 metagenome | ecosystem: Host-associated > Invertebrates > Cnidaria > Coral ... | reverse complement strand
TGCAGACGCCAAAGACTTGCATGAATATGTTCATGAGAATGTTACTTGAGATCATGTGAATATGTTCATTATGTGTAGATGTCAAGATAAGAAGATGTGAAGATGTCAGGGTTTTAGTTGCAAAAGAGACAGACAAGGTATGCTGTACAGCAGGTTATTGAAGATGTGAAAAATACAAACATACAGATATGCTGAAAGGCTCCCAAACACAGACACACGCCAAGAAACATGTTTACACATATATACACTCAGACACACACACACAGCAGCTTTTACACACAGAAACTTTTACACACAGAAGCCTGTACACACAAAAATTTTTACACAGAAGCTTTTACACACAAACACTTTTACACACAAAAGCTTTTACACACAGAAGCTTTTACACACAGAAGCTTTTACACACAGAAGCTTTTACACACAAAAGCTTTTACACACAAAAGCTTTTTCGCACAGAAGATTTTTCCCATACACTCAGACACTTTTACACACAGACGCTTTTACACACAGACGCTTTTACACACAGAAGCTTTGACACACAGCAAGCTATTACACACAGAAGTTTTTACACACAGGCGCTTTTACACACAGACGCTTTCACACACAGACGCTTTTGCACGCAGAAGCTTTTTACACACAGAAGCTTTTACACACAGAAGCTTTTTACACAGAGGCACTTTTACACACAGCAGCTTTTGCACACACAAGTTATTACACACAGACGCTTTTACACAGAAGCTTTACACACAGACGCTTTTACACACAGAAGCTTTTACACTCAGACACTTTTACACACAAACGCTTTTACACACAGACACTTTTACAATAGACACTTTTACACACACAAGTTATTACACACAGACGCTTTTACACACAGAAGCTTTTACACACAGAAGCTTTACACACAGACGCTTTTACACACAGAAGCTTTTACACACAGACACTTTTACAATAGACACGTTTACACACACAAGTTATTACACACAGACGCTTTTACACACAGAAGCTTTTACACACAGAAGCTTTACACACAGACGCTTTTACACAGAAACTTTTACACACAGAAGCTCTTGCACACAGAAGCTTTTACACACAGAAGCTTTTACACACAGAAGCTTTCACACACAGAAGCTTTTACACACAGACGCCTTACACAGAAGCTTTTACACGCAGAAGCTATTACACACAAAAACTTTTACACACAGAAGCTTTTACACGCAGAAGCTTTTGCACACAGAAGCTTTTTACACACAGACACTTGTACACACAGACACATTTACCCACAGAAGATTCTACACACAGAAGCTTTTACACACAGAAGCTTTTACACACAGAAGCTTTTACACTCAGACACTTTCACACGCAGACGCTTTTACACACAGAAGCTTTTACACACAGACGCCTTACACAGAAGCTTTTACACACAGAAGCACTTTTAGACACAGACACTTTTACACACACAAGTTACTACACACAGACGCTTTTACACACAGAAGCTTTTACACACAGGAACTTTTACACTCAGACACTTTCACACGCAGACGCTTTTACACACAGAAGCTTTTACACACAGACGCCTCACACAGAAGCTTTTACACACAGAAGCTATTACACACAAACACTTTTACACACACAAGTTATTACACACAGACGCTTTTACACACAGAAACTTTTACACACAGAAGCCTGTACACGCAGAAGCTTTTTACACAGAGGCACTTTTACACACAAACACTTTTACACACAGAAGCTTTTACACACAGACACTTTTTTCACACAGAAGTACCATTTTACGTCAGTTTTCGACGATCAAACTTCATTTCGTGGAAAGGGTTGCGCCGGACCCGTGAATATTGAATTTTACTTCCGTTTTCGGCGATCGAACCTCATTTCGTGCGAAATGGTTGCGACACCAACACGTCAAAATCGCACTTTTACCTCAGTTTTTGGCGATGGACCCCTGTTTCGTGCGAAAGGGTTGCCGCGGCACACTCAAAATCGCAATCTTACTTCAGTTTTTGGCGATCGGATTTCATTTCGTGCGAAAGGATTGCGACCGACACTGCGAAATCGCATTTTTATTCAGTTTTTGGCGATCGAACCTCGTTTTGTGCGAAAGGGTTATCGCGGCACACTCAAAATCGCAATTTTACTTCAGTTTTTGGTGATCGAACCTCATTTCATGCGAAAGGGTTGTCGCGGCACACTCCAAATCGCAATTTTACTTCGCTTTTTCGCGATCGAACCTCGTTTCGTGCGAAAGGGTTGCCGCCGAGGTTGTAAAATCGCAATTTCACCACTATATTAGAAGAACCCTTCGCTCAGACGCTCTCGGGAAAAGGAGAATCAACAGCGCCAACATTGAGAAAATCTGCTACAGATCAGTATCGCAGCCTTGATGCAGCCACTCCAATACGATTCACGATGTCCAGCTGCAAAAGACAATAGTATTACGCACGCAGCCGCGGCTCCAAGCAACCTTGACGCAGCCATTGCAATGCGATCTGCAAAGACTGAGTTGCGAAGTACAATAGAACTACGCGCAACAGCGTCAGAAATTGCAGCTCCAAAACGCATTTCGTGCGAGACTTCCCTCAAAATCTGAAAGTGGCAGATATGAAAATGAAGCTTTTGTGCGAGACTTCCCTCAAAAACTGAAAGTGGCAGATGTGAAAACGAAGCTTTCGTGCGAGACTTCCCTCAAAAACTGAAAGTGGCAGATGTGAAAACGAAGCTTTCGTGCGAGACTTCCCTCAAAATCTGGAACTGGAAGATGTGAAAAAGAAGCTTTCGTGCGAGACTTCCCTCCAAAAGTGAAAGTGGAAGATGCGAAAACGAAGCTTTCGTGCGAGACCTCCCTCAAAATCTGAAAGTGGCAGATGTGAAATCGAAGCTATTGTGCGAGACTTCCCTCAAAATCTGAAAGCTGCAGATGTTGAAGAGAAGCTTTCGTGCGAGACTTCCTTCAAAATTTTGAAACTGGAAGGTTTCGTGCCATGCCATGTCATTCCAATCCAATCCATTCCATCCCATTCCATTCCATTCAATTCAATTCAATTCAACATTCCAGTCAATCTCCATTCCATTCCATTCCATTCCATTCCATTCCATTCATTCTTGGCCATCATAAATATCCGTAACACGGAAGTTCCTTCAAACTTCCTTTGACAACATCCACCAGGTATCACCAGGTAGCTCCTCTCGCATCTGGTCGTCCACCAGTGCGCGCAATTCAGCCTGGGGATAGGCCAAAAATAAGGCAATGGGGCAATGGATCCACAATCTTTGCTCATTCTGAGTACCAGGGTTACCAGTATCTGTGTGTCTTAAATGGGCTCATAATTTGCTCAATGCATGATTCTGTGTGCCCCAGATTTTCTGGTGTTCCCATGTCTCACCGATTCTCAACTTGCTTTCCATATCTGTCCTTTTTCAACCCCCAACATTTTCCCAATTTCCGCAATGTCGTTTTCAAAATTCCGGCCTCAACGATAGGATACACGGACTTCCTCGCCAGCTCCAAGTCGTGCCTCTGGTCGAAGTTGTTGCTCTCGTCTTTGTTCTGAGCACACATCAGTGGCTGCGAGACAACCTCTTTTGGTTGATGCTTGTAAAATATTTCAATATCATATACTATATTTTTTTGGATTTCAACATGTGTCTTTAAAAAGTCAAGGACTCAGAGAAAGGTTCGAAAGTGGCAAAACTGTTGCGTCTCTCTTCATCCGCTCCTCCCACTGCTCTGTGTACTGCTTGATCTGCTCCACAAATTGTTGCACCACTGCGGAGTATCCGACGCCCGCCTGCGCCAGCTTTCACAATTCAAATCAGTATAGGTTCAAATATGGATAATATGGATATAGGTATGGAATGGTATGGATATGGATATAGACATGGACAATTATTGATATACATTGGGGATGAAAGTGTGCCTTTCTCTGCAATCAACCAAGCTCATTGCAAGACTCGCTTTGTGCTTCAAAATCCTAAGCTAGACTTTTGGCTGTTTTTGGGAGCATCTTTCTTCAACTGTCGAAGGTGAGGTAAAGCATTGGCCACAGATGCGGATTATGTCAGACTCTACAAGCTTTCACCCTTTTTGCCATTTGGCATTCATCGTACGTCTAGGCCTATGCACCATTTGTGCTTGGCATCTCGACACGAAACATCGAAACATCGAAATGAATCCGCGCAGCACGCTGAAATGCTCCACACACTTTCGAATCTTAAAAAGAACTCAGGTTCTGCTCTGGAGGCTTCTTCATTCCAGTGGGCTTGTGCACCTAAAAAATGCAGCACCTGCTATTGCGATGCAAATGTTTGTGAAACGAGAACTAAAATTCCTGAAAATCGGTCTTGGCTTGGTGCCAATGCTGAAAAACATCTGGATGATTTCCAATCGCCAACTAAGTTGGTGAACTCCTCCCCTATAACTGGACTTCCCATTTGGATCCATTTGGTTTTGATTCAGCTTGCCCTATCAAGAGTTAATCACTTGGTAGAGGGGCTTTGTCGGATGCAAATGCACCAGCTTACAAACTCTGTGGGTCTCAGAGCAGGAAGTGCTCTTCTTAACATCGCGAATGGTTCGCAGATGAAAAGGTCACCAGACATGCTGGTGACACGTTTATGCCATCTTGTTGCTTGTCCGTATTAATCGTATTCTAATTCCGAACATTTCCCAACATTTCCCAACATTCTGAGTGTGAAAAAGGGCACATGAGAGCAAATCAGAGCCGAGTACTCCGCAGCTCCAAGGCATCTGTCGATATCTGCGGTATTTCGTCGTCAGTTTTGTATCGAAAATTGTTGTCAACTCTGAGTCATGCCGGATCACCAGAATTCCGAAAAGGGTCGAATATTACGGTACAAAACATGTTGAAATTGTTCCCCAAATACTTGAAACATGTTGAAACATGTTGAAACGACCAGCTTTAATTTGTGTTCACGTTCTTCCATCTTGGGTGAGCACTACAACCTTGGAACATCTTGCCCCACAGTGTGTCTGGTGACAGTCAAATCAATTGCTGGCACCACTGCCGCTCAGTTGAGAGGAAGCACCTCAGTCAATCAGGCCTCGTTACGCTACTGGTCGGAGGATATTGGGATTGTTGTGACATTTCACCACCCCTGCCGTACCCAGACATTTCATGGCCATCATTGAGAAGCTGGCGATGATTGCGCGTCACAGGCTGCTCAATGGTCTGTCAAACGGGCAAGAGGCATATTGTTTTTTAAATCAGTGGAATCGAATGGAGGTCATTTCCCTGCTGATGTGTCGCACATTATGCTGAGTGCATTCTTCCTCTTTGTTATCTGTTCCTGCTGGACATCTGCACAGATCGCGCTGCAAAGGTGCCCTTTTTCTGCGGGCGGCTCTCAGATCCCTTGGATCTTAAGAACTGGGCGAATCACAGGAAGTTGATGACGGTCACCGACGGTGACCGACGGTGACACTCCAAGGGCACTGGCCACAGCTCTGTGACGCGATTCACCGGCCATTTTTGTGGAAGTCGCTCCAACTTATGCCCAGAGGACCACGACCTGAAGCTGCGCCCTGTCAACCACCACGTAGCAGGCAGGGTTTGGCTTTGAGAAATGTCAAAGCTGAAGATGAATCTTCACCGCCGACAGGACCCGATTACTTGAAGGAAACTCATCTTTTCAAGTCTGCTTCCAAGGAGTAAACGGCTGGCTCCTTCCAAAATTTGTCAATGACCCACCGTAGTTAAACACGGTAGCATTTGGCACTGCGAGTCGGATTGGCTTGGGACTTGGCCGTTGCAAATTTTGACTGTAGATCTGAGCCCGTTGGTCCCCGTCTAACACCACAAAAGGTCTTGAAGGATTTGAATTGGAATCTACAACTCCTTGTTGAAAGCTGTGACGGAAGACATGCAAGAGGAGCCCGGAGCGAATTGCAAAGGAAGATAGCAGAGGCAAAGGGTGAAGCATAAGGTGGACAGCCAGAACCGGTGAATGATTTGAGGCAGCTCACATTCAAGATGTAGATTCCTGAAAATCCCCCCTCCCCCCACCTGTCCTTTGGCACAGGCCGTAGCTGCATGTCTGGGCTGGACAAGCCTACCGCGACTGCCAAGAACAGCACCGCAAGTACTGCCACCAGCAGCAAGAGGCACCACGGGAATGATGATTTCTCTTTGCCTTGGCAGAATCAGCTACCATACATGGCTTCTCCCATACATGGGTTTGTCTGACAATACTGTATCTGAAAAGGAGGCACAGGATGATCATGAATTTTGGGGTATAGCCTATATAGCCCATTTTCAACTAGTCGCCCAGAGTTCTACAAGGCAAAACAGCTCACACCGTTCTTTGCCAAGGCCGGAGCCTTCTTCCTTGGCTTGAAGCTCTGAATCAAATCCACTCCTTGGCAACGACTTGGCCCTTTAGATATCCACCAAACAGGTTGGGCTGAGGCCAATGTGGGCATTGCACACTTGACGTCCAGTGCCATCTTAAATCAAGCCATGGGACAGTTCTGCAAAGCAGCTTGCCTCTTGTTCGATTGCTTCCAGCAGCAATTCTCGACTCCCTTCGTCACTCAGCAAGGCATAGGCCTTTCGGATACGCTGGAAGCGCTCCTGCAAAGTCACCCCATGCCCCTGACCAATGGCAAAAGAGGTAGATAAAGGAGCTTTCCCGCCCGAGGTAAAAACACCTTCCATGATTTTCCTTCCAGGTAAGGGGCTCATCTGCGCGCAGAGAATTGGCTCTGCGCACACAAGTTTTATCCCATTTCTTTTTTGACTCATCTGCGAACACACAATTTGACTCATCTGTGCACACAGGGGTGGGGTGGGGTTGGGGTTGGGGTGGATTGGGGTGGGGTGCCAATAACGTTCATGTTCACTTGCAGACGCAGGCACTGCACACTGATCATGCGGGGTTGGGGGTGGGGTGGGGTGGGTGCCAATAATGTTCATGTGCCCTTGCACACACAGGCACTGCACACGGATCACGTGCACACACAGGCAGGAAGTCGACAAGTAGCTCAGAAGTCCGAGGCCCACAAGCCGAGTAGAGTAGAGTGTTTATATAAGGCAAAGTAGAGTAGAGTAAATTTGACTGGAGTAGAATAGAATAGAGTAAGAGTAGAATATAAAAGTAAAGTGATGTAAAATGAAGTAGAGTAGTGTGTAGCACAGTACAGTAGAGTAGCGGAACGTAGCGTAGAGTAAAGTGGACTGAAGAGTAGAGTACAATGAATAAAGTCAGCTCCACCAGATGTAGAGAAGTATCTCAGAAGTCTTGAATGCAGTGGAGCGGCACTGAAGTAGAGAAGTAGCTCAGAAGTCTGCAGTCCACTCCCAGAGTAGTGGAGCAGAGCACAGTGGAGTAGAGTGAAGTAGCGTAAAGGATGATGATATAGTACAATAGAAAAAGTCAGAGTAAAGTAGCGTAGATTCCATTGTAGACTGGAGGAAATTCGCGTGCAAGGACCCGCGTGCAAGGACGAGTCAAAGATCCGCATGCACAGACGAGTTGATTTTCGCGTGCACAGACGAGGCCTAACCTTTTCCAAACCACAGCTGGTCTTTTTTGGCACCATGCGATAGCTATCCCATGGTATTCCTGTGGTCCTCAGCATCTGGTTTTTCAGACGTGTCTGGATGTTCCAGTCGCACTGCTTTGCGATAGGCCATGCGGATGTCATCCTCTGTGACAGAGGGATCACAAGCCTGAGCAAGGGCGATGTCAGTTGATGGAGATGTCTCAAAAATTGGGAAAAAAGAACCATTGAAGTTGTCAATCTTATGAATGAAAATGAGGAAAATGAAAATTGGGATAATATTTGTAGACCCAGGTTGTGCCTCCAGCCCCAAAGCACGCCACGGACCACTGAAGTCTCCCTCGAAATCCTTTAGAGCTTCCTCCAAGCTGGTCGGGAGCATTGAACCTCAGGAAGTTGTCAGAAGTTGGAATTTGCAACTTGGGGCCTTCCGATGACTTAGATTGAAGCAACATCTACGGAGATTCCACCGATGATTCATTTTTGACCACGAACTTTTGAATCATATGTTGGCCTTTGAAAAACATTTTGCCGCAGAAACAATGGCACAAAGCGCACTGATCAAATTTGGATCAAATCTTCACTGAAATGATCAACAATCATGAAATTGCCCGATCAAAATGAGCAAGTCACCTGACTTAACAGGTAATTAGAGACATCAACAAACAACATATATGTTTGAGAAAAAACATCAACACAACTCATCATTTTTTTTAATCAAATCTCGAAAACCGTGTTGCGCCCAGCCACGGAGTTCCTCGGACCTCGCGTTGAGTTCCTCCACGTCTGTCATGGGCTCCGGCCCCGTGGGCTCCGTGGGCGGCTTCGCGCAGCTGGTGACGGTCACGGCGGCCCCCACGAGCACCGCACCCCCAACGGCCACGGCCACGACGCTGGCGGGGATGGCGCGGGCCACGTGGCGCGGTGGACCTGAAACCGATGGAAAACCCATAGGAAACCCATGGGACCATGGGATAAATGACGATCATCTGGGACGTTTCATGGGGAAACCAACTGTTATCTGATTTTATGGGATATGAGATGATTAGGCAACAGTTTCAAACATGGGTGTGGATGAAACTTGCCCACAATAAAAACAATGCCATGTTGGGAGGAAGAGAATGATGGTTACCCTCTTAACCGTTAACCGGTTGACCACTGGATTATTTGGGGACCTATTTTTCAGACAAACCCACATGGGCATTGAAGAACCGTGGAGAAAAATGAGGTGAACGCGAAACCCAACAATCAATGGATTGCTATATTGGATTATAAAAACCCTCAATTGTGGGCATGAAATTCAGCAGCGTTGAAAAATCTGTTGCGAATTTGTTCCAATCGCAAACCGTTTCCGCCGAGCTTTCGTGGTGCTTGCGCAACCACACGCTTTGTCTCCGCAGCCAGTAAGATTAATGCTTGCTTTCGCGGAGTTTTCGCGGATAAACCAATGAATACCAAACGACGCGTAGTAGTGGGGTGTAGTATTATCTGGCATGATCTGGTATGGTCTATCTGGTCTTGAAATCTGCTGCGAATCTGTTCTGAAGTATGAGATTGTAAAGGCACTACCAATCAGCTCAGGACAGCGCCTTGCCGATGCAACAGCCAAGTTCCACCAAGAGCCAGAAGAGCCTGACAAGAACCCACAATGTTCGACTTTGCAAAGATACCGACGAAACCATTGCGGCATTGGGGATGCACAAAGCACATCAAAGCGCCGCGCCGCCTTCTGTCCAGGAAAAAATGGCGTTGCAAAGCCTAGCAGGAAAACTGGGATGTGAAACGAGGCTCACCTTCTGACTTCCTGGAACCGATCAAAAATATGCATATATCATACAATATCAAATATACCAATATCATGATATATATCATAATATGTAAACATAAATATATATATATATACACACGTATGTATGTATGCATGTATGCATGTATGCATGTATGCATGTATGCATGTATGCATGTATGCATGTATGCATGTATGCATGTATGTATGTATGTATGTATGTACACGGATGTATGTATGTATGTACACGGATGTATGTATGTATGTATGTATGTATGCATATATGTATGTATGTATGTATGTATGTATGTATGTATGTATGTATATATGTGTGTATGTATGTATGTATGTATGTATGTATGTATGGATGGATGGATGGATGGATGGATGGATGGATGGATGTATGTGTTTGTATGTGTTTGTATGTGTTTGTATGTGTTTGTATGTGTTTGTATGTATATGTATATGTATATGTATATGTATATGTATATGTATATGTATATGTATATGTATATGTATATGTATGTATGTGTTTGCATGTATGCATGCATGTATGGTAATGCATGGTAATGTATGGTAATGTATGGTAATGTATGGTAATGTATGGTAATGTATGGTAATGTATGGTAATGTATGATAATGTATGTATGGTAATGTATGTATGGTAGTGTATGTATGGTAATGTATGTATGGTAATGTATGTATGGTAATGTATGTATGGTAATGTATGTATGGTAATGTATGTATGGTAATGTATGTATGGTAATGTATGTAT
>Ga0126342_10023447_pt1 | contig 10095 bp, 10 predicted proteins | sample Cyp1metagenome_FD_92528 | JGI IMG/M metagenome (GOLD analysis project Ga0126342, IMG submission 92528) | Coral microbial communities from Lord Howe Island, Old Settlement Bay, Australia - Cyphastrea 1 metagenome | ecosystem: Host-associated > Invertebrates > Cnidaria > Coral ... | reverse complement strand
TTGACTGGATTTGTGACCTCCTGCTTATCAGGCTTGTGGCCCAAAGTGCCCAAATGCGGGATATAAAGGTACCAAGCTCTAAACTTCCTCCCCTCGAAATCCCTCCCCTGCAAAACCCGTAGAAGTTTTATTCAGCGCTGGCAGAATGATATGGTGCCCTTCTCTCTAGGAGATTCCGCATGACTTTCTTTCTTGGTAAAATCTTCTACGCGTGGATGAACGCCATGGATGTTCTGTGCCATATTGCCTGTGTTGTTGCTGCAACTTTAGGAAAATCGAATGGCTGCACACTTAGAACACCGCAACTATACCTGCACAGTATATTGCTTGCAATGCTTGCCCTGCTTCCCAAACAACCGTGGATCCAGATCGCTTGACACCCGGTGCCTTTGATTCTTTCACCCTATGCCAAGGAGGTCGAGGGATGTTACGAACCGAGTTCGACCAAAAAGACAGCACCGCTACTGGCAGCGGCCGAGCAAGGACATGTGGAGGCAGAGTCTGGCGGATTTGTGGAGAAGCCTCATTGATATTGGAGTTCTCAAGTTTCAATCCAAATGGAACGACTATGGAAATTCAATATCAATACACATACTGGGCATTTCAATATCAAACTGGTTGGTGGTTTGGAACCATGGAATTTTATGACTTTCCATATATTGGGAATGTCATCATCCCAACTGACGAAGTCATATTTTTCAGAGGGGTAGGTATACCACCAAACAGTCAAATTTCAATGATCCACAGCCAAGATGACCCTTTCGAACGACAATTGATACCGTGGAACATTACTGTGATATACTCTGATACTCGTGAATGGAGATAGCAGATGAAACTACTGGTCGTCCTCAGTCGATTTCAACGCCACGTCCAGGTAGTGGATCTACTGCTGCAGCGACAAGCAGAGGCGAAGTGAATCAGAGTGAATCACTGGCTGGTCACCTGTGTTGGACATGCCACAACTGTTCATTTGGGTACGGTTTGTATGGTTCCAAAGGATTTACCGACAACATTGGATGGTGGCATAGAAAACATGATGAACCATGAACAGACTTGCTGTGATGAGTTTGAGCCGGCTTCTTTTTATCGATTACACTCTCATTTTTAGCTGTAGATCCATTTAGGGAATTTTGGGTAAAACTATGCAGGAATTGTGGTGCTGCTTGAAATTAACTTATTCACCTCCCGTTTTTACACACTCTCAAGTCACATGTCCCGCTGGTCAAAATCCCCGCTTTTTTTTGGTCCTTCCATTGATCCCAGCCGCCAGGTGAACCGCAGCTCCTCCCGGGGCTTCACGGCGCTGCATGCGGCGGCAGAGAATGGACAGGTGCCGGTGATGCCACTCAGCGGCAAGGTGAACCCCTGGAAAATGCTGCGGCTGTGTGGGGTTTCGGTGCACTATTCATCGGCACCAGTTGCTTGTGGAATTGGGGAATCACGAATAATAACGAGTGGAGGATCATGCCCAGGATAGAGGACATCTGCTGTCGGTGTCGTCCAGAAATGGCTTGAGCACACTGACGCCTGATCTTCCTCTGCTGTGAGCCCAAGAGCTCCGACCAACTACGGCGACCACGACAAGAAGCAGAACAAATCAACCAAGTGCCGCCCCCGCTTGGCCCTGCACCTGCCTTGCTGAACAAGCACTAACGGGGGTACCTGGTACCTATGAATCTCCTCTAGGTAATTGTCAATGAACAGTCTTTCAGATCAGGCACTTTATCGTGTCCGATAGAAACAACAGCAAGACAGTGTTCGGTATCACGCTATTTGAGGCTCTCACATGTACTGAAATCTGGAAGCCGCAGACTCAGCCAAAGTTCTTTCTCATCAGTGCGCAGCCATTCTAGCATTAACTCTAGACGCAGCTTTTTACCAATGTCCTTCCGCTGTGAAGCCGGCAGTTCGGATGACACTCTCAAGCGCTTCGATTGCATCATCTCCTTTGCTAGCTCCAGTGTTGGCAAACCATGGGCGGGCGGGCCAGAGATGCGAGAAGTGTGCCAAGTCTTGCACACTGCAAAAGCCGATTTTGACAAGAAGCCCATGATTATGTTTGTTGGTGCCTTCAGTGCTGGCAAGTCGACGTTGATCAACACTCTTCTTGGACAAAAACTTTGTGATACGGGGATCAAACCCACTACAAGTGACCTTCATTTCTACAACTGGCATGGCCATCTCCTTGTGGACTCTACTGGTTTGGATAATTGGAACCAGCCTGAGCACAAGCAAAAGGCTTTGGAAGCAGCTAGGCGCTCAAACAGGGCAGTGGTGGTGATCAGTGCACGTCAGCCAATTGGAGAGCGCGAAATCCCAATTCTCAAACAGTTGGTTGAGTCACAGTCCAAGATCACAATGGCTATCAACTATTGGAACCATGTGGAGACTGAGGAGGAGCGCAGTGAGTGCATGACATATGTCCAAGATTGCTTGGAGGAAATCATGCCTGGTCTTCCTGTGGAAGTGATTCCCATGGACGCAAGGAATGGCAGTGATCCCGGTGTCCAGAAGTTGAGTGAGTTCTTGCGTTCCACTGACGACAGCCACCAGAAGAAAGTCTCAGCCAATGCTGCCATGCGCATTGCAGCGCAACGAATACTTGACATGTGCACAGCCTTCGAAACCAAGGAAACACAAGACCTGAACCTGAAAATCCAATGGCTTGATCGTGACATCCACTACCTTCAGAGGGCCGTGGAGAATTCTAACGAATTGCGACTCAGAGACAGTGAAGACCTTCGAACTGAGATGCGGAAGTTGCAAGATCTAAAGGATCAGCTTCTAGAACTTGAGGGGACCACCATTTGGGGCAACGCGATCCAATGTGCTGCTGCAGGTTTGCAGGTTAGTACCATGGCAGCAGCTTCAGGGGCAGTCATCGGTGCTGCTCAAGGCTTTTCTGACAAGAGAAAAAGTGGGATACTCAGAGAGCAGATCGAGGAGAAGACGAGGTACATCCAGCATCTTAGTCATGTGACCTGGAATGCACCAATAACAACCGAGGGAAGGGAGCTTGAGAGCAAGGTCAATGAAAGAAACAACGAGATCGCTATCTATACAAAGAAGATGGGAGAACTTGCAGCTGATCGCGCCCAGATCCAAGCATTCCTATGAAGGAAACAAAGGACATATGACATGCAGAATAGGAGCAAAGTTTGCCACCCTGGATCTTGGGCTTTCAAGTAATGTACAGACACCAGGGATTGATTTGATGCGACGACTAGATTATCAAGCAGTTCACCATGTGCTTGCGACACTGCAACTCGCCCTTCGTCGCTGGAATGAGGAAAATCAGCTCATGATCTCTGCATATGTTTCCCATATTAGCCCAAAACTTTGACCGGATTCAGCAGTTAGCTATTTAATGGCACAGCTGTGGCATGCTGCGCAGGCAACAGCCGGCCTTTCAAGCTCTTCATCACGTTGTCCGATGCTTGGCAAAGTGGAGCCAAAATGACCTGTGAATTTCATCCCTGCCACTGTGACATTCTCATACATTTGCGCTCCTAGGTGCCCAATCAAAGGCTGGACACAGGCATGCAACAGGAACAGCGGGTCGAGGACAGAGTTGGCATTCTGGACGGGACTGGTCAGTCTTCTTGATGGATATGATATCACTGATATCACATCACAGTTAAACTCATGACTCATGACTCAGTATGCTCAGTAATTACCACTTTTTGTTACATTGTCGTGTTTGTGAATGAATGTTTGATATTCTCATTCATATATATTTCTTATCCTTTTGTGTTTAGAGCATTTCTCCTTAGTGTGCACAGCTTGCCTCCCCGATAAACGGGACGCCTGGTGAAGGTTTTCAGGGTCTGGTGACCGGTTCGGGACTACGACATGGCCTGTCAGGAACACTCCCAACCTCAAGAACACGAAGCTGTACCAACTTGGCATGCGCCGCCATTCTCTTGGGTGGTTGGTGGGTTCCTAATGTTTTGATAAGCTTTCAAACCGCAAGCTCATGACCCCAAGATCTATAAATATAGTCTATAGTCTATAAATCTATGAGACACTCTCATTGGTGTTCCGGTGGAAGTTTTGGCATATTTAACCTGGACATGAAAACCTCCAAAAATGACCCCAATAGATATGTCCCCACTGCTGAGGCATCAGCTGCTGGCGGCCCGCGCCCAGCTCGACTGCCAGGGCGAGGGCTTGACCCCTTTGCTCAGTGCTGTGGGCAACGGACACCACGAGGCAACCGGACCGAGATTGGTGAAATGGCTAGAGCCCAGTAAGTGTTGATGATAGAACCAACAAGATTTTGCTGTCAAAATAAGATGATGCATTATAATAAAACTTACAGTTCCGATCATATCTATTGCATGGACGTATTCCGAAGCGGGGAAGCCAAGAAACTAGCAATTATTGTACCGGTCTTGGTCTTGTCTCACTACTAGATGAAGCCAGATGATGCAAAGATGCAGCAATCTCGGAATGCTTTGTGCTACTTTTCGCAAGTTTCTTTGAAGAGCACCGAGACTTGATAGAAGCGCAAGAGAGTAGCGCTGCTGAGAGGCTGTAGAAGTGCTGCTGGCTGCTGGTGCGCCGGGAAGCCAGGCCATGGTCCCGAAGTGGGTATCCAAAGAAATCTCTGATACCTGCTGCTTTCTCTTTAGGAGAAACATTTTCTCAAAGTTCCTAGCCGGCTTTTCTGAATTTTGTGGGTGTGCTCTCTCCGTTTTTCTTGGAGCACATCCCCATATATAGCTGGGCGACCTTGGGTGCTGTCGTAGGCTGAGGCTGCCTCCGCCTTCAGTGTGGCGTGCGGCGCTGGGGACTGCGCCGTGGTGCGGCAGCTGCTGGATGCGCGAGCAGATCCAGCGGCGACCCATGCGCTGTGCAGCGCAGCAAGCGGTGGGCACGTGGAGGTGGGGGAGCGGATAACGTGCGCGGATGGTAAAATAGAACAGCAGGCAAAAAACTGTTCAACTTGGGTTGGGATAGCTGTGATTTCCGAGTTGCATCTTCCTTAAAAAGTTGTTCGTTGGTTGATATTCCAATATTCCCATCATCATTTAGCGCCTACCATCCCCGCTTCACTGGGTTATTTGATCACCTTCCGACCATACTCTTTTGGTCCAGGTGGTTGCCTTGCTCTTGGAGCTCTCGGTGGATCTGGAGTCGGCCCCCGATGGCCTAACGCCTTTGTGCCTGGCTTCCGAGGCTGGTCATCTGGAGGTGCGCGAAGGGGGTGATGGGATAGCTGTCTGTCAACAGCTCCACAGAAAAAACTGATTGGCTTGCAACTTGCTGCTGTTGAACCGTTGCTGGGTTGCTGTTTTGTCTTGCTTTTGAAAGGTATTTTCTTTGCTGGGTTGGGGCCAGGGGTTTGCCTTTGGTAGACTATATATAACCATATACAGTATACTGTATGTTCTATATGTGTTTGCTTATCGGTTATAGTTATACTTTATCGGTTCAATTTATCATATATACTTCCATGGCTACTTCTTTCAACACTATACAGTCAATTTTAAGTAGAGCAAATGCACATTCAAGCATCAAAAAGATAACCACCAGAGTTACAGCCAGCAACACAGCAACGGTTGAACGGCGGCAAGGCAACTATTTGCAACCAGCATTATATATTGGTTTACACCCCCAGTTTATCATATTATTTCCCGATCATATCCCCAATACAAGTTGATTGGTACAGGTACTAGAACCGAGTAGCAACCTGGCATCTTGAGCCCAGGTGGTCTGCCGCCTGCTGCAGGCGCGAGCCCAGCTGGACAGCGGTCCCATGGCGGCAGCGGAGCAGGGCCTGGCGACGCCGGCGGCGGCACTGGCGCAGAGAGCGGGGCATGTGGAGGTGGGCTTCCAAAAATAGGAACAGAACCAGCGGAAACATGGGGATTTTCTCCCTATTGGTGATTTTCAATGTTTAGTAAAGTTTACGATTTTTACCAAGCACAAGCTGGTTGGGGTTTTGAACCAAGATTAAGGTAGGGATTTTAGTCCAACCAAAATTGGGGGTTGTACCCCGGCACTTTTTGGGTCAACTCACCGGTTCTTCTTAAATAGACAGCCAGAAATGGCGAGAGATTCAACCATGGGTGAAATGGGCATGTCCAAACAATTAGCATTTATTGCTTAGGAGTCCGAACATGCCAGTGGATCAGTGGAGTTTCTTTGGTTGAAAGTTGAAAAGAAGACGTCGTTGAAAGCTACATACCTTTCACTCAGGTGCATAGTTTGTCCGCAACTTCACTGCTTGGGTTTTCTACATACTGCACATGTTTACATTACAAACTCAGTACAGTGCAGGATTGTCAATGCTCTTTACAGATTCTTCGACCCAGGATACCCGCTCATCCCACTAGCCCCTGCCCGGCAGGTGATGCAGCTGCTTGAGCAGATTGCCCGAGACAGATCCCGTAGTGGAAAAGATAGGACACGTTACCACAAAACAGAGGATTTGATGCGAAGAAACCTATATAATATATTACAATATAGTGTGTTTTGAAGCTATGAGGCTATGAGGGAAAAGGTGGTTCCAGTCAGCAATTGGAAGAAAAGGGCACGCCATAACCAAGAGAAGAGTCATCTGGCGGCACTCTTTATTACTGATATGCGTGATTGGACAGTCACTGGTACCCTCTTGACAATATGATATTTTTCGGGATCTTTTATCGAATTTCCACATGCCTTGGTTTTGCAAACCAGGTGGTTTTTTGTTTTCATGCTCTTCAGACTGTTCACATGTGCTGGAGGACGTCTAAGGGATATTGACCGCACTTTCAAACTGGGTTGACGCTGTAATTAACGCTTGGAGTCTTGATCAGATGTCTTCAGCTGGTTACTGTATGTGACAGTTGTTGGGACTTGGGACTGCATAACAGAATTGGCATGTCGATACATGTGGGTATTCTCATTGTGCGCATGAGGAAAAAGCTGAACTACTTGGCTTTGTTTTGAGGACATGTCAAGGATTCCAAGTTCCAACCCACTAGGCCGGAATATCATCATCCAATTGCTAGGACTTTGGATAAAGAAGTTGACTCGTGACATTCTTTGACAGAAGGCAACGTCCTATAGGAGGCGGCATGCCAAGTCGATCACACCACGCAGCTCTGGATGTGCAGCTGGGGTGAGTGCCAGTGACATGTTCTTTTCGCAGGGCTCGAGCAAAGGTGCCGCCCCCATCTAGAGTTGGTTTATATATATATATATATATTATATTATATATATATAATATAACATTAAGATATGTGTGTTTGGTGCCAACCTTCTCGCCCCTCTATTCTTCTAAATCACAAAAGCAATTGAGCACTGCTAAGCATGGTCAGAGGCAGATTCCCATTGCCAGCATGGATCGGGACTAGCTCCACTGCAGCAAAGCCACAAACGCCCGGAGCTCAGATGGGCACTATATTCCGCACTGGATTTTGGATTTTCAGGTTTTTTGGAGATGTTGATGATTCAAAAATCCTACCAGTAACGAGATCACATCCAGTGCTCCTTGGGTTCAAGCCGGCCACATCTTGCCAGGCATTCTTGTGGCGTTTTGTGGCTTGCTTTGGCTTGCCTTCAAACGTGGAGAGAGCCATGGGGAGACACTTGCCTCCAAGCGTCTAGTTGGATTGCAATGGCAGAGAGCCCGAATGAATCCAGCGATAGGGGTCCCATTGCGAAACCCACCACCATGGTCATGGCTGTGTTTACCAGCATCATCGCAGCTTATCCATTCTACGGCATCATCACCAAGTTGTCCAAGCCGGACTTGGAGACCTTTGTCCCATGCAACGACCGGCCATGCAACTTTCAACGGCTCTTCACAGGCTCCGGCGTGCCGGGCACAGCCCCTGATGTTTTGGCCGTGCAGAATGGTGTTGCTCGACCCCTGGTGATGACCGACGAATTCCATGCAATTCCAGTGGAATATGACGTTGTCCAGGCTCGAATCTTGCCGCGGACACCTCTTGGGCTTCTAGGAATTAATGACTACGTATGGCCATGTGTTGGGGAGAAATGTGCCTCTGCCATGTATCACATGGTCCAATACTGCATATGTGGTGTTTGCTTAGATGATCACTGGGGTCTTTCGTTTGGCATGACACTGGGGACGTGGGACAATTACTGGCTTTTGCAATCTCAAAGGACCGAGCATGCCACCAGAAGGGTCCATCACTTCCGCCGAAACCAATCCAACCAGACGACGTACAGCTTGCAAACAGAGACCTTATTGTGGAGCAACAAAGGCTTGCAGGTCTTCTACGAAGTCGTGGCATCGTTTGTCAATCTTTACTCTGGTGTTGTCCTATCAATCTTTGGAGAGTCAAGAGTCAGCGGATCCGAATCCTTGCTAGACGGTCTTTGCCCCAACGTCACTCAGCAGGAGATGAACAACATGTGTGCAAGCGAAGGGATGAAAAAGCTCGTCAGAAGCGACATGAGTCATGGCCGCTGCGCTGTGGTCTACACCTCATGCCTTATTTTGTGGGTTTTACTCAAGTCGATGCATGACTTGATGTTGTTAAACGGCTGCGATGAAAATCTGTCCTTGCATTGTGGACTGCTATGCATCCCAGTGCAAGTTCAGTGTTACTGTTCATCGCAGCCTGTGAGATTTTTGTGGCACAGGTGCCAAACCAGCCCTGCCAGTGTTATTACAAGATGAGGGATTGGGATGCCCTTCTATTTCTGGCCACGCCATTTGTTTTGGTGATGATATATTATGCGAAGGTGCAGACAGTCAATTTATCTTTGCTGGTTGGAGACGTCCTGCATTACCGTTCTTTTGACATCCCGTTTCGATTGGTAAAGAACCATGAGAGATGGCCGGAGAATGGGCTCATGCAGCCCATTGTGAGGGGGCATGCTGCAGAGCCGGAGTTGTTGTGCAAAGAATCAGGCGTTCCAAGCTTCAGTTTGTTGGTATGCTTGTTCGTTCTCAAAAGAGCAACTAGTAGTGGAATTCACACCATGACCTTCCTTGTTTGGGGTGTGTTTGTTGCCAAGGTGCTCATGCTCCTGACAACTGTCTCCCTTGAGGCTCAGCCCCAACTAGGACTGCCTGCGAAGCTGTGCCTGTGTGGCCCAGCGCTGGTAAGTGTAATTTGGGTGTCCCACCGGATTGGAAGCAGGGCATACCTGGGCACTTTGGGTGCCTGGAATCCCTCTTGGCAAGCGCTGTGCTTCCTCCTTTGTTTGATGCCTGCTTTGGATGCCATGACAGGGAGGCACCCAGCCGAAGTGGATTTACTGTGGTGTTCCACCCGATGGACCATGTCTGGTGGCCTTTGGGCCACCTTGATGCTGCGCTTTGCTTTCTGGGAAATCAAAGGTGCGTACAAGATCGAGAACTCCTTGACGGCATGTTTGTGTTCTTATCTGCCCCCTCTTCAGTACAAACTTGTGCATCGCTTTTTACTTGGGGCGCTTGGCAAGCGGAGACATTTTCTACTGGCTGGATGTGTGTACCTGCCAGACGCTGCGAAACGGAAGCTTTTGGATGGTTTGCCAGGATATCAATTGATGACAACTACGGACAGTGATGCTGAGAATCAAGACGAGTCGCAGTAAAATTCCTGCACAGAGTTTGGAAGTGCAACGCAGCCAGAGGGACGTGAGAGGCATGAAATTTGAACACCGTCCTTGTTGGCACAAAGAGGCCAAATAGTCGCGAAAAGGTGCAAAGGTTGCCGTGGGTGGCATGCTGGCTCCAGGCTTTATACGTTGCCAATATTATAGCTAAAGTTGAGAGTTCTTAACTTTTTCTTAATCACTAGTAAGCCATTTACAACATCTTGCATAACATCTCATCCCATATTTCTCTAACAGTATCTAACACATTCATAACAGCATGCAACATCATTCAAACCGTCAAACCTAACTTTTGGCTGGCAAAACCACAAAATATATCACATAGTTCTGTCGGGAACTCCCAGTAGAACACATAGCAAATAGAAAATTAGATAGCATAATGTTCATAATATTTTATTATGAAGGGTATGGTCTTCCAATTCATCCTCCACGCCACGGCCTGCCATAATATCCTCATGAACATCGTTCTTTTTTTCACATCAACCTCTTCTACATCTTCAACATTATGAAGGTGCTCTTGGGAAATGGGAG
>Ga0126342_10023446_pt1 | contig 10096 bp, 6 predicted proteins | sample Cyp1metagenome_FD_92528 | JGI IMG/M metagenome (GOLD analysis project Ga0126342, IMG submission 92528) | Coral microbial communities from Lord Howe Island, Old Settlement Bay, Australia - Cyphastrea 1 metagenome | ecosystem: Host-associated > Invertebrates > Cnidaria > Coral ... | reverse complement strand
ATTTAAACAACTACGTGATGCTACGCTACTGCACGTTCTCTTCAATTTACACAACTACGTGATGCTACGTTGACTGGGGTGGGTGGGTGGGTGGGTGGGGGGGGATGTTAACGTTCATTGGACTTGCACACTTACGTGATGCTACCCTACTGCACGTTCTCTTCAATTTATACAACTACGTGATGCTACGTGACTGCACGTTCTCTTCAATTTACGCAACTACGTGATGCTACGTTGACTGGGGTGGGGGGGTGGGTGGGTGGGGGGGTATGTTAACGTTCCTTGGACTTGCACACTTACGTGATGCTACCCTACTGCACGTTCTCTTCAATTTATACAACTACGTGATGCTACCCTACTGCACGTTCTCTTCAATTTATACAACTACGTGATGCTACACTACTGCACGTTCTCTTCTAAAAGAGTTGAAAAGAGACGTTTTGTTGCAGAAACTCTATAAAAACGCCAGGCGCCTGACGCGCCCGCGACCTGGTTTGGAACCATGGAATTTTATGACTTTCCATCTATTGGGAATGTCATCATCCCAACTGACGAACTCATATTTTTGAGAGGGGTAGGTATACCACCAACCAGGGATGGTGGATGCCAGGAATCAAAGAATGTTGGTGATACCAATGCTGCTAGAACGTACTGCCGACAGAAGACGGATTTCTGGGTAAACCGACTGATTTGGTCAGTTGGCCGATTATTGCCACAAATGGAGGAATGCGGTTTGTTGTCACGCTAAGAATCACTTTCTGGGTGTTTGAATCAGGTTTTTGCATCTCATAAAGTCTAGATCTCATTCTAGAATTTAGGTTGAAATTCATTTTTCTGGATGACAAAGACTCGAGTTTTAAAGGTTTCGCCATCCTTTCTCCTGTGAGGTCCATGCGCTCTGGCAGGACTGGTGGGGTCACACCCTCCAAACCGACATAGCCTCTGGTTATTTGAACTTTTGCTCTGGAAGTCATAGCCCATTTTGTTATTTACTTCGATGATTTACAGCTACCAATTAAAGATCTATGATGATTTACAGTTTTCCGAGCCAGGATTGGTGCCAGCCGCATGAAGATCTTCGTCCCTGCCATCGGGAGGTGCTGATGGTAACCCTGGCTGCCCTGCTGGGACCACAGGGGGCCACAGGGGCCCTGGGGAATTGCTGGGGACGATAGTTGATGACATGTGGGGATGGGTCAAAACTGTCAAGACCCTATGAATTTCCCATGTGACTGGGGAAATAACCATCCAATGACTTTGGGTACATAGGGTACCAGGGTTTTGACCCATAACTCATAACCATTTGATACTTGGGTTTGTAATTCCAAGTTCACTATTGAGAAAGAAGGGGCCCGATTGTTTCACAAATTGGTTCAAAACAACTAGATCTACACAGGATATATCCATGATAAATATCCATCTCTTATCATAAATCCATCATAAGCCTATCTATGATCAATATCCATCGTAAATATCTGTACTGTTGGATTTCTGATGGATATTGATCATAGATAGGCTTACACACCAACTTATCACCGGGGGTGCCTTGCAGCACTGAGGGAGCTACATTTCTTGGGGCTCATCACGCGAGAGTTTTAAGTGAAGAAATGGTGGTAATTGCAGCAACAAAATTTAGGAAATGATCCAACAAAATTAAAAGTGGGGGTTGAAGGACCAACAACTGAAGATTGGAAGAATACACAGGGGGAGTGGAATTGAACTTGTCAAATCCTAAATTTGCCGTTTTTCTCTATTTGTTTCATGGTTGTGCAATCCTCATTGAGCTGCTTAAAAGTCATCATTCTCCCGGTTTAGATTTTGGTGAAATCCACATGTTGGAAAATTCCACTCAGTATTTCTTGGCTCAATCCGCACTCGGGTTGTTGAAGCTCGGAAAAATCCCTGTTGAGATGCGGACAGTCCTCATTTTCTCTTGTCCAATCGTGGTGAAATAGAATTATTACCTAAGATAAGGGATGAGCCTTCTTGAACTCTGGTGAAATGCCAAGATACCAGCTTCAGTCCGGCATCATTCTTGCGAAACTTGACATCTCCACTTTTTTTCCGCTCTGGTGGATTTTCCCAAGGTTTCCGGCTTCCCCATTTTTTGAGGGGAAAAAACGATGGAAACACTACGGCCCCTGCGCTTTTTTAAAGCACCGCTGGTGAGCCGAGGGTGCGCACCCTTAGCCCTGATTTGGCCTTGGAACTCCTCCGGGATGCGAAAGAGAGGCCTTGGGCCTTGGGTTGGGGCTCGTCCTGAAGTCCGCAGCGCAGCATCGTCCCATTCAAGATCTAAGATGGACCCCCCTAAAAAGTGGGGAAGATTTTCCTGTTGGATATGGATGGATATGGGATTTTTGGAGCTCCATGTGAAAGTAGCCGGCGGATTTTCAGTGCTAAACATGATGACATTTTCAAGTGCTTAAGGGATGGGCGATTTGAAGCAGAAAATGCTGGTTGTGAAGCAACAGCCAAGTGGGGGATCGAAGGTACGATGGGGATTTCAGTATCCAGAGTGAGGAAAATGGGGAATTCGCCATCAAGGGATGCGGGTTGAAGCAACGCATATCAAAATTGAACTGGCAACTCAACTCTGACTAGCCCCATACAATAAACAAACTAGTTGTTTTTTTGTTTAAAATACAACTTATACCCTCCGGGAATGAACCATGGCTAGCTGGGAAATCCTCGAAGTAAATGGGCATTTCAGTGGCAGAATCATCGAAGTAAATGTAGAATTTGGGGGATTTTCCAACAAGCCATGTTTGATTACCGGGGGTATATTAAATATACTGTAAAACTTATTAAATATATTATATCTATTATATTTATATAATTATATAACTAGAGTATATATATATATATATATTATAGTTTAATTATATGCATTCCTATCTCATTGATTCTGAGTGACTGGTTTGAATCGCTCAAGCTTCTGGGCTCATATGTTGGACAGCCCCTTCCTAGTGGACGCCCTTAGGGAAATCCGGTTGTTCCTGTCTCCCAGCCATACTCCTTGGGGCCTCTTCGCCTTGATCCTATTACTGACCTTTTGCACCGGCTGTTGCTGTGGCATTTGCCTGGGTCTCATCCTTTTGTCTCGGGTGTGCCGATCATTGGTTTTGCAATTGGCATCTACAATTCTTGACCATTTGATTCCTCCTGGCAATCTAGTGGCTGAGCGTAGCGGTGCTTTGGTCCGAAGGCGGTTGGGTGAGTATCGTGCCTGAGTCATCGCCCTGCACTTGCTGGTGTCTTAACCCAGCTGATTTCTGCTTTGCCTGAGGACACCACTTCAGGGAGTTCTAGGGATTTTGTGCTGATCACTCCATCTGAGCCAGCTCCACTGTAGCATAGGCAGCCCTGCTTCAGCGGAGGGGCAGGCAACCAACGAGACGCCTAGCTCCGTTGCCAGCTGCTGAGACTGATTGGGATTTTGCTGGGCCTGGCACCGCTTTGCTAGTCAAACTTTCTTTTTGTTTGTTTGTGTGTGTTGAGGCCCCCAATATCCTTACGGTTTGTTGATAAAGTCTTCGTAACGTCTGGTGGTTTCGGTAATCTTTTCTTTTGCGGGATCCAAATAGCCCGGAACCATTTGCCGTCCCTTGACTTCGAAGATTGAAGCCACTGTCTCACTTACGGGTGCTGGCGGTCCATGGCCTCAGCGTCAGCTTCGGGCAGGGCTGCAACTGCAGAGCTTGTTCGCTCCGGAGTTGCCGGAGGTGTGAAAGGCCGCCTTGGCTCGTTGCAACTTGTTTGCGCAGATCCTAGTGGTGACGAACAGTTTTGTGCAGTTTATTTGGTGCGATGTCGATCAGATGGCTTTCTCGCCCTCTTCCCGGCCTTGGAGATTGTGGAGGAGACTGTGGATGGCTTCAACACTGGTGGTGGGGAAACTGCTTTGAAAGATCGTCTTCATGTGGCTATCGAAACCCCGAGGGGCCGACGTTTGGGGACCACCGATGTGCTGATCATGGATCTTCCTTGGCATTACCTCCCTCTATTCCGCAAGTGCACCAGCCGCAGTGGCAGTGGTGGCAACCAGATTTTGTTTCGGTTTGGGGACACCGTTGGCCGTCCTGTCGAAACCATGGTGCTGGAGCTATCCCAAACTTGGGTCAATTCCATGCTCGATGTGGAGACCGCCAACGAGTATACGGATGCCCTGGAGACTCCGGGGGATCAGGAAGATTTGGATGGAGAGCCTTTCGATCCGGGGGCTGCGAGCACAGGCAGCCGGGAAGCGGAGTTGACAGCGCTTCGCAACCGGGTGGCGCAATTGGAACAAGTTGTGACTATGCAGTCCGCCCATCCTGCAGTTGCCCGAGCAGCTCCACCTCCAACCAGTTCTCTTCTTCAACGACCAGAAGGTGCACCAGAGCTCACTCCGGCAGAGCTTCAGAAGTTGCGGTCGGCTGTGGGTCCTGCCCCTCGCAGATTGGGGAAGGGCGACAGTGCAGTGCCATTGCAAGGTCGACAGCAAAATCTGGAAACCCTTGTCAGTGCGGAGATCGACCGCGAAGTCTTGCCAGAGGAGGAGGAGCCAGGCACAACAACAGATGCCGATGCGCCTGCGGCAGTCCCACAATTTGCAGACCCAGTCCATCAGCTCCTAGCCCTACAGATGAAACAGACCGCAGATTTGATGAAGGCCCTAGCACCGAAGGTTCCTTCGGACCCGCTCTCTGCTATCCTAAGCGGAGGGGACAGCGGATCCGGAGCATCATCAAGCGGGTCCATCAACGTCAAGGGCTATGCTGCAAGGGAAGCATTTCTCCGGCAGATCGAAGACGACAAGAAAGTGGTGCAGGTGATCCGAGCCAATGCTCGCCAGGAGCTGGGCATTTCGGAGGCGAAAGAGGAAGCATCCCTTCTCCGAACCTACTTGGAGCAGCGCATCCCAGTGGGAGATCTGAAAACGATGGGACAGCTAGGCTACATGATGGCCTTCGGTTGGGAGCAAGCTTGCCTGCAGAACAACATTCAGATGATGGCGTTTTGCGGCAAGATGATGGTGTATGTCGAGCAGACCTGCTTAGACGCGGGGAAAACTCACCTGTCTTGGATGCTGACTGGCTTGATGGAGCCAAACCACCAGCTGCTCGCGACGAACCGCCGCCGTGCCTCGCTGTCCCCGTTTGCAAAGCTTCCCTCTCCAACTTGGGTAGCCGCCAATGTGAGCTACATGAAGGACATCGATGTGTTCGAAACGCGGTTGCGCCAGCTCGGCTCCAATCGGCCAAACGTGCCCCAGTCTCCGGCAGAACCATTCGACAATGCGCCGAAGTTCAAGCCGAAGCCCAAGAAGCCCAAAGGAGGAAAAGGAGCCAATCAGAGTTCCGAAGAGCCTCCAACCAGTTAGGTTTTGTGAAGCATGGGGTCGGCAAGTCTTGTTTCAAGGGAGCTAGAAATGTTGATTCTACTGTTCCTCAACGCACTTTAGGGAACAATCTTCACAAGTTTAAGTTTTTTAGTTGCATGCCTGCAGACCAGTCCAGCCAACTTGACTCGTTTGGTGTAGTGCTTGAAGCCCTCGCTCACCTTGAGCGGATCCCGTGTGCTTTCAATGCGTTTAAATCCAAGAGCTTAGTTCCGGCCTGGACCCTTCGCACTGTTGAGACCACCGCGGCTCGGGGGTCTCTATGGCCTGTTCCCCCTCCCTTGTGGCGATGGACAGGAAATCAGAAACCAAACCCTAGGCAACGCCGCCGTCGGCGTGAGCATTTTGTCAGGTTCATGTTGTTGCAACGTGTTGTGTGTTTTCTCAATTGGATTGTTTTAGGATACCCTTCTAAGCCCAGCCATCGAGCTCAAGCAGGGGAACCACTCACTTCGGCTCAATATGAAGTGTTGAACTCCTTAGAGGAACACATAGCTCACTTTTGCAGCCAGCCTCCATTTGCTCAGGATGACCTGGGGCGGTTCGGTGAAAAATTTGGTGCATTGCGGAAGTCGGCGCAGGAACTGCCAGACCACCTGGAAGTGGACCTAGCTGATCTGTTGCATGATATCCAATGTGGGTTTGATTCCTACACAAAATTTGAGCCGCCGCATTTTGCGGCCAAGGTAGAGCACGAATCCAAGCATAGTCACTGTTCGTTTGAACCTTCCTTGGTCAAGATGCCAAATGTGACTAACAAACCGGTGATTGCTGAGCGTATTAAGTGGAAACATCCCCCTAAATTTGACCCGCGGCCGTATCTACTTGACCCTGTGGTAGCCGCAGTTTTCCAAGATCCCGATACACTTAGGTCCCCCAACACCTTTGGCCCCTTAAGCCGAAAGCCAGGGTCCATTGCTCAAGACCTGAGCTCCTCAAACTTCTGAAAATCTGGGATGCGCATAATTCTCTTGCTTTATTCCCTTGTAATGAGGTTGTTGAAGAGGAGACCGTAGGTTTGTTCGCAGTTTCCAAAGATTCGGATTTTGATCGACTTATCATTAACCCTACTGTGTTGAATTCCAGGATGTACCCCTATAGTAGGTATACTAAGAGTCTGGCACCCGGGTCCCTCCTTAGTCTCCTGAATTTAAATGATGATCAGTCATTCCGATTCTGTGCTGATGACCTGTCGGATTTCTACTATACCTTCAATGTGCCCAGAGCTCGCGCTAGGAGAAATTGCATTGGGACCAAGGTATGCCCTTCTGAAGTGTCTCACCTTTCCTGTTTTGATTCAACGGTTCAGGGGCCTTTCTATCCAGCATTGGCCACCTTAGCTATGGGTGATAGCCATGCAGTTGAAATTGCGCAAGGTAGTCATCATGCCCTACTTCAAATTGAAGCGGGTAGCATGTTAGCATCCGAATCTCTTGAGTACCGGAAACCTGTCCCGCGTGGGGATTTTGTTGAACTTCTTGCAATTGATGATCATATAGGGGTTCAAAAAGTTTTCACTCGAGACCTCCCTTTGAAACTTCCGGGGCGAGATACCCAGGTTTTTGAGCAGTCAAGTAAAGCATATTCTAAAGTTGGTTTGGTCTCCCATCCTGGTAAACAGAAGCGGTTCCAGACCCAGGGGGTCCTTCTTGGTGCAGATTTTGATGGCGTAAAGGGTAGAGTTTCAGCCCCCCGAAGCAGAGTCCAGTTGTTGATGTGGGTGTCAGCTTTGGTAGCTAAAAAGGGTACTTGCACGAAGCAACTGTTAGCCTCTCTTCTAGGATGTTGGGTCCACGTGATCCTTTTTAGGCGTCCTCTACTTGCCTTGATTGATGCACTTTTCAAATTTGGAGAGGGCCAGCCCCCTACAAAGGTTTTGTGCTTGTCAGACCATGCCCGTCATGAACTCATGTCCCTTTGTTTGTTAGGAACTTGTGCCCAGGCTGACTTAAGGGTTAGTGTTGCTCCCAAGATCTTTGCTTTGGATGCCTCACCTTGGGCGGGTGGAATTGTAGTGGCGGATAGTTCCGCTACAGCAGTTGCGGAGCTGTGGCGACATTCCGAACAAAAGGGTTTCCACACAAATTTGCTCAGTCCGGCAGCTGCAGCATTAAAAGGATTAGGCCTAGATCCACACCAAGAAGTTCTTTATTGTGATGAAGATAAACCCGAAAACTTTCCCCCTGAATCCGTGGTCAAGCTGCCAGTCTCGCTGCAAGAAGGCACCCTGTATGATTGTGTAGAGCTGTTCAGAGGTTCAGGAAACTGGTCCAGTTGTCACGCACAACATGGGTTGTTTGTCCATCATGGGTTCGAAAGTTCAGGTCGTAGGCTTTTCTTTAAAGATTTATCAGACAATGCAACTTTTCATGAACTCATCAGTTTGGCACTTCGCAGGGTTGTGAGAGAGTGGCATGCCGGACCACCTTGCCTGACATTTGGCACACTCAGAACACCCCGCTTGAGAAGCAAAGAACAACCTTCAGGTTTCAATCCATCAGATCCTTTGACAGCTTTGCATAATTCACTCGCTCGGCGGACAGCCATGCTGGGTTGCATCGTCGTGCTTAGTGGTGCCTACTTTAGCTGTGAGCAGAGCGGCTCGTCGGTTATGTTCAGGATGCATTGTTTTCGTGTTTTGGTGATGCTTGGATGTGTTGTCACCCGTGTGGCCTCCTGCAGTTTTGGGTCAGCTTTCAATAAGCCTTACCAATGGCTTCACAATAAAGGGTGGTTAACCAAACTTGAGGGGGTTTGCCAATGTAAGTGGAAAGGCCGGCATTTCACTGTAGAAGGGAATTTCACGAAAGCTTCCATCGCAAAATTCAACTCCAGGTGTCAGCCAGATGCTGTTTCGGTCTATGGCCGAATGCCTCAACCCGGGGAAGCCGTGTCCAGTTTCTCGGCGCAGTATCCTTTGGCAATGATGAATCGTATGGCCCAAGGCAGTGTTGCTGCAAAAATTGAAGGTAACCCTGTTATCCCTCACCATCATCGCTTGCTTTCATATTTTCGGGTAGGCCTTAGTGGGGACCCCTCCGATAACCTTAGTCCTAGCGTGGATGAATTTGCTTGCAGCCGTGATTGGTTTGAGGAGCCAGAGTGGATTTCAGAACTAGCAGATTCGCTCCCCTTTCGCACCCTTTTCAAATATCACTTCAAACGTCGTTCACACATAAATGTGTTGGAGAGCCAGGTTTATTCGTCTTGGGTAAAGTATTTTGCCAAACAGCACCGCAATTCACGTTTGTTGGGCCTTCTTGATTCAAGGGTCACTTTGGGAGCCACCGCAAAAGGTAGATCAAGCAGTTATAGCATTTCAAGGGTCCTCAAGCAGACCATTCCCTACTTATTAGGAAGTAATTTGTATCCCGGGGGACTCCATGTATATTCTGCCAAAAATCGGGCTGATGCACCATCTAGGGATTTGGATGTAGTGCCTCCTTCCAAGGAGTTGCCGGTCTGGTATGAGGACCTGCTGCATGGCGACTATCGCCGCTTTGATTTGGTATGCCAGACAGCACAAATTCCCAAATTGTCGGCCCGTTGGATGAGGTTTTTACTCCTGCTTGGTGGAGATATAGAAAGAAACCCAGGTCCTGTCCGGACAGTCCGCGGCGAGCTTGACCTTGGAGCCGGATTCTCGAAGGCTACAGCTTCTAGGATGACCAAATGCCTTGAAGCTTTTAGCGCCTGGGTCCAAACAGAGTTGCAACTAAATTTTGCCAGTGTGATGTTGAAAGCTGAGACTTGTGCGATGGCTCTCAGAGCATATGGTTTGCATTTGTACCGGAGTGGCCACCCTCGATACATGCTGGTGTATGCGATCACTGCAGTCCAAGACCAATACCCGCAGTTTCGTTCGCATTTGGGGCCTGCATGGCAAGTTGACAAAAAGTGGCAGCAGGTTGAACCAGGCCGCTGTCGAGCAGTCCTCTCCCTGCCACTTCTGCAAGCTTTCATAGCAGTAGCATTGTTGTGGGACTGGCCGAGATTTGCCGGCGTCACACTTTTAGGTTTTGCTGGCATGCTGCACCCTGCAGAATTTATCGACCTCCGGCGCAGGGATCTTATGTTACCTTCTGATACTGGCATGATTACCTCAGCTTTGTATATCCATTTGCGTTTTCCCAAGACGGCCCGATTTGCCAGACAGCAGCACGTAAAGATCTCCGATCCTGATGCGATCAGTTTTGCTGTTAACTTCTTTGGCCATTTCGATCTTGAGGAAAAACTTTTTGGAGCGTCAATACATAGCTATAGAAACCAATGGAATGCCATCATGACTAAGCTGAACGTGCCCTTTCGTCAAGTTGACCGTGGCCTGACTCCAGGATCCTTAAGGGGTTCTGGCGCCACCAATCTATATCTGTTGACAGAAAACATTCCGTTAGTTTGCTGGCGTGGGCGATGGACCCGTTTGAAAACTTTGGAATTTTACTTGCAGGAAGTGGCCGCTCAAGTCATGATGAACGGTTTGCCAAAAGCTTCGCAGCTTTTGATCTACCGGCTCAGTTCTGCATGTTTTGCAATTTTTACCAGTTTCCTGCATGAGGTGAGCAGTTCGCTTGCGGCGCAGAATCCTAGAGACGGAATAGGAAGCACTTCTGGACTATGAGCTTTGCTTGGTTTACACAATAAGCTTTGCTTGGTTTGCACTATGAGCTTTGCTTGGTTTGCACTATGAGCTTTGTTTGGTTTGCGCTATGAGCT
>Ga0126342_10023445_pt1 | contig 10096 bp, 10 predicted proteins | sample Cyp1metagenome_FD_92528 | JGI IMG/M metagenome (GOLD analysis project Ga0126342, IMG submission 92528) | Coral microbial communities from Lord Howe Island, Old Settlement Bay, Australia - Cyphastrea 1 metagenome | ecosystem: Host-associated > Invertebrates > Cnidaria > Coral ... | reverse complement strand
GTATCTATGTATTTGTGTATCTATGTATCTATCTATGTATCTATCTATGTATCTATCTATGTATCTATCTATGTATCTATCTATGTATGTATGTATGTATCTATGTATGTATCTATGTATGTATGTATGTATCTATGTATGTATCTATGTATGTATCTATGTATCTATCTATGTATCTATCTATGTATCTATCCAAGTATCTATCTATCTATCTATCTATGTATGTATGTATGTATCTATGTATGTATCTATGTATCTATCTATGTATCTATCTATGTATCTATCTATGTATCTATCTATGTATACACACTAATGCGGTAAACCCAATCATGCACCAACCCCCAGTCATCACCATTTCTTTTTATGGCGACAAGCCATCCCCAAAGCCTTGGGTGAATCGAAGAGCTGCCCCACCATGGAATCTTCAAAGTCCGCCGCCTAGGCGGAAATTGTGGTTTTGTGATCTATGGCAGAAGGGGTAAGAAAACATGAAACCAGAAAAAAGTTTACATTATATATCATTATAGTATATCCATATATACCCATTTATATAACATAACATAATACAACATGGTTAAAACATGTTAAAACATGGCTAAACTATTGTTAAAACATAGTTTAAACATACATTCCAGTGACCTCACGATGCCAATTCATCCAGTTCCAGTTCAGTCCAAAACCTGGACCCCAACCGTGCCCTGGTTGAGCCACATCTGTCGCACTTCCGGGCTCAGCCTCAACGTCCACATGGGGCAACGACGGATTTAAAAAAAATGACAGCAACTGGTCCGGCTCCATTCTGAAGTGAATCCAAATTCAAACAGCGATTTGAAATGATTTTAGGAGTCACTCTTTCCTGGTGCTGCATTCCCAAGCCCAGCTGGAAGACCTCCGTGTTAGCATATTCTGGGTGAGGAATCTTTCCCCAAACCATCAGGACTCTCGTTGTTGGGGACATATCCTATTTTGAAGGAACAAACTGAGCAGATCCCATTGTTCAGCGTCAACCAGCTCTTGTACCAGTTCTGAGGGCCCCTGACATGTCTGGTGACGTGCCCAAAGACATAGAAGGCTTTGAAGCATAGGAATCCTGGTCAAGACATGTCAAGACTTGAACATTCCGGTTCCCATCATTTTTTTGCCTGAATAAAGTACCACTGACACCACTCTGCATTTCAGTAGGGCGAGAAGAATGGAATAGTGGCTTTGGCATGACTAAACTTTGAAAATAAAGCCGATCCTGAAAGCTTTGCTTGGAATCTGGACTACAGCTATCTTTTCGAGATTCCTCAGGGCTTGGTAAATGTGCTATTTTGGGGATTTTGAACATCACTTTCAAATATCTGTTGAAGATTATAAAGTATATCCCCAATTTTTGGGTGATGTTCAATTAGGACATTTAGCAACCCCTGTTCAAGATTCCTGGTCATTTTTCAGTGTTCCAGCTCTGTTTATCTTGTCCACACATCATGTCGAAGCTTCCCCAGACTGATATGATCCCACGTTAGAACCACCAGCTGTGACATGTTCAGCCTGCAAGCCTGGATCGTATTACATGGATCCTCCCAGACATGCAGCCTGCAGCCGGTATGAATCACATAAATCAAACAATAATGATAACCAATAAATCAATATATATATATATTCAGTATATAATCATCAATATAAATAATTATCAATTTATAAATCAAACATCTTGGTGACTCAAGTGATCCTTTTATCCTAAGTGTGTGACACCATTGTGCCACCATTGTGCCACTCTTCATTTTCAGATCCCCCAAAATTGGATGTTCCCGGCGGCTGCCTGAGAACTTCTTTGCGGTGGAGATCCAGAGTCCTAGCAGAAGACACAGCGCCCACCGTTCTCAGGTTTTTTTTGACCCACCATGCATGGTTATTTGACATAGCTATATGGGGATGGGTCAAAACCCTGGTACCTAGTGAACCCCAAAATAGCTGGTAAATGGATGTTCATCCCACTAAAAATGTATCTATAGGTATTGACCCATACCCATATGGAAAATGGATGAACATGACCCATTTATAGAATGTATGATTACATATATACCCGAATGGTGAGTGTCCAGTTCGCTACATTCAATAACCAAAAGGCATGTGACGATTTACAGCATCTTAGAACCCAACAGTTGGGCCCTAGGAATCAAATCATCTCTAGGCGTTCCAGCTGATACATTAAGGCAGCAACTGTGGGAATGGAAAATTATGGAAAATCCACCATGGAAAAAGGAGGCCCTCCTGGCTAACTAGGCACCTCCTGGCTAACTAGGCAGCTTACGATGGATGAGAAATTACACCTCTGAAAACTGACGTGGAATATCAATGAATATCATGGAATCAAGCAGATTTGGGTTCGAAGTTGCCGTGGTTTCCGTTCACTTTTTGCGCTTCTTCTCTTTGCCGTGGCCCCATGGGTCCCCACGGGTCCTCCAATGAGGCACCAGGCTGGATTCTGCAGCCTTAGATCATCCCATCTGCACTGATATGTTCGAACAACTATTTGATCATGTGTGGTTGAGAAATTGAAGAAGATGTGCCACAGATGTTGCCCCAGTTTACTGCAGAAAGACTTGCTCCAGAATGGAGTGAAGATAGAACTGTATAGAACTGTGACAACTTGTGAAGAAAAGGCGAGGGAATCCTTGCACTCTTGAACCACCAAATGTTCAATGGTTCCAAGGTGATACATTCTATTTATTTAACATCTATGTCTATTTCTGTAAAATTAAAGGAACAACTTGCAAACAGTTACAGCAGCAAACACTTAGAGTTTAATCATACAGGCCAGTGTCATCACATCATATCACATCCGGTACCCTCGGGTAATTTAACATTTAGCCATATGTTGAATATGGATAAATCACCGTTTGAATTTTGAATAGCTAAATCATCTATTCATAGGCCATGGCTTCAGTTGTGTTAGTTTACTGGGTAGCTCGCAACCTTCCAATCCTCCCGTGAACGGCGAACTTCGAACTTCAAAGTTTTCCGCGCTGGTTTTGTGCGCTGAACGGATCGTGGCTTTGGCTCAGACTGTCCAGTGCCGCCTGCTATATGAGATAGCTCACTTGGTGAACATAACTAGATTAATTAGGGGTGATTAGGGGTATATAACTATGATATAACAGTGATATAAGTACGTAATGTCATAGTCAATGGGCCATTTATACACCAACTAACATAACTAGTCGGTGGTAAATGAACAGTGATGCGTTGCTGAGAATCCATCATCGTCATCCACAAATCTCCGAAAAACATGGAGAGTCAATACCCAACATTCAATGGATCGGTTTAAGGGAAAAATTACAGGAAAACCCAATATTTCATGGGAAAATCATGGAAAATCTATATGGTTTCCTGTGGTTTCCTGTAGATTTTCCCTGAAAAACCAATCCGTTGAAACGAATCATCCCACGGTCGCAGCTCTCGCCAAAGCTTTCCGTCTGAGCCATCGCCAAAGCTAGGAATTGGCGGAAGGGTGCTCCATGATTTAAAGAAACATATGAACATAGAGTACCAAGAATAGATTAAATGAATATTAGATGATATAATACATCATATTTATATCAGCTTTAGCTATGTTGATGATAACTGAACCAAAACTTCAAACCAATTTGTTTTTGATGATAACTTCACTGACATATCATTCTGCCCCATTTGTATTTTTTAGCAAACATGCACTGAACCTGTCATACTGTCCATTCTGTGAAACTAATGGAACCATCATGGAACGGCAGCACATGCAATTAATTGAAGCAATGACTGTTCACAGGACGCGATGACGAAGTCAGCCAACTCAAAAAAACTTACCCTCTGGTTATGACTAACAGTTTGCCATGGAAAATCACAATTTTTAATAGGTAAACCCAGGTAAACCATCTATAAATGGGCCATTTTCCATGGCTATGTTAAATAAAAAGAGGGTAGATTCTTGTTGCGAATGTTGGTTCAAGTTGACTTCCCCCTGAGAAGATTTCAGACTCAGATCGAGAACACATTGCGAAAAAACAATTTTGGCTTGGCCCTGCCATCAACATACCCGATCGTGTGTCTAAAATGTTGCCTCTGCATCGCATCTGGCATACCACGGCAGGGGGCTTCAAGACGCAATCTGGTGGCATCGTCACGGACCGAAACGTTTTCTATGAAGATCTCTCTCTCTCTCTCCAATGTTTTCGCAGAGTTGGGTTAGGTCAGGTGGTTAGGTGAAGAACTTTGGGTGAACAAGATACCTAGATGATCCTAGATGTGTCCTGCTCGATGGTTGTACAGTCTGGACGCAAAGCTAGCTCTGAAAGTCATATAGCATTGCCAAGGGCATGGTTAACCACCAAGGTGCATCAGTTCATAGGCAAATCAAGGTGTCATAACAAATCAATAACTCAGAACACCTCCAGGTATTTAGTGGGTACGGTATGCAGGGAATCCCTCGTGAAAGTTGCGGGGTTCACCACTAAAGTTTCTCAAAGCTGGCTGGCTCACATCCTTGCACATGGTTGGTGAAATCGCCCTTGATCCTCTCGGGTAACTGAAACAAAGCGTTTTATGATGTGTTATGCCGCTATGCCATTTTTGGATGGCTCTCTCTCTCTGACCATCATTTAGACATATTTACACTCATGTCGCAGCCAGGGTTGTTGTAATTTATCCCAGATCTATACTGGTTGGTAGTTTCAACCGCCCTGGAAAAAAATCCGGTCGTCATTTGGACACGTTGATTCCCGAATCAGTGGTTCAACAAAATGATTGCAACCATGATATACCCAGGTTGATATCCCCATCTATATACCATCTATATCCCCATGATCTCCTTAGATTCAGCCATGGTTTTTCTTCGCCACCGTCCAGGCCGCGCGCGGCCGCTAGGCGCCCAATCTCACCAACTCCTAGGACTAAAGGGGGGGTGGTGTGGTGTTTACCTGCCAGGTTTACCAGAAATATGGTGATGTCTTGGGCGTGGCTTTGACACATGAAAAGTACATGTTGATCAATAGGACACACAGGACTTGAAGAGGTTCAGTTTTCACTTACTCGATAGCTTCAAGACATTCAAGAAGAGGAATGACTGCGACTACTCTGACGATGATGATGATGATGATGATGATGATGATGATTCTTGCGCTAAGCACATGTTGTGTTCCCGCCCACCGCGCATAGCAAATTCGACATGTCAATTCTTGATATCAGCTCATCTCTTTGTCGTTGCTGATATTAGGCCGAGAAGAAAGAAAAAAACAACAAGAAAGCGTTTGGGGCACCATATCAGCGGCCTCCATTGCCACATACAAAGGACTTAAGAAATCAGCGACCCAAACGCGCCGAGAGTCATCGATGGACAACAGGCAACAAATCATGAGCCCAACATCCACGTTGGATGAGACTCGCAACCTGGCTCCAAGTGGCCCAATAGGCTGGAAACACATTTCGAACTCTACAGGATACCATGGGTTTTAGTGGTAATTGTACGGTCTTCCTGAGTTGTTCTTCGAAGAAGCAAACAACCAGTAATTGATGCTCGTTTGAAGATCAAGGTCCATTATCCAGTTCTTGGGTAAAATGGTAGGTGTGAACCAAAGACACCTCAACATTATTCAAACAGATTGCTTGATACCATGCGAATCCGTCAAAAATAAATTTTGCACGTTAAAGGCACCTGAAACAAATCCGTTTTCTTTGCGTGGACACTTCAGAACGTCATGTTCCAAGAAAAACCTGGAATCATCTCGAAATGGGGCACAGCGACGCACAAAATTCTGTGAATCCAAAAAGCGATGGAATTCTTTCAGGCTTAAAGGTATGTCTGAAGCCGAAAAAATCCAGACTCCCGCGCACCTGTAGTAAGTTCCCTGAGGGTCAAAGGACATACTGCAGGGCTCAGCGTCAGCCGCAGGTTCCTGGAGGATCACCACCCGAGTTTGACTCAGTGTGCGTGTTTTTTTCTGCTTAAACAAATAATCAATGTAGATATAGGTACATATCATCATCATCATCATCATCACCATCATCATCATCATCATCATCCTACAACATACATCTAGATCACTATCTGGTGGATTTGGGGCTAGCCCTAACTCTTTGCAAAACTTTGTGCTCAATTGGATGAATTTGAAGAGGGGTCCCCAGCCCAGAATGTTTGCGCACAGATCGATTTTTTTCGAATTGTCATCTTTTATCCGTGGCAAGAATATTCCAAGCACCAAAGTGCAACCCAGTTCATGCTTCAGTTCTTCACCCATCTGATCAGGTTAAACAAACCCCAAAATCCAAACCTGATTTGAAGCCACAGTTGATGAATGTCTCGATACATTCAACGACCGGCCATGGGATCGTGTATATATATATATATGTATCTCTCTCTCTCTCTCTCTCATCCGCCTCAACCCCCATTTTGTCGTTCGCTTAAACCCGTTCGACCTTGAACAAAAATCATCCTCAACTTTGCTGTTGAATCTATAAATCATCAATCACAATCATTCTGAAAATATTTTCCCATCGACAAAAGGATCTAAAACTCATAAAATTCATTGAAATTCCCATGTTTTCCTATGAACATCCCATGAAAATCCCATGAAATTCCCAGGTGTTTAGCCAAATTTGCCATATTTTCGTCTTTGAACCGTCCCTTTAATAGACCCCCCCGTTACATCAACGACCCCACGACCGGGTGGCCCCGACTGCTTGGACGCCGTCGGAGGCCAAGACGGCGTGTTCTTTGAAGAGGCCGTCGAAGACCAGGGTCGCGGGAGCTGGGCAGCGAAAGAAAGTTGGGATTCTCCATCAATAAGTGGCATATAAGTTATGATAGTATAATAAGTGATATGATAGTATAATATGTTAAGTAGGATTATATAATCTCACTTCTGGCATAATGATGATAGTAATAGGTGATACTGTAGATATGGTATAATATGGTATAATATCATTATACATCTCCATGATGTGGAAATTGATGTATAATAATGATGTACATTATGTGATATGAATCATTCCGGCTCATGGGAAATATATAGATTATGATCTGTGATTTGATGTATAATGATGTGTATATGTATATGTGATATTAGAATCATTCTAGCGGGAAAAAGTCATATAATCTATATGTATATATATATATATATATATATTGTAAATATGGATTATAATCATGATTTCCCATCAGCTGGAATGATTCATATACGTATATACACTGTGTGTCTGTGCGTGCGCGTGTTTGCTATTTGTATTACATGTAATATCTATGCGCATATATATATAGATAGATAGATATATAGCTGTATATATATATAATCGCATATATCCATTATTGAAATATCTTGGATATGGGCAAACATCCATGGATGTTTTCGACGTATTGAAAAAACTGGTGGAGAAAAAAAATGGGGTCGTTCACCTCGATCAGATCTCCAGGGCCCCAACGCATAGGGTTGCTGCCCATCTTCGTCAAGACCTTGGAAGCTTCTCCGGTGCCCGTGGGATCCCGTGGGAATGCCGAATCCTCTCCCGAAACTGGAGAATTCATACAAGAAATGACCATTAAATAACTCTGGACAAACGCGGACGGAATATTCTGAACACATGGCCCTGTACTCAAGATGATGGATCATTGGATCATGTTACAAAAAATAATCTTACCTATACCTCACTTTTATGTACGTACACATTTGTTTTAGCAACCCCACAAAGAATAGAGCAGAAACATCGAATCAAACAAAAGTGATAAAACAAAATAAACCGATACAGTCATGTTCTATATCTATTTTGGGGGGCTGCTCTACGCTCCCGCACTGTCCCGGCCAGGGCACATAGCGTGGGCGCGAGGGATCTCGTGCCAGGCGGCCGTAAACCTCTCCAGACGCCTGGCTGTTTATATAATGCAGGGGCTGCGGGGGGGGGGCGTAGCAATTGAGTAGCACAGTATCACTAGTGATTGGTGGTAGTTCTTACTTAATCAGGGTTTAAAGTTTTCCAGGGATGAGACTATGGAGAAGCAAGCGTTTGTAGATCATTTCATTGAAAAGGAATTTGATTTACATATCGATATATATATATATATTTATTATTTCAGTCACTGGCCTCTATCTCTGTTCTACAGCAAAAGTTTGGGCTTTTTTTGTGTAAATGTTTTACCTCTACGTAAGAGATCTGGGAAATTTTTATGTAAAAAAAAAACTCCACGTAAGAGATATGGGAAATTTTTATGTATAAAAAAAATCTATACGTAAGAGGTCTGATTGTTTATGTTAAAAAAAAACTCTACGTAAGAGATCTGGATTTTTTTGAAGTAAATAAGTATCTGTATGTAAGATATCTGTTTTTTTTATGTAAATAAAAAATTCTATGTAAGAGATGTGGGGCATTCTGCTGTAAGTATATAATCACCTCTATGTAAGGGATCTCAGAATGCTCGTAAATATCGTTGTTCAATGTCGTCAATAATTTATTTTAGAAATGACTGCTCGGCTTCAACTAACCAAGGGAAAAACATACAACATCACCAGAGGCCAGTGATTAAGCCAGGGTAAAAAATATAAATTATCGAAAATCATCAAGTAAAAATAAAATTCAAACTCTATATATATCTATATATACATATGTAAAAAGTCGGGAACAAAGGCTGTGGTGTGGGAAATCATGATTTGGATGCTACTGTGTGTTTTGCTATCAGCTTCAAAGTTTTAATACAGTTCATGAGACTTTGAGTGCTACAGTGCTACTTTTGAAACACAGCCGAACTAAAACATAACCTTTACCAAGCCGTAAATCCACAATCTATCTATCAATATCTATATATATATATATAAGCTTATAAAAGTAAATTTCACACACGTTGACATTATGAACTCTTTGCTGGCATATGATAAGCCGCTTCAAAACCGATTACAGCTATATAACATTATATAACTACAATTGAGGTACAGATACTGCATATTATTGCACTCATCACACCTCATCCCGGGTACATCCGAACGGTTCCGAACGGTTCAGAAGTACTGATTTTTTCCCGAACTATTTCGAACTACGAGTATTTCGAACTATTCCGAACCATTTGTTTTTTGTGCCTAGCATACCTCCGAACGGTTCCGAACGGTTCAGAGGTAGCCTATGTAATTGAGACGCCCCTGCTCGGTTGAGACAGGTTCAGACTAGACTGGTTCAAGCAAGGCTGTTTTTGCGGTTTATCGAAAGACCGTTGTATCCTTCAAGCATGTAGTATCACTCATGTGATGTGCACATTGAGTATAGTTTGCTTTGCTATTAAGTAATAAAAGTTAAGCGTTGTAAAGGAAAACAGGAAATACAGCAAACCGAAGGTCACACATCGAAAGTTCAAGAAAACAAAAGGTGAGTTACACAAAGTTTCCCCACAGTGACATCACTTTTTTGCAAATTCAGACAAATTTTTGGTCAGGTGAGTTAGTCAGAAAGTTGGAAGTTGTGACCTGGTTGCATCAATCCGTGACTCACCATCTGAACTTTGGACTGCGAAATCCCGTCCCTCTACAGAAAAACTCCCAAGGGACCGAGCAGACCGGAACCTGCACGCAAACCACTCGTAAACCACTCGTAAACCGACATAGGGGGCCTCTGAACCGTTTGGAACCGTTCGGAGGTGCCTCTGAACCGTTCGGAACCGTTCGGAGGTGCCCAGCACAAGATCTGGATAGTTTCGGATAGCTCGACTGGTCTTTATATTTGGACTTTCAAAACCGACAACCTCGAAGTCAGCCCCGATGTCGGCCGCGGCGTCAGCTGCAGATTCAGGGATTGCAGGGGTGGTGAGGGCGGGCGGGCGGGCCAAGCGAGTCGAGGATGGCAGTGTGGGGCGGCCGCGCTTTGTAATGCACAATCTTTGGGGCTGTTTTCCTCAATTCTTCAAAGACTTTGTAAGATACTTATAAGAGCTTGCAAGCTGAAAACTGGATCATCTAAAAATACTCATTATTATGTCTACATCGTTTGCATGTTTTAACTTGGCAGCTTTCAATTCCACTATTCGCGGGTTTGTATCTCTATGTATTTCTGTTTGATTCTGTTTGTGTGTTGTCGTGTTTGTTTACTTGCGACGTGTTCAACAATT
>Ga0126342_10023444_pt1 | contig 10096 bp, 8 predicted proteins | sample Cyp1metagenome_FD_92528 | JGI IMG/M metagenome (GOLD analysis project Ga0126342, IMG submission 92528) | Coral microbial communities from Lord Howe Island, Old Settlement Bay, Australia - Cyphastrea 1 metagenome | ecosystem: Host-associated > Invertebrates > Cnidaria > Coral ... | reverse complement strand
CTGCCGGAAAATGAAGCAAAATATGCCTACGCCAGCCTACGCACCCCAGCAAACTGCCTACATCCAACCATGTGCAGGTCAACTTTCATATAAATCTTTACTTGTAAAAAAAAACTCTGCTCATGTGGGGAACACGATGATCAGCCATTGGATTTCGGGAGTAACTCATGTTTTTTCCCAATTCGGTGATCTTCCACACGCGCAGTTGGTTGGTTTAGACGGACAGGAAAGCCTCTCTGGCCAGTTTGAACCTGTCCTTTTGATCGTGAGGCTTCCCCAGCATCCAAAAAACTTCAAACAACCAACGGCCTCCTCGCTGTCCATCAAGACGCTCTCATCCCTTCGGCACGAATGACCATTCGATGGGGTTTGGTAGAGGAAAAGTATGATGTCATTTATCATCATTTATCAAAGAAACACCGGCTAGCGTAAAATCGATTCAAAACTCATCTCATTGGATTAAACATATACTCACTCGCTCAATGTTTCAATTTATTCATGATTACCACCAAGAAACTACAGCTCTACCGCTCTACTTTCAAACATCCTCTCGTAGCCCCTCTACCACTGAGCTGCCCTACTGCATGCAGATCTCAGCCTGGCATCAAATCAAGAGGGCGGCCTGAGCCCTTGATCCCTTGAGCCTCAGTTTTTTTTCTGTAGCCTCACTTGGAAACTTTTGGACATTTTTTGGGGATATTTTTGGATATCAACACTTCCAAAGGGAAATTGATAACAACCACATTCTGATCCAATCCGACAGCACTTGTCCCGTGGGACCATGGGCCATCATGGGCCCAGCCCATGCGTAGAATCATTTCTCAGTTCAGATGGATTCAAACAATGAGTTGATCATTGACCATTTTACTGGGTATGGTGTTTTTTCATCATGAACGAGCTTATCATTTATCATTTAACTATCATTCCTCAGTTCAGTTGTGGGTCAACTAGTTAACAGGGTATGGTTTACTGTTTACTGCATGGTTCCCGGTCTTTATCATGTTCGACCCACACAACTCGATTTTTTGAGTTCCCAGAGTGAAATTTTGCCAGGTATCAAAGGAACAGCAGAATGGCTATCCGATAGAGCAATCCCTCAAAATGAAAGATCTCCGCAAAATGGAGTCATTTCACATCGATACCAGAAGGTTACCAGAAGGTCTTACACTGGCCATGGTATGACTTGGCAAAGAATTGCTGTCAATTTCAGACACAATGAGCGAGGGTAGCCATTCGCCCAGGCATGAAGATATCACATCTTTCTGCTGAGCAACCATGAGTGCAAAGAATGGAGCTTCCATCTGGGACCACCTTTACCGCAAAATTCAAACCTAGTCTGGACATGATTGGCAAAAGATGGCAATAGTCCGTGTTTCAGTCCGTGTTGACAGTTCAATATGTTTTTCAAAATTTCCGACAAGTGAGAAAGGAATTGTTTTTGTTTGGAAAAAATATTGATCCCAACGGATCCGGACCTACCGTAAGAGGGTGACTTGTCCCGTGTTAGAAAGTAATTGGATCAATGCGGGTACTACTATGCATGTATAAACATGATATATATATATATGGATACACATATATAAATATATATTTATGCATAATCTATCAATTGTGAAGCCCAAATGTCTGAGGTCATCTTAGACTCCGCCACACACAACCGACCATCCGCGCCGTGTACTGCGCGGCCGCTCCCTCCGCAGCCCCCGGAAGCTGAGGGATGGGGTGCACCTGGCAAACGGATGGCTTGAACAACGGACGGACGGACGGACGGACGGACGGACGGATGGATGGATGGATGGATGGATGGATGGGAATATATGGAGAATCTATGATAAATTCATGGAATATATGGAGAATATATGAGAATATACGAGAAATTAAAAGAATATATGGGAAGTCTGTGGGAAGTTCAGAGAATATACAACATGAAAAAAACACCATTAAAACCATAGATAAATCATCATCAACCATCTATTTCTATGGACCATGTCTACCATAGCCTTAAATAACCGCAGAGTAATTTGAAGTAGAGAACACGTGTATATATATATATATGCATACGACATGGTGTTTATATCATAACTAATCATTCAGATGATATTGATTTACTGGATATACTTGCAAGAGACCTGCAAACATTGAGGATGTGTGTAACTGAATGCTTTCAACGCCATTACTTGACGGAATATCATCTAAACCTATGGGCCCAGATTTTTCTCCCTGCGGCTTGCGCTGACCCAAAAAGTCACAACGGTAAGGTGTTCGGCCAAAAGCCAAGTTAATGGCAGCCATATTCCGGGTGGTTGTTAAACAATTTCCGGCTTAATACGCTATACATGGACTATTCAGGTTGTACATGGAATATATTGTTCAAAATGAGTACTGTACTGTACTGTACTGTATGAAGGTGTTCAAATATAATTTCAATAACAGTCCATATACTGACACGCCTCATCAAAAGTCATCCATTCGATAGGGAGGTGTGCTACCATCACTGTCTGCCACGTTGCTCGATAATTGTAAGTCATCCCTCCATCGCAACAGGTGCTGTTTGACTTAGTATATACATAGTCAATATACAAACATTTTACAATGGTATATAATTACTAACAATGGTATATACTAACAATGGATATATATATATATATATATTAAATATAGTTATCATCAATATATCTCCATGGTATATACTAACAAAGTAGTATCTGGTGGAGCTTCATGTTCTGGTTCCAAGCCACGGATCATCACAGCATCCGATGAGTCACAAAATCATCAAGCCAGGGATCATCTACCGTCGATGTGCCACGGATCCATTTCTGCACCACGGTAGAGACATCATATCTTGATATCATTATATAATATTTCGACAATAAACATCTGTAATCCCTACTTAGCATTATGAAAAACAACCACTTACCTAGAAGAAGGACAGAACCCCGCAACTGCCACGTTAACCCTGGCTAGGGATGGCGAATGGCTAGTTGGGCCCCAATCGCAATGGCTTCTGGGTTTAACTGCTACAAGGTGCTTACCGGTGACGCCACTTATGTTCGTTGGTTTATGTTCACCCCGTGAATTAGTTAGATGTATCTAACAGACATCCAATCCTTAAGTCCAAAAAACCTACTCATTTCAACTTCATCCAACGTAGCTATCATAGATCAACATAGATCAACCAGAAATTCCCATTGCTCTTGGTGAAACATCCCTTCTTTGCTCGGCTGTTAAATCCCCGTCTTTCACCATTGTTCATGGTTCAATCCCCATGTTTCCCAAGGTTTTCACGTTTATTTGATTTTTAACGATGGCCATCAGATGGTTTTTTGTTGAGGTCTCCCGGACCTGGGGAACGAGAAAAACATGGTATGTACCCATAGGATCCATGGTGCTGGTATATTAATGCTAACATGACTGGGGTATATTGATGGGATCCATGGCACACCATATATAGCAGCACCATGGATCCGTCATGGGATATGGATGGTCCACCTGCGAGCCGGGGATCTTGCTGCTGTCGATCCATTCTTTGGCCAAGAGGAAGGACTCCTACGTCAGGGAGATAGGTCGCTATAAAAAAACATGGGCAACCAAGAAAGATGGGGGATTTACCCTCTGGTAAACGTTTACATAGCTATGGAAAATCACCATGTTTAATGGGAAAATCCACTATAAATGGCCATTTTCAATAGCTATGTTAGTTTACCAGAGGGTATATGGATTTCTACTTGATTGATGTTAGCTCAGTTGATGGGGTGTACAAACCAGCTTGTAACTCGGGGGCACCACATTATAATTAAAAAAAACCGTTGTATGGAATTTAAGCACCAATCATGGTGAGTTAATGGAATATCATGGGAATATATGGAATATAGTGGAATAATGGGAACAATGTGGAATATACAACCCCACTGGCTCTGTCTAACTGTCTAACTGCTTCCAAATATGTGTACATCCCCCACATCCACCATGGTGACTCGAACGGGGGGTGTTTAATATGAACGAGGGAAGGGACGACTGGCCCTTCTCCGGAGGTATTGGGATGCCATTGGAGTTGATATTGATATGATAACTATTACAAAAATGGAATGTATTGATTCAGTTTGGTTAACCAAAAATATGATAATGATCAATATCCCCATGTAGTTTCAGAGTTGGCTATTAACGGTCATGATCCCCATTGATACAATGGGATAAATCACCATATTGTTGGGAATCATCACCGATAATAACCAAGGTACCAACCAGCGATCATGAGGATATTCATGGGGGTATTAACCATCAGCAAGCTGTCAGGCTTTGTCTGGAAAAGGTGGGACAAATCCGTGGATTTCACATGATTTCACTTTCTAAGGAAATCGGGATGTAACCAATGAATTTCATGATGCTCCATTGGATACATCGGTGTTTCTGAAAATGGGATGTACCACCAAATGGATCCAAATGGCATTTTTTCAAAAAATATGATGATCCATTGTGCTCCATTGGATACATCGGTGTTTCTGAAAATGGGATGTACCACCAAATGGATCCAAATGGCAATCTTTTTTTGCAAAAAAATATGATGATCCATTGGACTTTGACAAACCAATATATGATGATTCATGCAGCCGTTCAAATGGAAAGTGGAACATCATCGGCGACATGACCCAACTGTGCCTAGGGCATGTAGATTATGTTTTTTTTAACTATATGTGATTGTATGGAAATCTAAGGTACCCCAAGAAAACAATAATCTACAGATATATTACATAATCTATAGATATATTGGGACTGAGTCTGTATTGGGAGAAGCATCCTCTCAATTCGCCAGCTATGGGACTAACCTCAGATTTCTGGTGCCTGGCTATCCAAACGGTCGCCCGCGAAGAACACGTGCCACTTGTCGAACTGCAAGTCTGACGCAGGAACGGTGACACGGGAGAATGGTCATTGATAGTGGTTATGAATGATGGTTATAGTGGTTATAGTGATGGTCATTGAACTATCATGATGGTTATAGTGATTGATAGTGGTGATGAATGGTGAGACAAACCCATATTCTCTATGATGAATCACCATTATCACCACTGGGAATTCCAACGGTTAATCTATTCTTGAAAACAGATCCCATTTTTTTGATCATGGTGATTGATCATGAAATCATGGCATGAATCACCAGCTGCTTAGCTAATCCCAATGGGAAAAAGCAGCGATCAGCGATCGCCTTCCTGGCTCAAGATCTGCAAGGACTTGGCGATCAGCTTGGCGCCTTCGAAGTCCTACCGTGGCCGCGTGGCCAATGGCGCAGGCAGGGGGATGGTGTTGGAATGTGCATCCGACAGGTGGACAAACGGCCATTTAAGCATGGTAACTATATTCTATCTATCTTATCTATCTAATTATATCTATCTATTATATCGATCTATCTTGTCTATCTATCCATCTACAATATCTGTCTATCGATCTTTCTTTCTATCTGTTTATCTATCTGCAGTAACTTTCTATACAAATGTGAACCATGAGATTTGGGGGAGAGAACATGTTTCAGTTCCCGAACTCGCGAACTCGCGATGTTAGTGGCAACCAAGGATGGTGATACATATTATGCAAATAACTTGGAAAAAAAGATGAGAAACAGCAAATTCCGTGGGTTTTGTATCATTCTTAACCAACACATATATGTTCAAAACACAATCAATGTTTGAAACAGTGGGTTCCGAGCTATGGTCGTTCTCCAGCTGAACACTGGGACAAAATAACAACAGCCAAGAAGGATCGAAATGGAATATCCTGCAGCACGCTGGGCTAGTTGGTACTTGACCACCTATTCAATAAGATTGGTGTCTTGGGCATCATCTCAAATCAGGATGGAACGGCAGCAAACATGTTGGGCAGTTTTGTTGAAAGACTACCAATGTCAATTCCAAATTAGCACATATGTTCCAGGTTCCACATTCAATATTTTTGAGGTGAGAAGTTGGTGTCAGCTATGATGTTGGGAGATTATCTATATATATATATTACCATCTGGTTATTTGACATAGCCATGGAAAATCACTTTTTAATAGGTAAACCATCTATAAATGGGCCACTTTCCATGGCTATGTTAAACAACCAGAGGGACCCCAGAGGGTATCATTTTTGCTGAAGATGCTTGCCTTCAAAGCAACACAACTTGGGGGACTGGACGAACAAAACCATGCAAAGGTCAAAATGCAGCCCAAAAACTCACCGCTTTGTTCATGCAAATGCCTCGTCCAGCATACGCGGTGTTCCGACAGATCCAACAGTGCCTCAATGCCAACCCAGTGGTCCGCCGTCGTTGCCATCTCCCAGATGTGGAGCAGGTGGTGCTGCTCAGTGGCTCAGTGGCTCGGCCGCAGGTTTGGAACCGGCTCCAGGTTTGTCGTGTAGGCTCCGTAGAAAGGAGCTGCAACCTTCCCTGAAAAAGGCCCGCTATGGGGGAGGAAGGAGGGAAGGAGGGAAGGAGGGAAGTAACTCTGATAAAACCTAGAGACCCTCATCTGGCAGGTGGAGAAAAAGAACAAAATCTTGCCTCCGGTAATCAAACGTGGCTTGATGGAAACTTCCCCCATTTTGTCCGATGCTTTTTTTCCAGCTGCAAATTACTGTTTTCACATATGTTACTGTGTTACTAAAGTGTGTTCCCATTGTGCACCTCCATTACAGAAGATTTTCCCATTGAAACCTCCATTGATAGACTGGTTGGTGGTATACCTACCCCTCTGAAAAATATGAGTTCGTCAGTTGGGATCACGAAATTCCCCATATATGGAAAAATACCCTCTGGTAACCGTTTACATAGCTATGGAACATCACCATTTGTTATGGGAAAATCCACTATTTCTATGGCCACTTTCAATAGCTATGTTTGACATAACCAGAGGGTACTCCATTCATGTTCCAAACCACCAACCAAATATAACTGTTCAACATTATTGTTCAACTATGATCAACTATAAAAGTCATGTTCCAAACCACCAACCAGATATAACTGTTCAATATTATTGTTCAACTATTATCAACTATAAAAGTCATGTTCCAAACCACCAACCAGATATAACTGTTCAATATTATTGTTCAACTATTATCAACTATAAAAGTCATGTTCCAAACCACCAACCAGATGATTTCCTCATTTAAAGCCTCCGTATTTTTACCCAGCGCTCATTTCCCGCCGCTGTTGCCCGGAAGCATCAGCCCTTGGAGGTGGCCTTACCATCCTTGGGCCCAAAACTTCCAGGAACGCACAAGGAGAAGGCGCCCTTCTCCTCGATAGCCGTACCTGGGGAGAAAAATCGAGAAATCTGTGGATTTCGCTGCCAGATTCGAAAAAATGGCAATGACAGAATGATATGTTTGTCATCATATCGCACCGAAAAAGGATATATTGTATGTATATACTAACTACATATATATATATATATACATATGTATGATACAATATGATCAGCCCTGCCAAACCCAAATTTTCGACGGAACACGGGACTGTTTGTCACCATAGAGAAAAAAACAACACATCCCCCAAAAAAATGTGACTTCCCTTGGGAAAATTCGGATCAACATGCTAAAAAACCATTGGATTTGGTATCAGATGGGCCATATTTTTGGCAAAATTCCATCGACCCACACACCTACAGCTGTGAACGTGACCCCTGACGAAGCAATGACAACAAGGCCGCGCAGATCTTTCAGCTTTTCGAGCTACCCTTGGGTTTTGAGGGCTGCAGCGATCTCTAGCGTATGTACATGGAGGGTTTCCTAAAATGGGGATACCCCAAATGGAATTGTTTATAATGAAACATCCTATTAAAATGGGATGATTTGGGGGTACCCCCATTTTAGGAACCCCCCTATGGAGTTTTTGCTACTGGCAACCGACCCAAAAGAACGCTGAACATATTGTTGCAAAAGAGTTTCACTGTCACCACTTGGCAATTCCAACTCCTCCAAAGCCAAGAAAACGGGCACCAAAGCGGACCGGGTGCTGATATCACTGTTATCATCTGGGTTGATAGTTTTGTTTCTTGTGGTTCATATACCGTGGACAATCATATACAATCATATTCCGGTTTGATTAGTTGCCATCCTTTAATGCATTGGTTTAAGGGAAAATTTGCAGGTTTTACCCCGCCTATAGGGGTTTCCTTCAATGGGACCATTACCCCCAATAGCTCTGTTATTGTTATCCCCCGTCCCCCGTCCCTATTTATCTATGTTAAAAATGAAGTATGAAACGGGCTGGTGGTTTCAATATGTTAAAATCCATTCCCAAAAACATGCTCGTCATCTCAACCAATCACCCCAACCAGGACCATGGTTGAACAAACAATGAATATCTATAATTTGAAAGCCTCAACGAGAAAAGTATGTTCAGAAAAAAAGTCAGCATCTCAGGAACCGATCCATTGGAGGTGCCTACCATATATAAGGCCTATGTTTTAGGCCTGTGTAAGGGAATATACCCACAAAATATGGCCTTATATATGATACAGTACCTCCATTTTAGGATCCTGAATTTCCCATTGATCCAATCAATTTCCCCATATGTTTGATCAGTTGCCATCCAAAAAAACTCTTCTGTGGACCTCGCAATGACACTTGAATCATTTGACAAGAGCAGCGCGCAGCGGCAGGTCGTCCGCATTCAGGGCTCGGGCAATTTTTGAGGCATGGATTGATTAGCCTCTGTCATTCCATCGAACGTTGCTGATCAATTGCAATGTCTAATGGGATAATTGAGAAGAATGCATCTCTAAAGTGGAGATTTTCCATTGCTAGGTTGGATTATCAGAGACAGCAAACAATTGCCATGATTGCAATCAATGAGATTCAATCAGATTTAAATAGTCTGAGCTTGGAGGCACAGGTTGGAACCAGGAATTACCAACTCAGGGAACATGTTGTACATGGTTTAGTATGGTTTAGTTTATTTGGAAGAATTATCCGACTTTACAAACCATAGTGACAAGAACGCCACACTGTGCACACTGAATCAATGCAGAACTTGAAAAAAAATGCTAACTGTTCATATGGATATAGGTCGCAATTAGCAGACTCCAAACTGCATGGTTTACACAATATCAATGGATTGGTTTAAGGGAAAATTCACAGGAAAACTCCATATTTAATGGGAAAATCCATGGTTTCCTGTAGATTTTCCCTTAAACCAATCTATTGACAATACTACAAAAGCACTTTACTTGACTCAGCATCCAACACATGGTGATGTATACAAGGTAAGGATGGTCGGAAAGATCTACGACCGGGACCCCCCTTGCCTAACCCCGGTGGATGCATCATTCACCTGTCGTCGCTGAAGTGGACATTCATGGGGATTCACGTCTTCAAAAGGTGACCCCCCAATAATGCAAGATGTAGTACATGTTCTACTTGGTGGTTTCAACCCCTTTGGAAAATATAAGTCAGTTGGGATGATTATTCCCCATCATATGGAAAAATGTTGTTGTTGGTTCATAAGCCCGTACTAAGCGTCTGAACAGAAGACCTTACTAAACAAACCTTAAACACTTGATTTTGGAGTCACCTTCTGTGGGGAAGTCCCAGCGGCTCAGCGTGATGAACTGGCATAACTGCTTAACTCTCTGGCCGCTTTAATGTCCTCAGTGCATCTCTCTGGAAACAAAAACTTGGCAGCGCATGACGACCCAGGCTATGATTGACATGGGTGGCCATCCATTCATTTCATTTGCTATGTATATGAATGAATGTATGTATGTTTGTTTGTATGTATGTGTATGTATGTGTATGTATGTGTATGCATGTGTATGTAAGTGTATGTATGTGTATGTATGTGTTTGTATGTGTATGTATGTGTTTGTATGTGTATGTGTAAGTATAAGTATAAGTATATGTATATGTATATGTACATGTATATGTAAATATATGTATATGTAAATGTACATGTATATGTATATGTAAATGTATATGTAAATGTATATGTATATCTGTATATATGTGTATATGTGTATATGTGTATATGTGTATATGTGTATATGTGTATGTGTGTATGTGTGTATGTGTGTATGTGTGTATGTGTGTATGTGTGTATGTGTGTATGTGTGTATGTGTGTAT
>Ga0126342_10023443_pt1 | contig 10096 bp, 8 predicted proteins | sample Cyp1metagenome_FD_92528 | JGI IMG/M metagenome (GOLD analysis project Ga0126342, IMG submission 92528) | Coral microbial communities from Lord Howe Island, Old Settlement Bay, Australia - Cyphastrea 1 metagenome | ecosystem: Host-associated > Invertebrates > Cnidaria > Coral ... | reverse complement strand
GATATCATCCCGTGAACTTCAGGAGATCGTGAACATTATCCATCATTTGGCATGGTTGTATATGGTTGTTATATAATGTTATATAATGTTTAATATACCCTTATACCTTATCCATTCGGAAAAATTGACATGGCTTCCGGCGATTTTCCCTGACAAACCAATCCATTCCCGTGAGCTTCAGGAGATTGTGAACATGGGAAAGGTGAAGTACGTGGGACTCTCCGAGTTCAGCCCGGAGTGGACCCGCACGCTGCACGCCATCCACCCGGTGACGGCCGTGCAGATCGAGTGGAGCCTGGTCACCCGGTGCCTGGACGCAGCGGAGATGCTGGGAGATTCCGTGAAACCAAATGGGGTCTATGCAATGGAATTCTGGTGTCTTTTTTTTGGTTGCGTTTTCTTTTTAAAACAATTTATATATTTTATGAATTTGATGTTTTTTTTTTGTGTTTTTTATTGAAACACTTTTTTTGAGCAGAACAATATGAACCAAATGCTATACAATCCGAGCATGCCTGAGGATGGCTGGAGTTTTCACCACCAAGAACATGTGTGTTTTACCATGAACAATGGCTGTTGTTCCATGAACAAGTACGCTTTTGCCATATGAAAGAGTGTCTTATCTGCATCATGTTTTTTTTCTTTACAAGCACAAATCGTATTTTACAATCAAACAATATTAACTTATTAACGACTTTCTTTTTCACTGGAAGTTAAACCATGAAATATGGGGGTTGAACGGGTAAACCCTGGTTGAACGTAGGAATTCAGCATAGATGTCCTTTTCTCACTTGCAAGAACTGGCCCCCAGACAATGGTTCGGTGGGGTTGTAACGACTTAGGTTAACGGATGGGGTCATAGTGGATATATCAGATCAAACCATGTTTTTGTCATTTTTTGGCATTGCAACGTATCGTTTTTTCGTAATTTTTTGTCATTTTTCTGTTATATATATATATTGTGATTTTTGTTTTTTTTGGTGCCCTGCATTTGCGGCAGAGCTTGACAATGTCAAAAATCGTGCTTTTCCTTGTGTTTTTTGTCATTTGAGCATTGTTCTGTAATTTCTCGTTCTTGTTGGAAACCCGCATTTGGAGCACGCAAGACTGACAGAAACATGACACACACACATGACACACCCAAATGACAAGAAAATGACAAATGACACACCCAAACGACAAAACAATGACAAAACATGACATAAAAATGACACAATACATATTTCAGGATTTCCAGGTTCTGCTGTCCTAGGTCACTCATACATTTAGATGGTTTACCTATTGACGATTCTCCATAGCAAACTTTTAAATTGCCAGAGGGTAAATTCTCATTAAAACCCATTAAATTAAATCCCAATTTCTGGATGGTTAAACCACCATAATTTAAAGATATCTTAAGGCACCAAAACCCAGGAAAGAACTGGAAAGTCGCAGCCAGGAACCTCGTTGAAGAGATCCTTCTGGATTGCTGCAAGGAGAGCTTGAACAAGATCAACGATTTGGAATTCACGGGATTCAATCATATGGGGGTTTCCTGAAGGGGTACCCCCAAATCATCTATGTTAGGCTTTTCCCTAAACCATCCAGCTATTGAGGTACCCATCCAGCTATAAGGAAATCCCCATATAGATACAGATGCATAGACGGCACAGACGACTCACACAGCACTTGGAGGATCACCCACTTACTGACGAGGGTTGCCAGTTGCTTTTTGTGGGATCCACGTGTCAAAGACCAAGAAATCATGGTTGAGTACATGTTTTTTTTGCGGGATGAAGCCACATATTTGGGAGCATTGAAGGGATAGTATTTGCGAGATGGGATTATGTATCCAAGATCCCAGAAACGCTTGGGATAGTATGCCCCCCCGTTTACGAGAGCTAAGTTGGCATGCTTGAAACTCCAATAGCTATGGTTTATGGTCCTTATAACATCTTCGAACTATAGTATTCATGGGGTTTACTGTATAAACCAACTAGGATCAAATAGATATATACCAAAAACCGTAGTTAACCTAGTTCGTGGGTTTTTTTGGTTCACATGGGTTTACACACCAACATAGCCATCACTGTGGGATCCCCAGGAACTTGGAATTGCCATTGTCGCCTACAGTCCCCTTGCGCGTCGCTTGTGACATTTCAGTGAAGCACGTGGCTTGAGGTTTGGGATCAATCTTGACTGGTGGATTTACTCTCATTTACTCAAAGGGGGAGGTTCCTAAAATGGGGGTATCTCCAAACCATTTTTTTTTTTGATAGGTTTTTCCAGTATAAACAATCCTTTTTGGGTACCCCCATTTTCCGGAAACACCAATTTAGTTACACTTTTAGTGCTCACTCAGGATGTATCAATCCGGGACATCATTGCTTGACATCCCAGGTTGCTGGTAGTATCCCCATTTTGGACGGCGGATTTCCGCGCTTTGCTGCTCAGATACCCATTTTTGTCACTCAAAACAGGCCTTCAACCACTTTTTGTTGTTGAGTCCGTTTGTTTTCTATCATTGTTTGACTATTCTTGGATGATTTCTTTATGTTAATTTTCTATGTTTTGGGGATGCGTTCCTCCAATATCCATTAAAAGACAAATTCATGTCCACGGTTTTTAACTTGCTAAACATCTCATTCGAACACAGAAGTATATTCCTTTCCTAACGTAAGACCAATTGCTACTATACAACATTTTTTAAAACAAAAGATCAGCTATTTTCGGCCGTATTTAGTATATCTATCTAGTATACCACATCATTAAACAACACTTTGAAGAACGGTATTCTAACATATTATAACATAATATAACATATAATTATAACATATTATAAACACCAGCATGTAGACTTACTTAACAACACCGTATACTAAACATCTTCCCAGGCCTTTCCCATGTTTTTTTGTTGACTTTGTATCACCAGCTGCGAGGAAATCTGCTGGCGGCGGCACCCACGGAGGTGCCAACAGATTGGCGAAAGAACCAGCCGCGCTACAGCGAGGAGAATCTCAAGCGGAACCAGGCAGGGAGATGGGTGCTGGAGATAAGCTGAAGAACGGTAGTGGTGAATCATGGTTAGTGGCTGTAATAGTGGTTCATATATAATTTGTACTGATGGTTGATAGTGGTTGATAATCAGGTTCATCATGTTTGAATAATGGTTAATTGATTTAATTGTGGTTTTATAGTGTTTAATCATGTTGACACTAGTTTCATCGTGTTTAATTGATGTTAATAGTGGTTGATCATGTCCAATAATGGTGAATAGTGGTTAGTACTGCTTACCCTCAAACGTGTCATCAGACGTGGCGGGTACTCAGTTTCATGGCCAGCTGGTTGATGTGAGTTGGCTGGGAATGGAGGGTTATCAATAGAATAGTTGGGGATACATTATTCGGGATGTACAACGGGAATGTTGTGGCTTAGTTTGTGATATCATAGAATACATAAAAGAATGATTTACGTACGTCATATTTTCCTGGAGGGTATACAAATTGAATTCAATTGACTACACACAAATATCTGGCCAACAAGTGGGCCTGGATGGGAACTATGGAGAGCTTCCTGGATCCTGGGAATAGATGATGGGGATGGTAATGTTCACCCGGAGTGATGAGGCTACGAAGGATTGAGGCGAATGGTCCAAATATGTGAAAATTGGGTATGTACTACCCTCCGGTATGATTTTCCAATTGAAACTGCTATTGAAATCAGGGATTTTCCAGCCACCTTTGATGAGCCGCAAGTCAAGTGAGATGGATCCACAGAAGTTGAATGTAAACAGAATCATCTCCGTAATCTCCCAGGTTTTCTGCTCATGTTGTGTTTCCTCTTCCCTAGTATTGAATATACCAATTTTGGCACAGATCTGAAGTATTGTTGATACTGTTCTAATCTGTTCTATGCATTATGCGGTCTTTTGATTATCAGTATATAATGTGTGTAAAAAAATCAGAAAGCACCCATTTGGGAATGGTTTATAAAACCTATTTATGGTGAAATTGGAGGCTATATTATTGCAGTTGTTATGGTAACCATACAATTTCTGGGGTACCCAATGACTATATCATCCATTTCCGTGGGCCATGGCTTCCATAGCAATCTCCATTTCTTGATGGTTCAACGGTGAACCCAGCAATTTTCAAGATATAGAAATGTCATGAAATGTCTAGATATTCATAAAACGCAAACACCTATTTCTACAGATGATCAGATGCCTATAAGGCACCTTACAAAATTCGACCCTTTTGGCTGGTCACCAGCCGAAGTTCTCCCACCAGGAGTTACTGAAGAAGATCGAAGCGATGGCGGAGAGCAAGAAATGCAGCGCCGCGCAGCTGTCCTTAGCCTGGCACCTTGATGCGGAGGGGCGGCTGTTGGGGTTTTGGAAGGTGGGACCCATGATGGTTTTGGTATTTTTTTCTGGGAAAAATATGGAAAAAATCATGAAACTTATCTAATTTCAAGAGGAATGAAAAGCATGTTTTCTGATGATTCAGCACGGGTAGGGTACATATGACACTTTCTATGGGTACGGTACGGTGGGTACAGTGGGTACGGTACGGTGGGTACGGTGGGTACGGTGGGTACGGTACGGTGGGTACGGTGGGTACGGTGGAGTGGGTACAGTGGGTACGGTACGGTGGGTACGGTGGTACGGTACGGTGGGTACGGTGGGTACGGTACGGTGGGTGCAGGTACGCACCCACCGTACCCACCGTACCGTACCCACCGTACCCACCGTACCGTACCCACCGTACCATCTTACCGTACCTACCGTACCTCCCGTACCGTACCCAGCGTACCCAGCGTACCCACCGTACCGTACCCAGCGTACCCAGCGTACCGTACCCACCATACCTCCCGTACCGTACCCAGCGTACCCACCGTACCGTACCCACCGCACCCAACGTACCGTACCAACTGTACCCACCGTACCGTACCACCGTACCCAACGTACCGCACCCTTCACCGTACCATCATTTTTGAGGACCGTACCCCCCCACAGAGCATTGCTCTTGAAATTTGATAACATGAAACGTGTTTTTTTTTGCATTTATGGGCAGAACCATGAGGGGTTTTGATGGGAGATTTAGGAGGTTTCAATTGGTTGGGGTGTTTAAGAACTTTGAAAAACCAGATAAAGTTCGTAAGTTCGTGGTTGAAGGGACAGCTGGATGAATCGAGCCAGATTCAACCAAATTTTCGCCACCTTTTGGCCGGACTTCGATGTAACGTTTTAAACCTCAACTCACCAAACCTCAACTCTGAATTTATGACATGTATACATAGGGAATACATAGGGATTTCACGTCCCTTTTGGAGGGCTGGGAAGCGTCATCGTTCAATGTTTGCTTCGCCCTTCCACCCATTGAAGGGGCCCTGGGTTTCATGGAACGAGGCTCTACTTCAAAGCAGGTGAGCTGGGCTTGAGCCCTGGCTGTAAACTTGGTGCTTTCAGCTGGGGACAATTTGGTCCATCCGTAGTGTTTTCATTGGACAATAGCTTGTTTTTGGGATTTCAAAGTCCTCTGGAAATCCATTTTTTTCTGGACATTTTGCAAAAATATGAAAAATGCTCCCTAGAACTCGTGGGTCCTGTGGGTCGACTTGGTCAACCCGCTTTGAGGGATGTAGGGTCCCAGGGTCCCATCCCGTTGAAATTGATGTAAACATGCCTAGTTACCGCTGCTTCTGCTTGTTTTATTTATTTTATTCCAATGTTTGCCTCATTTTGCCTCTAATCTCGTAACTTCCGGGGCGAAAAGTTCACCACCTTTGCTGCTGACAATTGCAGTGAGCAGTGTTCAATGGTGGTTGATTATTAAAAATTATTACATGGGGGTTTCCATAAATGGGCTAAATGGGGGTACCTCCAGTTCTCATCCGATTGTCCATGAAATAGTCACCATCCAGCGAGCTTGGGGATACCCCATTTCATTTCATCCATGAGCTGCGGAAAGAAGACCAACTGACCACTGCTCCGCTAGGACCATGATCGCCATTCCAGGCACCACCAAAATACCCAATGCGGAGGCGAACTTCGCGGCTTGGATCGTGGGAGAGTACCAGGGATCTTAATGGGATGATATTATTATTGGAATATATTAGTTTTATTAGTATTTTTTGTTAAATGGGATTTTCTACTCGAAACATGTGATGCATGTCATATTTTGTTGTTTTTTTTGATTGGAATTTAAGTTTATATATTGGATTTAATGGCATATGATATACTCCATAAAATTCGTGGAAGTGGTGTTTTTTTTTTTATCATTCATCAATAAGTCTGGGAAATTCATCAAAACTGGATGAAAAAAATGGTGTCACATCGTCACGAAAAACTGGAATGACGGGAATCTTTCAGCTTGTAAATCTATATATAAACGTGGGGGTTTAACGGTTGAGAATGATGATTTAATGGGATATTCATGGCTGGAATGAATAACCAACAATATGACAGCGCGGAGTGTCTGAATTTCGGAGTGTCTGAAAATGAAGTGTTCCCCAAATGGCCATTGAATTGGGAAGAATGAAGTGTTCAGCCATTGAAATCATTGAATTTCAATTGAAAAAATCGAGGGTACCCTATATTTGAGAAACCATATGAAATCTAACTTGGCATGTCGGACGTAGTCTCCAACCCCCAACAGGTTGACCGGAACCCAGCATTCAGAAAGGTCACTGGTTCCAAAAGGTCACTGTGGGCCTTCCGGCTCCAAGTGTCTGGCTGACGCCACCCTAGATGGGACGACTGGAAAACTGGGTAACCGCTTTTTTAATCATCTTATTTATTTATTCATTTGAGGTTAGTGAATTATTGCACTTTAGCCGCTTTGGCTACTATCGTAGGTAAATGAGAACCAAAAAGGGGAGATTGGTGATTTGACTGGATGGGTTGAAGGGAACATCTACAGGAAACCATGATCTTTAGCGTGAAATATCGGAGCTTCCTGTCAAATTTCCCTTCAATCAATCCAATGATGATTTATCAAGAATTGGGTCTATCTATGATTGGATGTTAATGTCTCAAGTCAAAGTATTGGTCTCGATTTGTACTTGTGATTTCCAATGATCTACCCACATAACTATGGAAAATCACATTTTTTTTAATATGTAAATCAACTAACTCAATGGCCATGGTTCGCAAAGTGTTAGTTTACCTTTGGGCTACATTCCACCCATCCCTACGAACCAAGGCGGCCTTGCGAGTGACCGTGACCAAGGAGATGGGGTCTTGAAATTTTCACACTGGGACGTGAATGATGATCATAAAACATCATAAAACATAGCTTGCTGGAAAGTCATCCATAAATGGAGAGTTTATAGTTAGGATATGTTAGGATAATCATCTAGAAAGGTGGAGAAAATCCAGCCATGTTTGATGAAACCAGAGAGCAAAGGGGTTTGTCAATGGTGTCGAAAAGTCCAAATGATTCCAAATGGCAATTTTCAAGTTTCAAGAAATGGTGATACCCTCTGGTAATTCAACATAGCTATGGAAAATCACCATTTTTAATGGGAAAACTCACTATAAATGGCCATGTTCAATAGCTATGTTAGTTTACCAGAGGGTAAACCTTTTTTTTCCCAATTTTCATACAAAGCCAAGTGGTATGGTAACAATCAACCAGCTTCCAGTAGCGGTGTGGCCCTGGGCCACACTGGCGCGATCTCCCATCGTTTTCGCTGGACCGCCCGCCAAGTAGCTAGCTAAGTTACAATCACTAGGGTTTTTCATTAGCTAGGGTTTAACTAGGGTTTAACTAGGGTTTAACTAGGGTTCAGGAAACAATGATGTTCATCACTGAAACTAACTAGGGTTTAACTAGGCTTTCAATCAAAGAGCTAGCTAGGGTATGATGATTTCAAGTAGCGGTCATCAAACGTCAAACGTGGCCATTTTTCACATCCATTTGTCGATGGTTTTCCGACGAACACCTCCATTGATATCAGGGATTTGTCATTGCCAGATTTGGGAACAGGTGAGGCCCCACTTAGAATCATGTTTGTTGTTTTATAGACCCATAGTTATGTATAGTTATGTATAGTTGTGTATAGTTATGTATAGTTACGTATAGTTATGTATAGTTATGTATAGTTATATCATGTTCTATCATGTATATCATGTTATATCATGTTATATCCCCCATTAGCCCAAACGTTCACTAAGTTCTGTGCGTCAACTTAGCTATCGTGAACAGGGGTCTCACTTTGTATAAAGCCATTGGTATTCATATATCCAAATCATCCCACCCTTATTAATATATCCATTATTTCAGGATTCCCATGGCATGGGATGGGTGACCATAACCAAATATAATCCCATTAGATCCCACTAAATCCAATCAAAATCCTATTACCCTCTGGTAAACTAACATAGCTATTAAAAATGGCCATTTATAGTGGGTTTACCCACTAAAAATTGTGATTTTCCATAGTTATGTTGGTTTACCAGAGGGTATGTATGGAAAACCAACCGGGTAGAATTGAACATGGGAAATTTGAAACCACCGGCCAGATTTTCTATCTCCATGTTTGGATGCTGTTATTCTCACTTGCGACAAGTTCCCCATGTATGGTTGATTGGACTAAGATCCGCACTAGCGCTGTTTTTATTGAATTGATGTTTCATAAATCATGATAAATCCATATACATCCCCTGGTGAGTTAACTCATGGGTCATCACTAAACACCCAATTTAGATCCCGTTTCGACCTCATGAATCCCTTGATGGGTTTATCCCTAGTTGAAGTTAGAGCAGTGTTGAGAAGCGCAGTTCGTTGATGATTGGTTTGGGGATTATACCAACCTATATATAATATGATATAATATAATATAATATAATACACTATAATTATAATATATAATATGATATATAGTATAAACTAATGTAATATATTATATTATATGTTTAATATATATAATATAACATAATATAACATAATATAATATAATACAATATAATATAATATAATATAATATATAATATAATAAAAAATATAATATGATATAACATATAATATGATATAACATAACATACTATAATATATATAGATATACATATATATATATATTATACATATTGGGGAGTCTCACAATCCACGAGAAGTCCCGTTCTTAACCAACCAGTATTCCACTTAGATGGGCCATGGGAAAAACGAGATTCCTGGCTAGCAACTGGCACAATATACACCGCGAACTATCATACTATATCCCAATGAAGTTAACCACTATATAAATACAATATAAATACTATATCAATACTATATAAATACTATATATATAAATACTATATAAACACTGTATATATATATATGTAATATATATACTGGATGACTATATAGATACTATGTATATATATATATATATCGTACATCATAGTATACTAATCCATAAATATGGGATATATCATACTAATCCATTATAGTATACTACGTAATGGGATATATCATACTAATCCATTATAGTATACCATTACCACTATAGTATACTACGTAATGGGATATATCATACTAATCCATTATAGTATACTATTACCACTATATAATAGTATACTATCACCACTATAGTATACTACGTATATCCCAATGATCATCCATGTACTTAACAAACTAACCACGACCCATGGACGGCCAAACTGCAGGAGGAGGCCACGTTACTAGAGGAACTGGGTGCACAGGTGGCTGGCAACCGTGGCAACGAAGCGCCGCTTGGGCGGTTCGGAGCGGGTCCGTAACGGGGTCACGGGAAGTCGTGATTTGTTCGGTATGACTTTCTGTGCAAAAAATAGGATTCTATGTATATATAATATTACGGCCAGACGCCTTGTGTCTTGTGTTGCCCGGAGATTTACAGGGACGTTCCTGGCATGTTGATGATGATGATGATGACGATGATGATGATGATGATGATTGAAGATCTTCAATGGATGTAAGAGATTAACGGAGTTGGGAGAATCAAACCCTTATTGAAGATCTTCAATGACTGTAAGAGTTTAACGGGGGTGGGAGAATTAAACCCTTATTGAAGATCTTCAATGAATGTAGAAGTTTAACGGGGGTGGGAGAATTAAACCCTTATTGAAGATCTTCAATGAATGTAGAAGTTT